>OJDK01000256.1_pt1 | contig 28028 bp, 26 predicted proteins | sample 1592791 | NCBI WGS metagenome assembly OJDK01 (sample SAMN05416878, study PRJEB24817) | seawater metagenome | isolation source: Sea water | place: Canada:Atlantic | collected 2013-11
TTACTTTCTGTACACTTTATTTTAATTGAACGTTCAATTAATAAAACGGACAGGAAGCGCGATGCCGATTGTTGGCGTGAAAGACACCCGAAAGCAGCAACTGATTGATGCCACCATGGCGTCTATTGCCGAGCTGGGGCTGCAGAACACCACCATCATCTCCATCAGCCGTCGTGCCGGCATGTCGTCCGGCATCATCAGCCACTATTTCGGTGGTAAGCAGGGGCTGATCGAAGCCGCGTTGCGTTATTTGCTGGACCAGTTGGGGAAGGAATTGCGGGAGCGGATGGCCCGCACCGATGGGTCGCCGGAACAACGCCTTCAGTGCATCGTCGAAGCCAATTTTTCCGAGTTCCAGCGCACCGATCTGGCGGCAAAGACCTGGCTCAGCTTCTGGGCCCGCTCCATGCACGAGCCGGGTTTGCAGCGCCTGCAGCAGATCAACAACGCCAGACTGTACAGTAATCTGCGTTACTCCTTCGCCCAGCGTTTGCCAAAACAGGCCGCCACCGAAGCCGCCCGCCAGCTGGCGTCGATGATCGACGGCTTCTGGCTGCGAAGTGCCCTGAGCACCGATCCCCAGGAAGGCTTCTCGGCGGCGGAAACGCTGTGTAAACGATTTGCATTGAATGCGCTCGAATCCGCCCTTAATTAACCCCGAATTCACACGATCAGGTTTGAATCCCATGACTGAATTGCCCCGTTATCAGAACTTTATCAACGGCCAGCCCATGGCCAATGCCTCCGGTGAAACCTTCCCGGTTGTGAATCCGGCCACGGGCGAAGTGATCTATGAAATGGAAATCGCCGATGAAGCTGTCCAAAAGGCCGCGATAGACAGCGCCCAGGACGGCTTCAAGGTCTGGTCTGCGATGACCGGTGCCCAGCGTGGCCGTATTCTCCAGCGTGCCGTGGCGTTGCTGCGGGAGCGTAATGACGAACTGGCTGCCCTGGAAGTTCAGGACACCGGCAAACCCTGGCAGGAAGCCCAGGTTGTAGACGTGGTAACCGGTGCAGACACCCTGGAGTATTTTGCGGGGCTGGCGCCCTCGGTAGAGGGCAACCAGCAGGACCTTGGCGGGGATTTCTATTACACCCGTCGTGAGCCGCTGGGCGTGTGCGCTGGTATTGGTGCGTGGAACTACCCGCTGCAGATTGCCTGCTGGAAGTCCGCCCCGGCCCTGGCTACCGGCAACAGCATGATCTTCAAGCCCTCGGAGGAAACGCCAATGGGAGCCCTCAAGCTGGCGGAGATCTTTGTCGAAGCCGGCGTACCGGCCGGCGTGTTCAACGTGGTCCAGGGCGCGGGTGATGTCGGTGCCTGGCTGACCCACAGCCCCGATATCGCCAAGGTGTCGTTCACCGGGGAAGTCGGCACTGGCCGGAAGGTAATGACCGCGGCTGCCTCCACCCTGAAAGACGTCACCATGGAACTTGGTGGAAAATCACCGCTGATCGTTTTCGACGATGCAGACATCGATAACGCAGTGTCCGCAGCCATGCTGGGTAACTTCTATACCCAGGGCGAGGTCTGCACCAACGGGACGCGCGTGTTTGTGCATGAAGACATCTATTCGGAGTTCATGGACCGCCTGCTGGAGCGGACACTGAACAATATCCGTATGGGCGATCCCACCGATCCGGACACCAACTTTGGCGCATTGATCTCGCAGAAGCACCAGCAACTGGTGCTGGATTACATCGAGAAAGGCATTGCCGAGGGCGCCACCCTCAGCCACGGCGGTAAGGCCGCGAAGCCAGGCTCCGCGCCCGGCGGTTACTTCGTGGAGCCCACGATTTTCACCGATTGCACCGACGACATGACTATCTGCCGTGAGGAAATCTTCGGGCCGGTGATGTCGGTACTGACCTTCTCCGACGAGGAGGAAGTGATCGACCGGGCCAACAATACTGACACCGGCCTTGCCGCTGGCGTGTTCACCAACGATATCCGTCGCGCCCACCGGGTGATTCACCGCATCCAGGCTGGCATCTGCTGGATCAACAGCTACGGAGCATCGCCTGCGGAAATGCCGGTGGGTGGCTACAAGCTCTCCGGTGTTGGCCGCGAGAACGGCCGAGTCACACTCGACCACTACACCCAACTGAAGGCGGTGTACGTGGGCATGGAGGACATAGACAGCCCTTTTTAAGCGGGTTGTCAGGAGTTGCGTATGAAAGAAGTGAACTACGATTACATCATTGTCGGCGCGGGGTCTGCAGGCTGTGTGCTGGCCAACCGGCTTACCGAGGATGGCCGCCACCGGGTGCTGCTGCTGGAAACCGGCGGCAGCGACAAGAGCATCTTTATCCAGATGCCCACGGCGCTGTCCATCCCCATGAACACCAAAAAATACGCCTGGCAGTTTGAGACCGAGCCGGAACCCTACCTGGATAACCGCCGCATGCACTGCCCCCGGGGCAAGGTGCTGGGCGGCTCTTCCTCCATCAACGGCATGGTATACGTACGTGGCCATGCCCGTGATTTTGACGAGTGGCAGGAGCAGGGCGCCGAGGGCTGGGACTATCGCCACTGCCTGCCCTATTTCAAGAAGGCGGAAACCTGGGCCTTTGGCGCTGATGACTACCGTGGTGACCAGGGCCCGCTGGGCGTGAATAACGGCAACAACATGCAGAACCCGCTCTACAAGGCCTTTGTGGATGCGGGCGTGGATGCCGGTTATTTCGCCACCGACGACTACAACGGCGAGCGCCAGGAAGGTTTCGGCGCCATGCACATGACCGTCAAGAATGGTCGCCGCTGGTCTACTGCTAATGCTTACCTGCGCCCCGCCATGGCGCGGGACAATCTGACCGTGGTCACCCATGCGCTGGTGCACAAGGTGTTGCTGGAAGGCAAACAGGCCACCGGCGTGCGCTACGAGAAAGACGGCAAACTGGTGGACGTTACGGCATCAGAGGAAGTGATCCTGTCCGCGGGGTCTATCGGTTCGCCCCATCTGTTGCAGCTTTCCGGCATTGGCAACCGCGACGTACTGGAGCAGGCTGAGATTCCCGTCAATCACGAACTGGCGGGTGTGGGCGGCAACCTGCAGGATCACCTGGAGTTCTATTTCCAGTTCCGCTGCAAGCAGCCGGTCTCTCTCAATGGCAAGCTCGACTGGTGGAACAAGCTCAAGATCGGTGTTCGCTGGTTACTTAAGAAAGACGGCCTGGGTGCCACCAACCACTTTGAGTCCTGCGGATTTATCCGCTCCAAGGCGGGCGTTGAGTGGCCGGATCTGCAATATCACTTTTTGCCAGCGGCCATGCGCTACGACGGCAAGGAAGCCTTCGATGGCGACGGCTTCCAGCTGCATATCGGCCACAACAAGCCCAAGAGCCGTGGTTCGGTAACTGTGCAGTCAGACGATCCGCGCCAGCCGCCGCGCATCCAGTTCAACTACCTGCAGCACGAGGATGACCGCGAAGGCTTTCGTGATTGCGTGCGCCTGACCCGTGAGATTGTCAGCCAGCCGGCGATGGACGCCTATCGAGGCTCCGAAATCCAGCCCGGCGTTGATGTGCAGAGTGACGAGGAAATAGACGCCTTTGTCCGCCAGGCGGTGGAAAGCGCCTATCACCCGTCCTGCACCTGCAAGATGGGTGTGGATGATCAGGCGGTGGTAGGGCCCGATACGCGGGTTCATGGCCTCACCGGCCTGCGGGTAGTGGACTCGTCCATCTTCCCCACTATTCCCAACGGCAACCTCAATGCTCCCACCATCATGGTGGCGGAGCGTGCCGCTGACCTCATTCGTGGCCTGGCGCCACTGAATCCGTCTGACGCCCCTGTGGCGATGGACGAGCAATGGCGAGATCGCCAGCGCCCCGGAGGGGCCGCGCGCGAGATCGCCTGATACCGTTCCCGGCGGCGCAATGGCCGCCGGTTGTTATGCAAACCATCAGGACTTACCTATCGTCGCTGCGGCGCGATAACCGTGTCGTTCTGAGCGCGCGATAGTTAAGTGTTGACCCGTCAACGCGGGGGTTTGTGTCCGATTCGAATGAACACGTGCTTCAAAGTAGAGGAGGAACACCCATGTTGTCCCATATAATAAGTAACGCCAGAAACTGGAGGTGTGTATGACACTCTGGTTATCCACAGGCCTGATTTTCACTTTCGCGGCTATCGCGCTGATCCTGTTCAAATGGTGGGACCTGAAAGTCATCGGCGTGACGCCGGTACGTACCTTCACGTTTATCGCCATTCTGTTTACCTCGGGCCTGGATGTCGGCCTGATCATGTTTCCGCTGACGGAATTTGCCGGTTACGGCAACCTGACGGAAAGTCCTGAGTACGGCTTCGCTAACCCACTGGCGATTGAGTTCGGGTTCTGGGCCTTTCTGATCTGGGGGTTCTACTTCCTTACCTGCTTCTACTTCTGTGTGATCGAGCCGCGGGTCAAGTTTTTCGACATACCGCTGGTGCGAGTGGTCAACAATGTGGTGATCATCGGCACCTGTGCCTTTACTGCGTTCCTGTTGCTGGTCAACCTGCCCTGGTATCTGCCGGAAATTGGTGACGGCGAAACCGTCGTGCCTACGTTCTACCTGATCGTCTTCGCGGCGATTGCGGCGGCGGTTTATTCCAGCAGTAAAATCAAGTACGTGCGCATACTCAGCCTGGGTTCCAGTTGGCTGTTTATCGCGCTGATTGCGGTAATGTGGGGCCGTGCCTTCCTGACGGGCAACGGCAGTGTCGGCGACTTCTTTGGCACGGCAGGGTTGATTGGTGAGTACTTCACCAACCTGCATCACTTCATGTTGCCGTTGAACGACTACCACGAGTTTTACCTGTTCTGGTGGTTCTCCTGGAGCATCATGATCGGCCAGTTCACTGCGCGCTTTGTCAGTGGCCTGCGCACCTGGCAGTTGATGATCGCGATGCTGGTGTTTCCGTCCATTGCCATCGGTACCTGGTTCTCAGTGCTCTACCATTACCACGCTGAAGGCCTGAACATCGCCAGCTATATCAACATAGCCATGATCACGGTGGGTATCCTGATGGTGATCAACTCACTGGACTCACTGATCCGGCTCTACACAGACAATCTCAACCTGACCGCAAGCCGGCTGGGACAGTGGAAGTATTATTTCGGCAACCTGATTGTGATGTGTGGTTTGACGCTGCTGTTCCAGCTCGACTTCCTGCGCATTCAGTGGGTGGGCGCTCTGGTGATTGCGCTGTACTTCGGCTGCTTCGTGTACATTGTCACGAAACGTCGCGCTGAGGTGATGGGCATTGAAGGTTCGCCCAAAGAGAATACACTCGACTTCAGGAAGATTGAGTTAGCGAGCTAGATAGCATCACACACCATCAGGGGAAACCCGGGAGGGCTTTATGTTTCTCGCCGAGAAATCGACCGGACACATGATTGAGGTGTTGGACACCAAAATGCTGATCGACCCCAACGAATCGACCGTTAAGGGCAGTCTGCATTTTGGCGAAGAAGCCCAGGACCCGGAGTTTTTCGACAAGGCCGGCCTGAATTTCCCCTCCGGGGAATCCCTGCCGCAGTGCTGGACGGACCCGGATTACCGCAGGCGGTGATCCGGGTTAACCGCAGCCATCAAATGCCAGGTCGGGCTGCCCGCGATGTTTGAGGGAATGAGCCTGACAGAGATGGCGGGCCAGGCGGTCAGCCTGATTGCACTGGGCTTCTGCATTGTCGGCTTTGCCAGCAAGCGGGATGACCGTTTGATGGTGCTGCTGATCTCCGCGAATGTGGCCTTTGCCCTTCAGTTTGCCCTGTTCGGCAGTTGGACGGCGGCGGTGCTGAGTTTGCTGGTGATCGGCCGTATCGTGCTGGCCAGGCGATACCTGGGCAACTGGAAAGTCATGCTGGCGGTGCTCGCGGTAAACCTGCTGGCAGCGGCTCTGACCTGGCGGACGCCCGTCGATTTCTTTGCCATTGGCGCGGCCATGTTCGGCACCGTCGGCATGTTCATGCTGCGCGGCATTCCCATGCGGCTGACGCTGGCCGCTGCTGCGATCTGCTGGATGTTGAACAACCTGCTAATTGGCTCTGTCGGCGGCACGCTGGCAGAGGGTATGGTGGTGGTGACCAATTTCATCACCATCTTCCGCCTGGCGAGAATGAAGCGCCGTTATCCGGAGGCCTTCGCCAAACTGAACGAGCCGGACTCATAGCCGGCCGCGTTCAAAACCCTTCAGTACGTTCACCACATTTACGCCAATGGCGTCCACGTCGTAGCCGCCTTCCATGGTGAACAGGGTAGGTAGGTTCAGTTTCGCCAGCCGCTCCCCCATCAGCAGGTAGTCCGCAGACGTCAGCTTGAAGAAGGAAATCGGATCGTCCTCGAAGGTGTCTACTCCCAGAGCGATCACCAGTGCTTCGGGCTGGTATTCCGCAATGCGCTGGCAAGCGGTTTCCAGCCCTTCGCGCCAGACCTCGAAGGGCGTGCCGGGTGGATACACCAGGTTCTGGTTATAGCCGTTGCCGTCGCCTTCGCCGGTTTCATCCTCAAACCCCAGGAAGTGAGGGAACACCAGGTCCGGGTCGCCGTGCAGGCTGATGGTCAGCACGTCGCTGCGCTGGTAAAAAATGGCCTGGGTACCGTTGCCATGATGGAAGTCGACATCCAGTATCGCCACGCGTTTGGCGCCCTGGTCCCGAAATGCCTGGGCGGAAATAGCCGCGTTATTGAAAAAGCAGTAGCCTCCGAGCAGATCGGCATGGGCGTGATGCCCAGGTGGGCGGCATAGTGCAAACGCGGCATGCTCCCCGTTGGCCACCAGTGCCTGAGCGGTCAGTGCGACGTTTGCCGAGGCGCAGGCGGCGTCCCAGGTACCCTCGGTGATCGAGGTCTCGGCGGCAAAGCTGTAGTAACCCAGGCGGCCGTCGATGTCTTTTGGCGCCCTTTCCCGCATCCCCCGGCCCGGCCAGACGGCGGGAATGGCCTCGCCGGGTTTATCCTCGGCTTCCCAATCCTTCCAGCAGGTCTGGAGGAAGCTCACGTAATCCGGGGTGTGCACGCGCAGAATCGGTTCCAGGCCGAAGTCTTCTGGCGGAAGGACGTCTCCCAGTTGTTCCTGTTTGACCCGGCCCAGTATGGTCTCCGCCCGGGACGGTTTCTCGTGGGGGGCGATCAATACGCCGCCGTCCAGCTCGGTCGTGGCGGTACGGCGATTGTGCAGCGGGGAAAAAACGGTTTTCATGGAAAACGATTCCGTTCTGGTTGTGGAAAGTCAGTCGTTGGCGGTTTTCTGGATACTGGAATAGAGGCAAACCCGGTTTCGTCCGCCAGCTTTGGCCTGATACAGAGCCCGGTCTGCGTAGAGCAGCAGGGTATCCAGATTATCCGACTTGTCTGGCCAGAAGGTGGCGACGCCGGCGCTGATGGCCAAAGTAAGGTGCCCACTCTCCAGCGGAAGCGGGTTGTTCTCGATGAAGCTTCTCAGGCGTTCGGCGACCTCTTCCGCGCCCGGTTCGTCGGTGTTCTCCAGAAGCACGGCAAATTCCTCTCCGCCCACACGGGCAACAATGTCGATATCCCTCAAGGCTTCCGTTGCCAGCTTGCTGAGATGGACCAGCGCCTTATCACCGACGCCGTGGCCATGGGTGTCGTTCACTTTTTTAAAGTGATCCGCATCGAACATAATGGCCGACAAAGGCGCCCCTGATCGAACTGCTTTTTTAACCGCTGTCCGACCCAGTTCGAAATAGTGTCTCCGGTTTTTCAGGCCGGTGAGTGCGTCGGTGCGCACGGTTTCCTCCAATTGGCGGATCAGTGTTTCTCGCTCCCTGCGCATGGCGTCCCGCTGGATGATTTCATCCTCCAGCAGGGTGTTGGTGTTCTCCAGTTCCCGTGTTCGTTCCTCGACACGGTATTCCAGGGTTCTATTGAGCTCGTTCATTGCCCGGGTTTTCTCAGTCAGGTTCAGGATCAGGTTTCTGAGAGTGGACGATAGGGTTTTTACCTCCTCGTAGTCGTCTCTCTGCTTAATCAGAGTGGAGGGCTGATCCGGGTCCAGGTTTCGGGCTTCCTCGGTCATCTTGATTAAGGGCCGAGTGGTCCAGCGTGCGGCCAGGGATGCAAACAGGATCAGCAAGAGCGAGACAAAAAAACCTGTGGCAATCAACGTATGGCGAAGGTTGTTGGCCGGGGCAAAAGCTTCTTCAGCGGGCTGTCGTACCAGCACTCGCCAGTTGAAGCTGGCGTATTCCTCACGATCACGCAGGCGGCTGAAGCCAATCAGATATTCTGTCTGTTCGTCTGAAGCTCCGGCGGTCATCGAGTCCGTCACATAGCCGGAAGGGTTGCGGCTCGCCGCATCCGCCAGTGAATCCGGAATGGCCTGACCAATGCTGTCTGTTGGCCCGATCAGGATGGTGCCTTTGTGATCGGCGACGACGAGTTCTGCCTGCAGGCGCTCTTGCAGTGGGGCCAGCAAGGACTGGCCAATGGACGCCACCCAGTCCAGGTAGAGGTGTGCACCAAGAACGCCCATGAGCTCGCCGTTGTCCCGATACAGTGGTACAGCAACATCCACAAACCGAAGGGGAACAGAGGATGGGTTATCGAGTTTGGACTCCAGCAACACCGCGAGGTGAGCGTCTCCGAGAAAGGGCCCTTTGGAGGCTTCACGGAACCAGGGGCGCTCAGACACATTGGCGCCCTGAAGCAGGTTGTCCGTGCTCGTGATGACGGTACCTTCGGGTGATACCAAGCCGATCCAGGCATAGCTTGGGAAGGCGTCCTGAAGTGCATTGAGGAGAGTCGGTACGCTGACGGACTGGTCGTCCTCAATGGACTGACTGGCAATAGCGGCTGCGATGCTCAGGTCGCTGTAGCGCTCGTGGAGATCAATTTCGATCTTGTCCCTCAACTGCACCGCCACTTCCTGGAGGTTTTGGCTGGTGGACTTGCGTAATTCTTCAACAGCCAGATTGGAAGCCAACCAGGTGCCAATGGCGGTGGTGACGAGTATCAACCCACCGAATAGAAGAATCAGTCGGCTTTTGAGGGTGTTGAATGGCTTGATGGCAATGGCCCCATTGGTGCTTGTTATTCGTCCCAGTCGTTGACGCTGGCGCTCCCTGGCCACTATCTGACAGTATATTACTCATCCGATCAAACCACGAACGTGTTATAGGACTCCGTCATGAAAATCGCTGTCTTCTGTGGCTCCAGCCGGGGAAATGATGAACGTTTTGCCCAAGCCGCCGGAGTATTTGGCCAGTATATGGCCAGCCAGGGTATGGATCTTGTATTTGGTGGTGGCAAGGTGGGCCTGATGGGCGTGGTTGCCGATGCCGTTCTGGCCGGCGGCCGGGAGGTATATGGCGTTATCCCCGAGTCCCTTCGCGACCGCGAGTTGGCCCATCAGGGCCTGACCCGCCTGGATGTGGTGAGCAGCATGCACGAGCGCAAGGCGCTGATGGCGGATATGGCCGACGCTTTTGTGGCGCTACCCGGCGGGCCAGGTACTATGGATGAAATTTTCGAGGCCTGGACCTGGGGCCAACTTGGATATCACAGCAAGCCCTGTGCGTTTTACAACGTGGATGGTTACTACAATGAGCTGCTGGCCTTCATCCGCACGATGTCTGGCGCGGGCTTCCTGAAACCTGAGTACGCCGAGATGGTGATCGTGAAAGACCAGCCCACCGAACTGGTATCCGCCCTGAAAAACTACCAGCCGCCCTCGCGTAAATGGTCATGAACTCGCTGAAGGCTCAGGTTTTCCGCTGCCAGGGACTGTGAGGTCACGCAGAGTGCGCCACAGACCGCCCCGAGGCGAAGGCAGGTCTTCAGGTTTTCACCGTTAAGGTGGCCACACAGAAAACCACTGAAGAAGGCGTCACCCGCACCATTGGTGTCCTGCACCTGACCGACCGGAAACGCGGGCTGTTCCAACCATTGCCCGTCCCGGCTAAGCAGGGTGGCACCGTCGCTGCCATGGGTGCACACCACCAATTCCTTGCCATCATCAATCATCTTAGTCATGAAACTGCGATAGTCCGGCAGATTGTCGCTGGACAGGAAAATGGCGTTCGCCGCATCGATAAACGGCTGATGATGTGGGTTTCGACCGTCGTAGTCATGCAGATCGGTCCACACCGGTTTGTTCGCGTTTTGTGCCAGGGCCAGCGCCGGCTTTGTGTAGCTCAGGATATTGATCACCACCCGTTCGCAGCCTGAGATTGCGGAGGTCACCGGTGCCCAATCAACGACACTTGGGTCAGCCGGAGGTTGGACAAACAGCGAAACCCGCCCGCCATGCGGGTCCATCAGGTTTACGTGCTGTTCTGTCGGTGTGTCGGTGGCTTCTGCAAGCAGCTCAATGCCAGGCTTATTCAGGGCGTGGCGCACCAGATCGGCCTCCGTGTCCTGCCCCAGCAGCGAATGCAGGACTACGCTGCGCCCCAGCGCTGCAAGGTTCAGCGCCTTGCCAGCACCGGTGCTGCCGACGGATCTGTAACTGCTCTTGGGCCACAGGGTTTGCGGTGTTGGGGTTGGCAGGGCATCGAGCTGGATGATGGTATCCAGCGATGCGCCGCCGATAATGACGATGGGTTTGTTCATGGGTTGGCCTCGGCAGGAAGATTAGCCCATCTTATCCGGTGTGGAACGGGTAGGGCTCCTCCCTGCGGCTACGCCCCTTTCGTTGCCTGTGGTGGTCAGGTTCGTGCCAGACATTTGATGGCGGCAGCCGCGGCCGACGTGCGGTTTTCCACGCCCAGTTTGCGAAATACCTGCTCCAGATGCTTGTTCACCGTGCGCGGGCTCATTTCCAGAATCTGTCCGATTTCGCGGTTGGTTTTGCCATTGGCTATCCACAACAGCACATCGGACTCCCGGCCGGTCAGGCTGAAGCGCGTCCGCAGAGCGCCCGTGGCCTCGCTAGGCTTCTGCACCTCTTGCAGGCGCAACAGGTATTCCCTTTCGTCGACCAGAGTGAGGAACTCCACCGCGTGGAGCTCGGGCAGGAAATCCAGAGTAAGGCTGTGGCCGTTCTCCGGATTGTGGCGCAACCAGTTGGCCAGGTTATTGGTCAGTAGTTCAAGGTTGTTGGAGCCGCCGCCAGTGAGCCGCTGATGAACCTGGGGGGTGGACCACAGAATGGCTCCGTGACGGTCCACGGCAAACAGGTTCTGTCCGGCGGTATCCAGTGCGGCCCGAGCGCTGTGTGCCATGCGGGCGTTGGTCAGATGTACCTGCATGCGGGCCATCAGTTCGGTGGTGTTAATGGGTTTGGTGATGTAGTCCACGCCGCCGCATTTGAGCCCCATCACCACGTGCTCAGTATCGCTGAGGCCGGTCATGAAAATGATGGGGGTATTTGCGAAGTCCGGATTCTGCTTCAGCCGACGGCAGGTTTCGAAGCCATCCATGTTGGGCATGATGGCGTCCATCAGCACAATGTCCGGGGTGATGTTCTGACTGATGGTCAGGGCCTGGCTGCCTTCCAGCGCAATCAATACCGTCATGCCGGCACTTTCCAGGGCGTCGTTGATCATGCGAATGCAGTCAACTGCATCGTCCACCACCATAACGACCGTCTTTCGGGCTTCAGGTGTGCTCATGTTCCGTCACCTTGATCAAATCGATGATTTTTTCGAACTGGAAGTCGTTGGTGAGCTTCACAAGTTCTTCTACAAACACCGGATCGGCCTCGCTCCGGTAACGGAGTCCGTGCAGTGCCTCAAGAAGTCCTTTTTTGTGGCCGATGGTGGCCAGCCCCACCAGCGCGGCGCGATGTTCAGCCGCGGGCAGAATCAGCGTTTCCGATTCGGGCGTAATGGTGGCTGCCAGCGGTTCCGGGCTTTTCTCGAAGCGCCAGTCGAGGGTAAGCAGCCGGGCGATGTGGTCCAGCAGCAGGTTCAAGCGCACCGGCTTGATGATGTAACCGTTGTGCAGGGTGGGTGATTCCGGCCGGTTGCGTCCTTCGCTGGCGTCCGCCGATACCATGACCACGGGCACCTGATGGTTGTTGCTTCGCAATTGCGTAAGGATATCCCAGCCGCTGTAACCGGGCATGGAGACATCGAGTAACACCAAGTCGGGATGGCTGTTGTCGATGGCATCCACCACCGCCAGGGAGTTGCCGATGTCGACAATCTCAAAACCCAGCGGAGCTAGCATGGCTCGGATCACCTGGCGGTGGGAGGACTCGTCATCCACCACCATGATCTTGCGTCGCGGGCCTTTGTAGCCATAAATGCGCCGGGCCGGAGATGTCATGGATTCCGGGCGGGGGGTATGCAGGCTGGACAGCATCAGGCTGACGCGGAAGGTACTGCCTTCCCCGGGCGTGCTCTCTACAGAGAGATCGCCGCCCATGATTTCGGTCAACAGCCGGGTGATGGTGAGCCCGAGCCCGGTGCCGGTGCGACTTTGTCCGGGGGTGCGTATACGCTCGAAAGGTCGGAATATGCGCTCGATGTTTTCTTCGGCGATACCTTCACCGGTGTCCTTTATCGTGAACTCAGCCACCTGGCTGCGATATTTCAGGGTTAACGAAATGCTGCCGTTGTCGGTGTATTTGAGCGCATTGGACAGCAGGTTGATGAGTATCTGCCGCAGGCGCTTTTCATCCGTGGTCACCAGTTCGGGTAAGCGGGTAGGGCCGTGGTAACTGAAAGCCAGCCCTTTCTCTTCCGCTTGCAGCCGGAACATGTGCACCAGTTGCTCCATCAGCAGGTCAATACGCACTTCGTCCCGGTGCAGGTCCAGCCGCCCGGCTTCGATCTTGGAGATGTCCAGCAGGCCTTCGATTAGGTCTGCCAGATACTCACCGCTGCGGCGTATGACACCCAGTGCGTCCTTGCGGTTGTCGGGGATAGCGGTGTCGTTCTCCATCAGCTGGGCGTAACCCAGGATTGCGTTCAGCGGTGAACGCAGCTCGTGGCTGATGCCAGTCAGGTAGCGGCTCTTTGCGCCGTTGGCCGCTTCTGCGTGCTCCTTGGCCTGTTGCAGGGCCTGATCCGTGCGCTCGTGGGCCACGATTTCCTCAGTCAGAAGACGGGTCTGTCGCTGGGACTCCTCCTCGGCCACCACGCGGCTTTCATGGGCCAGCACAAACAGCCAGCACACCACGCCGGTGATAATGATCAGCACGAAGAACACCTTCCACAGGGTGATCGACAGCAGCGCGGCTTCGGTGGGCGAGTTCACCGGTGTCTTGGCGTATATCAGTGCCAGAAGAAGCCCGGACAGACCGTTGATCAGGAACAACAACGTCAGGAAGTGGCCAATGCGCGAGTGTAGTTTTGAGAGCGCTGACTCGGGAATAAACAGGCCAAAAAACTGCTGCAGCTGATGCCGATAACCTGCACCGGGTTTACAGAAATCGCCGCAGCGGGCATCAAGGGAGCAGCACAGCGAGCAGATATTGCCGGCATAGGCCGGGCAGCCAGTCACGTCTTCCGGCTCGAATTCGTGTTCGCAGATACAGCAGGCGACAAGTTGTCGGTCAGTGGCGATGGGCACGAATGGGCGTGCGGTATAGAAGCGCCCACGAGTACGCCAGGCAATGACGGGCGCGATCACCAATGCTGAACCCAGGGTAATGAAGTGTGACAGCGCCTGGGGTACGTCGCCAATGGCGCCACCGTGGCACACCATACCAATGACCGAGGCCAGTATCATGGCACCGACACCAACGGGGTTGATGTCGTACAGGTGTGCCCGCTTGAACTCGATGTGCTTCGGGCTGAAGCCCAGTGGTTTGTTGATCACCAGGTCGGCCACCAGGGAGCCCACCCACGCCACCGCTACGACGCCATAGAAGCCCAGAGTCTCTTCCAGGGCGCGATAAACACCCAACTCCATCACCAGCAAGGCAATGGTCACGTTGAAGACCAGCCACACCACACGGCCCGGATGGCTGTGCGTCAGACGTGAGAAAAAATTCGACCAGGCAATGGAGCCTGCATAGGCGTTAGTGACGTTGATCTTGACCTGGCAAAGAATGACAAAGATGCCCGCGATGGCCAGCGCCACTTCCGGGGACGACGAGAGATAGCCGAATGCCACCATGTACATGCGGGTGGGGTCGGAGGCATCCAGTGCCGACACGCCATGGTTCAGGGCCAGTACAGCCAGGAACGAGCCCGCCAGGATTTTCAACGCACCAATGACGATCCATCCAGGCCCACCGGCCATCACCGCCGTCCACCACCGCAAACGCTGCCCTTGCTCAGGCTCAGGCACAAAACGCAGGAAATCGACCTGTTCGCCAATCTGTGCAATCAACGAGAACACCACGGCCGACGCTGCCCCAAAAAGCAGCAGGTTGAACTCGCCGCCCTGATTGGGGGCAGTGCCCTCAAACTGCGTCCAGTCTGACACCGAGCCGGCGTCCATGTAGATGATGAAAACAAACGGCAGCAGCTGCAGCACAATCCACGCCGGTTGGGTCCAGAGCTGGAACTTGCTGATGGCGGTTATGCCGTGGGTGACCAGGGGGATAATCACCACCGAACAAATGAGATAACCGATTACCAACGGTATATCCAGCAGCAGCTCCAGCGCCATGGCCATGATCGCCGCTTCGATTGCGAAAAAGATAAACGTAAATGAGGCGTAGATCAGCGAGGTGATGGTGGAGCCGATGTAGCCGAAGCCGGCGCCTCGAGTAAGCAGGTCTATATCAACACCATAGCGAGCGGCGTAGTAGCTGATGGGTATAGCGGTCAGAAAGATGATCAGCGCTACGGCGCAGATGGCCGCGACTGCGTTGTTGAATCCGTAGTGGATAGTGATGGCCCCACCGATGGCTTCCAGCGCCAGAAAGGAAATCGCTCCCAGAGCCGTATTAGTAACGCGGGCGGCGGACCAGCGCCGGGCACTCTTTGCGGTAAACCGCAAGGCGTAGTCTTCGAGCGTCTGGTTAGCCACCCACTGATTGTAATTGCGCCTTACACGGAAAATGCTTTGTCGTGCGGCCATCGTTGTGTTGCCTGTGTCGCTGGATAAGGAGTGCCCGAAAATAAGTGCGGTTGCGTGGCGCGGTGCACCGGACCTGAAAACACCAACAATTTTCGTGCCATGGACAGGAACGCAAGAAAAAGCGGACACATTTAGATCGTGTACCCGCGTTTTAGCCTGTATTGCCGGAATCAGGAATGCGTCAAATGACGTAGTGTGCTGGGGTGATTGCCGAATGGGCTCCCTTAAAGGGCGCAAGCAGAATGTTTGATGTGGACGCTGTGCTTTCGATGAAAAGCGCGGTACCGGATTTCAAACACTGCGAGGAATCACTATGGGTACGACAGATAAAAACGCCAGCATACGATCGCCTGGCAAGAGGCCAGGGTTTAGAAAAAGTCTGATGACACTGGCGGCGTCCGTTATGCTGGCTACCTCCGCGCAAGCGGCGACACCCAGTACGGCAGAAGTCAATACAACCGATCTGGCGGTGACGGATGACACCGTTACGGTTGGCATACTGCACTCTATCACCGGCACCATGGCAATCAGTGAGATTGGCTCGGTGCAGGCGGAAAAGCTGGCGATTGAACAGATAAATGCGTCTGGTGGTGTTCTGGGTCGCCAGATAGAGTTTGTTCAGGAAGACGGCGCCAGCGACTGGCCAACGTTTGCCGAAAAGTCCCGCAAGCTTCTGCGTCAGGATAATGTGGCCGCGATCTTTGGCGCGTGGACCTCCGCGTCACGCAAGGCCATCCTGCCGGTGATCGAACAGTACAACGGCATGCTGTATTACCCTACCTTCTATGAAGGTCTTGAGCAGTCCCCGAACGTGGTTTACACCGGCCAGGAAGCTACCCAGCAGATTCTTGCGGGTATCGACTGGGCGGTAAAGGAAAAGGGCGCCAAGAGCTTTTACCTGCTCGGATCCGACTACATCTGGCCGCGAACCTCCAACAAGATCGCCCGCAAGCACATCGATAAGCTGGGCCTGAAAGTTGTGGGTGAAGAGTATTACCCTCTGGGCCACACCCAGTTCAACTCGGTGATCAACAAGATCAAGCTCAAGAAGCCCGACGTGATTTTCGCTTCCGTGGTGGGCGGTTCCAACGTGGCCTTCTACAAGCAGATGAAAGCCGCCGGTGTTGATTTCACCGACGAGAAACCGCTGCTGCTGACGATCTCCGTAACCGAGGACGAAATCCGCGGTATCGGCGGCGACAACGTGGAAGGTATCTACGCCTCCATGAAGTACTTCCAGAGCCTGGACAACCCCAACAACAAGGAGTTTGTTGCGGCCTTCAAGGAAACCTACGGCGATGACATGGTGATCGGCGACGTTACCCAGGCCGCGTATCTCGGTCCCTGGTTGTGGAAAGCGGCGGTTGAAAAGGCCGGCTCTTTCGACATCGACAAGATTCGCGAAGAGTTCGCAGGCATCGAATTCACCAAGGCGCCGGAAGGTTACGTACGCATCCACGAAAACCATCACCTGTGGTCCAAGACCCGGATTGGCCAGGCCCAGCTTGATGGTCAGTACAAGGTGGTTCACGAAACAGAAGAGCTGATGGAGCCAGACCCGTTCCCGGAAGGTTACCAGTAAAACGGAATGGCCGGCGCCACCGCGCGCCGGCCTTCATCGCCTCCGCAACGCAAAGCATGTTGGTTTGAAGGGGAGAAGGGTCATGTTCGATGGCTACACCAGCAGTGAATTGATGTCGATATTTGCCATGCAGGGGTTTGCCGGGCTCTCCCTGTTTTCAGTGTTCGTACTGATGGCAATGGGCCTGGCCATCATTTTTGGTCAGATGGGCGTGATCAACATGGCCCATGGGGAATTCATGATCCTCGGTGCCTACACCACCTACCTGACGTCGAGTTTTTTCCAGTCGTACCTGCCCGGACTGTTTGGCGGTTACTTCTTCTTCGCCATCATCCTGGCCTTTTTGATATGCGCTGCCTTGGGAGCACTCGTTGAGTGGCTGATGATACGGCATCTCTACCACCGGCCACTCGATACCTTGCTGGCCACCTGGGGGTTGAGCCTGATCATGCAGCAGGCCTACCGCTCCATCTTTGGTGCCCGCGAAGTGGGCGTTGATCTTCCTGAATGGATGATGGGCGCCTTCCAGGTGACCGATTTGGTGGAACTGCCGATCAACGGCTTGTTCGTGATGATCATCGCGCTCTCCATTGCAGTCGCCGTTTACCTGCTCATGTACCGCTCCGGCTGGGGCAAGAACGTGCGGGCTGTGGTTCAGAACCGTCCTATGGCTGAGGCTGTTGGTATCAACAGTGCTGGTATCGACCGCGCAACCTTTGCCCTCGGCTGCGGTATCGCCGGGATTGCTGGCGCCGCGTTCACCATGATCGGTTCCACCGGGCCGTCGTCCGGGCAGGCCTACATTGTCGATACCTTCCTGGTGGTGGTCTTCGGCGGCGCCCAAAGCCTGATTGGCACCATTATTTCCGCCTTCGGCATTTCCCAGGCCCAGTCCACCATGGAGTTTTTCCTGAGTGGTTCCATGGCCAAGGTTCTCACCCTGCTGGTTGTCGTCGGCATTCTGATGCTGCGTCCAGAAGGACTCATGGCCCTCAAGGTCCGTCGCTAGGAGATTGTCATGAAGAGTTCATCCCCCCTGAAATGGTTCGGCTCCCGCGAGGGCCTGTATTACCTGGCGCTGGCGTGTCTGCTGGTTGTCATCCTGCCGCTGGCTCTGGACCCGTTCCGGCTGAACATGGTGGGTAAGTACCTGACATACGCCTTCGTGGCGATCGGACTGGTGATGTGCTGGGGTAAAGCCGGCATCCTCAGCCTGGGCCAGGGCGTGTTCTTCGGCCTGGGCGGATACTGCATGGCGATGTTCCTGAAGCTGGAAGCCTCCACGCCAGAGGCGACGGCGATCCAGTCCACCCCGGGCATTCCGGATTTCATGGACTGGAACCAGCTCACCGAGCTGCCGTGGTTCTGGGAACCGTTCCATAGCTTCTCGTTCACGTTGATCGCGGTTATTGGCGTGCCCGTTTTGCTGGCTTTCGTGATCGGTTTTGCAATGTTCACCCGCCGTGTAGGTGGCGTGTACTTTGCCATCATCACCCAGGCCATTGCCGCAATCCTGACCATCCTGATTATCGGACAACAGGGGTACACCGGTGGCGTAAACGGCATTACCGATCTGCAGACCCTGAAGGACTGGGATATCCGCACCGATGAGGCACGGACCACCCTGTACTTCGTCTGTGTCGGAATGCTGTTCCTTTGTCTGTTCGTGGCACGGCTTGTCCAGAACCGGAAACTGGGCCGCATTCTCGTGGCCATGAATGCCCAGGAAATGCGGGTGCGCTTTTCAGGCTACGACGTGGCCGCCTTCAAGATTTTCGTGTTCTGCCTGGCGGCGGCCTTCGCTGGTATCGGCGGCGCAATGTTCACCCTGATTGTTGGCTTCATGTCGCCGTCCTTTATCGGCATTGTTGCCTCCATCGAGATGGTCATCTTCTGTGCGCTTGGAGGCCGGTTGTCCATTCTCGGAGCGGTTTACGGTGCCTTGTTGGTGAATGCCGCCAAAAGTGGCTTTTCCGAATCTTTCCCGGAACTCTGGCCTTTTGCCATGGGGGCTCTGTTTATTGGTGTGGTGCTGGCATTCCCGAACGGCCTGGCAGGACTTTACCGCAGCTATGTCATGCCCCTGGAAGATCGCTTGTTCAAACGCAAAGCGCCTGTGGCTAACGCCACCGCCGAGCCTTCGGCCACCAAGCCTGGTGCTGAAAAGTCTGACGATTATGATCCGATGATCAATACCTACAGTCCGGAGAAATCCTGATGAGTGCAGCCAAAAGCAAAGGCACGGATTTTCTGCTGGCGGTTGAGGGCCTGACCGTATCATTCGACGGCTTCAAGGCCGTGGATGACCTGTCTTTCTACCTCGATCCCAAGGAAATCCGGGTCATTATCGGCCCCAATGGTGCTGGCAAAACCACCGTTCTCGATCTGATCTGCGGCAAAACCAAGGCGACTGCCGGTTCGATCAAGTTTGCCGGCAAGGAGCTGACCAAACTCAAGGAACACCAGATCGTTCATTCCGGTGTGGGCCGGAAGTTTCAGACACCATCGGTGTTTGAAGACCTGACTGTGTTTGAAAACCTCGAGGTGTCCTACCCGCAGGGCCACAGCGTGATGGGGGCGCTGGCCTTCAAGAGGGACCGGGCGGTGATAGAGGCCGTGGAAGAGGTGGCAGAAACCATCTTCCTGACGGACGCCCTGAACGAACCGGCAGCCTCGCTCAGCCATGGTCAGAAACAGTGGCTGGAGATCGGCATGCTGCTGATCCAGAAGCCGGATCTGCTGATGCTGGATGAGCCGGTGGCTGGAATGTCGGTGGCCGAGCGCAAGAAAACCGCCGAACTGCTCCGGGTGATCACCCGGGACCACACGGTACTGGTGATCGAGCATGACATGCAGTTCGTTGGTGACATCGCCGACCGGGTGACCGTGATGCACCAGGGCAAGGTTCTTTCGGAAGGGTCCATTGAGCACGTGAAGTCGGACCCGAAAGTCATCGAAGTCTATCTGGGGCACTGAACATGCTAAGCGTCAAACATCATTCGGTGGCCTATGGCCAAAGCACCATTATCGGGGACCTGAACCTTGAGGTGGGAAAAAACGAGATTGTGGCCGTGGTGGGCCGCAACGGCATGGGCAAGACCACGCTGATGAAATCCCTGGTAGGCATGACCCCCACCAAAGGCGGTGAGGTCAGCCTGGATGGTTCCAACATTTCCAACCTGAAGAGCTTCCAGCGGGTAAGAGCTGGCATTGGTTTTGTGCCTCAGGGCCGGATGATTTTTCCAACCCTTACGGTAAGGGAAAACATTGAAACGGCCCTGTCCGCCGTGGGTGAAAAGAAGGTACCGGAGGATCTGTACGAGATGTTTCCGGTACTGAAGGAAATGCAGAACAGGCGCGGCGGTAATCTGTCTGGTGGTCAGCAGCAACAACTCGCCATTGCCCGCGCACTGGCCACGCGGCCCAAGGTGCTGCTGCTTGACGAACCCACCGAAGGCATTCAGCCCAATATCATCAAAGAGATCGCTCAGACACTACGGCGTATCCGCGATGAGCGCGGTTTGTCGATAGTTGTCTCTGAGCAGGTCCTGAGTTTTGTGATGGACGCGGCGGACCGGATTCTGGTGATCGAGAAGGGAGCCATCGTGCACGAAGAGAACAGGGCTGAAGCAGACCAGGAAAAGATTGCCAGTTACCTGGCGGTTTAACGAGGAGCGAATTAATGAGACACGGTGATATTTCCAGCAGTAACGACACCGTCGGTGTGGCGGTGGTGAATTACAAGATGCCCCGGTTGCATACCAAAGCCGAGGTATTGGACAACGCCCGCAAGATTGCCGACATGATCAAGGGTATGAAAGTGGGCCTGCCCGGCATGGACCTCGTGGTGTTTCCGGAATACAGCACCATGGGCATCATGTACGACAATGACGAGATGATGGAGACGGCTGCCACGATTCCCGGCGACGAAACCGCCATCTTCTCTGCCGCCTGCCGTGAGGCCAATACCTGGGGTATCTTCTCACTAACCGGCGAACGGCATGAGGATCACCCCAATAAGGCACCCTATAACACCCTGATTCTCATCAACAATGAAGGTGAGATCGTCCAGAAATACCGCAAATGTATTCCCTGGTGCCCGATTGAAGGCTGGTATCCGGGGGACACCACTTACGTTAGCGAAGGCCCCAAGGGTATGAAGATCAGCCTGATCATCTGCGATGACGGCAACTACCCGGAAATATGGCGGGACTGTGCAATGAAAGGTGCCGAGCTGATCGTTCGCTGCCAGGGCTATATGTATCCGGCCAAGGAGCAGCAGGTGATGATGTCCAAGAGCATGGCGTGGGCCAACAACTGTTATGTGGCCGTGGCTAACGCCTCCGGGTTTGATGGGGTGTATTCCTACTTCGGCCACTCCGCCATTATCGGCTTTGATGGCCGCACTCTCGGAGAGTGTGGCGAGGAAGATATGGGAATTCAGTATGCCCAGCTTTCGATCAGTCAGATCCGCGACGCACGCCAGAATGACCAGTCACAAAACCACCTGTTCAAACTGCTGCACCGGGGCTACACCGGTGTTCACAACTCCGGCGATGGCGACAAGGGCGTAGCCGACTGCCCGTTCGAGTTCTATCGCACCTGGGTGATGGACGCTCAAAAGGCACAGGAAAACGTTGAAGCAATGACTCGCAAAACCGTGGGCACCGCTGAATGTCCGGTGGGTGAGCTGCCATTCGACGGTAAAGAAAAATCTGCAGGCGCTTAATGCCGGGAGTTGCTGATGCCGTTTATCAACGAACGGCTGGAAGCCAACCGGGAGTCCATAGAACAAAACCGGGCTGCCTCAGGCCCGGTTCGTGCTTCCCGGTTTCGCTTTGAGCCAGATGCCGTCATGTCCCGCCTGCGGGAGAACATCGTTGGCCAGGACGATGCCCTGACAGCCATGGAATCCATGCTGGTGCGAGTGAAAGCCGACATCGGCGAGGAAAACCGGCCACTCTCGGTGCATCTATTCCTTGGGCCCACAGGTGTGGGTAAAACCGAAACCGTTCGGCTGATTGCAGAAGCCATTCATGGCAGCCGGGATGGCCTGTGCCGCATCGATATGAACACCCTGGCTCAGGAGCACTATACCGCCGCTCTTACCGGCGCGCCGCCGGGCTACGTGGGCAGTAAGGAAGGCTACAGCCTGTTTGATCTAGACAAAGTACAGGGCTCGTTCAGCAAGCCCGGCATTGTGTTGTTTGATGAAATCGAGAAAGCCAGCCGGGAAGTCGTCCGCGCCCTGTTGAACGTTCTGGACACCGGTCGGCTGATGTTTCCCTCCGGTAACCGGGAAATCGATTTCAGCAACACTCTGATATTCATGACCAGCAATGCCGGGGCTCTGGATGCTGAGGCGCACCAACAACGTTATCAGAAAGGTTGGCGCCGCTGGCTCGGGTTGTCGGCCGGTGAGGGTGGGTACTTGCGAGATGTTGCTCTGCGTCGGCATTTCGACCCTGAATTTCTGAACCGTATTGATCAGATCCTTACCTTCAACAGCCTTGCTGATAACTGGCTCGAAGCACTGTTGGACATCGAGTTGGTGGGGCTCAACCGGCGGCTGGGCAAAAAACACGCAGTGCTGTCACTGTCAACTAAGCTTAGGGGCGAACTGTGCTGTGGCTACGATGCCCGTTATGGAGCCCGGGAGATGTTGCGGGCTTTTCGCCAGCGTCTGGAGCCCGCGGTAGCCAGAGCACTGTTGGCGCATCCTGACTGTCAGCGGTTTGAGGCCGATGCGCAGAATGGGGCGGTCACCGTGCACCAATACGTCGAATGACGTAGGTGTGGGGGGCATTTCGCGAATACCTCCGGGGCGCGGGATCTCGGATAGTAAAACCGTTACCTAATTGTACAAGCCAACACCAAGGAGCGCCCGTTATGGCTGAAACCATTATCAAGATTGATCTGAACAAGTCGGCTTACGAGAACGACAAAATCCACAACCGCTGGCACCCGGATATTCCGCTGGTGGCCACCGTTAAACCCGGTGACGACTTCATCGTGGAATGCTATGACTGGACCGGTGGCCAGATCAAAAATGACGACAACGCAGACGATGTGCGCGATGTAGACCTCAGCCAGGTGCACTTCCTGTCTGGCCCGATCGGGGTGGAAGGCGCCGAGCCGGGTGACCTGCTGGAAGTGGATATTCTCGACATCGGCACCTTTGAAGAAAGCCAGTGGGGGTTCAACGGCTTCTTCTCCAAGCAGAACGGCGGCGGCTTCCTGACCGAACACTTTCCGGACGCCCAGAAGAGCATCTGGGATTTCAACGGTATGTTCACCAAATCGCGCCATATTCCTAACGTGGAATTTGCCGGCCTGATTCACCCGGGGCTGATAGGTTGCCTGCCCTCTAAAGACCTGCTGGATACCTGGAACAAACGTGAAGCAGGACTGGTAGCGACAGACCCGGAGCGGGTGCCGGAACTGGCCACCTTGCCCAACGGCGATACCGCCCACATGGGCCAGCTGAAAGGAGACGCCGCCAAAGCGGCCGGCGCTGAGGGCGCTCGCACCGTACCGCCCCGGGAACATGGTGGTAACTGCGATATCAAAGATCTCTCCCGCGGCTCCAAGGTTTACTTCCCGGTCTACGTGGATGGTGCGGGCCTGTCGGTTGGCGACCTGCACTTCAGCCAGGGCGATGGTGAAATCACCTTCTGTGGTGCCATCGAAATGGCTGGATGGATTCACCTGCGGGTGAACCTGATCAAGGATGGCGTTAAGAAATACGGCATCAGGAACCCGGTGTTCAAACCCAGCCCGATCAAACCCCGTTACGACGATTACGTGATCTTTGAAGGGATCTCGGTTGATGAAGACGGTGGCCAGCATTACCTGGACGTGCATGTGGCCTATCGCCAAGCCTGCCTGAATGCCATCGAATACATGACCAAGTTCGGCTACACCAAGGCCCAGGCCTACGCGATTCTTGGTTGCGCACCGGTAGAGGGCCACATCAGTGGCGTGGTGGATATTCCAAACGCCTGCGCCACGCTTTGGCTGCCCACAGGTATCTTTGATTTTGACATCAACCCATCCGCAGAGGGACCGAAGAAAATGACCAGTGGCGGTATGGACGTACCTCTGTCGAAAGACAAGGAGTAGTTATCATGCCCGTATATGACTACAAATGCCGGGAACACGGCCTGTTCAACACCCTGGCGACGATGGAAAACAGCGCAAAACCGGTGGCATGCCCCACTTGCCAGGTGCTTTCGCCACGAGTGATTGTGCTGCCCCCGGAAATCGCAAACATGGACCCAGCCAGGCGCGCCGCCCAGGACCGCAACGAAAAGTCCCGCCACGAACCGGTGTTCTCCACCGCCGATCGCCGGGAGCAGGACCCTGAGCACAGCCGCAGCTGCGGCTGTGGCTCGCCAAAACCCGGAAAGTCGATGCTGTTCTACACCGCAGACGGGAAGAAAATGTTCCCCTCCATGCGGCCCTGGATGATCAGCCACTAAGGCTGTAGCAAACCGAAAGTCACTGTCACGTGTTTGCCCCCACTTCGGGGGCTTTTTTCGAGCGAACGACCGTACCGATATCGCCTAACGGATTATCCAGGAGCTTGTTATACAAAATGACCAGGGAATTCAGGGCCTGGCTTTTTGTGTAGCTGCCGCAAAATTGCGATTCACCGCTAGCCAAGCCAGAAACTCAATAACATCCCGAGGACCCATGTCCCTGGGATGTTTCATGTTCTGGAAGCGAATGAAATAGCGGATCCAGTACCAGTACGTCTTTTCAGTTCGGATGCTGTAATGATCCACCCGAATGAGCGTACGGACCTGGTCACGCAGGCGGGACTGCTTTCCTTGCATTCGAGAGGCTCCTTGCCAAAACGAACCGTATATTTAAACAGTGTTTTTGGTAGCGTATATCTCAGATCTCTAATGATTACATGGCATGGTGTATGTAGTGGGCTAAACTGTTGATTTATAAGTTTCTGCAATCACTGAGACGTCGATCTAACTGCTGTTAGGCCCTTATGAATCGAAACTTCGAAATAGTAGACGGAATCTACCTCGTGCAAGAAAGTCACGAGCTTGATTTGCATAATAATTTTGACTTCAAGGACTTAGATTACTCCGTGGAGGAGCGTTCGCTTGTATTACACTGGCAACGATCGAATGGGGGTTGGGTGAGCTTCGATACGCCCAAGGCATTAACCATCGAGTTCAGAGGAGTTAGCGAATTTCGATTTATGCCGCGAGATTCTGAAGCTCCCTTTACTGAAGACGATTGCATCAACTCCTTTGGATACTGGGTAGACGAGGATTGGGCGGAAGGTGTCATTATGGTTGAGCCCAAGCAAAAGGCTGAGCCTCAATGGCTTACAGCAATTGGTTTTATGTTTGGTGCAATTCTGGCTGTCCAGGCGGAGAGTGCCGATGCCAACGTCTTGGCCTAACAAGGCCTATTCCTACAACATTGCTTATTCAGTAGGCTCCTTCCCCTACTTTTTACTGCATGAAGGAAACACCAATGCTTATAGACCTCGGATCGATTGAAGCAAAGCACGTCCATCCCATCCTGACCCAGACCGTAATTCCGCGGCCAGTGGCGTGGGTGTTGTCGCAGAACCCGGGGGATGACTACAACCTGGCTCCTTATTCGTTCTTTACCGTGGTTACCGGTAAGCCGCCAATTCTGATGGTGTCTGTGGGCAAGAAGCCCAGCGATGGTAGCTTCAAGGACACGCGGGTGAATATCGAGGCTCGTAAGCAGTTTGTGGTGCACATTGGGAGCCGCAGCCAAGCTCAGGCCATGACGGAGTCGTCCCGCCATCTGGACCACGGCCAGTCTGAACTGGACCGACTGGATATGAAGTTGGTGCAGGAAGAAGGCTGGCCGATGCCCCGGGTCGAGGGGTGCCTGGTGGCGTTTTACTGCGAGTTGCGAGAGGTCATTGAAATGGGTGACACGCCGCAGTCGCTGGTGTTTGGCAATATCAAGAAGGTGTTTGTGGACGATCAGGTTGCCAGCATTAACGATCAGGGGCGTTACGTTATTGATGCCAAAGGCATCGACCCTATTTCGCGGCTGGGTGGCAGCGAGTACGGCACCCTGGGCGATATTCTCAACGTGCCGCGCCCGGACTGAGGCAGACTGCGACAGGCTCAAACGAGCTGACAGAACTGACCGAAACGGCGCCGAATTCATCGCATGGGGCCAATTTCGGCGTTTTCCCTCCTGGGCTATTCTCATCCTGTTGGCGTGTGATCCGCGCTGAAATGTTGATAAAACAACGGCAGATGCCGACAGGGTGGTTATGAGCGAACAACATGTAGACGTACTGATTGTCGGCGCCGGCGTTTCCGGCATTGGCATGGCCTGTCACCTCAAACGGGAGTGCCCGGGTAAGTCTTTCACCATCATTGAGCGCCGTGAGTCCCTTGGAGGCACCTGGGATCTGTTCCGCTACCCGGGTATCCGTTCCGATTCCGACATGTACACCTTTGGCTACAACTTCCGCCCCTGGACCGGGGGCAAGGTGTTGGCGGATGGCCCGTCGATCAAGCAGTACGTTCACGATACCGCCAGGGAAAACAACGTTGAACAGCATATTCAGTATGGCCTGGCGGTTGTTTCCGCTGAGTGGTCAGGCGCAGACAAGTGCTGGACACTGACGGCCCGCAAGGAAGCCACCGGCGAAACCGCTACCTTTACCGCCAGCTTTCTGGTGGGCTGTACAGGGTATTACAACTACGATGCCGGCTATAAGCCTGACTTCCCTGGCGAGGCCGATTTTGGCGGCCAGATTGTGCATCCGCAGCACTGGCCTGAGGACCTGGACTATACCGGCAAACGTGTGGTGGTGATTGGCAGTGGTGCCACGGCCATCACCCTGGTGCCAACGATGGCGGAGGAAACCGCGCACATAACCATGTTGCAGCGTTCGCCCACCTATCTGATGCCGCTGCCATCCCGGGACGCCGTGGCGCTGGGCCTTCAGAAGGTTCTGCCCGCCAATGTCGCCTATCGGCTGACCCGTGCCCGTAACGTCAGCATTGCACGGTTGCTGTTCAATCGTTCCCGCAAGAACCCCAAGGCCATGCGGCGGTTGTTCCTGGCCATGGTACGCCGGCAACTGGATGGCAAGGTCGATATGCGCCATTTCTCACCCAGCTACAACCCCTGGGATCAGCGCCTGTGTGTGGTGAAGGACGGTGATCTGTTTGAGTCTATCAAGGCGGGCAAGGCGTCGGTGGAGACGGACCATATCGAACGCTTTACCAAGAACGGTATTCTGCTGAAATCCGGCAAGGAACTGGAGGCCGACATCATCATTCCGGCGACTGGGCTGGATATTCAGATGCTGGGTGGCATGGACCTGGTGGTGGATGGTCATCCGGTCACGCTGCGGGACAAGGTGATCTACAAGAACGTAATGGTGGAGGGCGTACCCAACGCCGGCATGATTTTCGGGTACACCAACATCTCCTGGACCCTGAAAGCCGATATCGCGGCTGAATACCTGTGCCGCCTGTTCAATCATATGGACAGCAAGGGGCAGAGCGTCTGTATACCCCGTGACACCGGCGACAGTCGCGCCGGAGACACCATGATGGGCGGCCTGGATTCCGGTTATATCCGCCGGGCTGACGACAAGTTGCCAAGGCAGGGAACCCATGGCCCCTGGAAGGTCAGCCAGAACTATCTGGAGGATGTGAAAACTCTCAGGTTTGAGCCTATCGAGGATGGTTACCTGGAGTTCGATGGTCGCCGGCCGGTTCAGCAATCCAAACCGAAACGCGGTTTCATGAGGCCGTTGCGTTCAGCGCTGTTTGGCTCTTGAAGGTGTGACACAGCTCGATCATTGATGAATGCAACTACAAATCTGCCGCAAAATATGGCAGTCTCATTGCCCGTTCTTGAACAGGCAATGATGTATGTCCGGCCGTAAAAATAAGAAGAATATGCCGTTGTGGCATCCGGTTCTCTGGCCTTCGTGGCTTCTGGTCTTCACGTTTTATCTGCTTGCCCTGCTGCCAATGTCGGCCAAACAGCGTTTTGGCCGGCGGCTGGGCTGTTTTCTGGAAGGCAAGCTGACGTCACGGGCCAAGGTGGCCAATACCAATATTGCGACCTGTTTTCCGGAGCTTGATGACGCCGCTCGTGAGCGATTGGTGCGGGATAACTTTGTGGCCTGTACCCGTGGTTTCCTGGAAAGTATTCACGCCTGGTGGCGGGATATGTCGGGTTTTTGCGAGGGCGCCGAGGTTCAGGGGTTGGAGCACCTGCGAGAAGCCCAGGCCAGAGGTAAAGGTGTGCTGTTAATCGGCGGGCACTACAGTATTTTCGACTTTGCGCTTCCTTTGATTGCCTGTCACTTGAAGAAACCGGGGTATATGTACCGCCCCAACAATAATCCGGTGATTGACCGGATGATTGAAAACGGTCGCCGGCGTCACTTCGGTATCCGCCCGTTCACCAAGCGTGAGTTGAGGCCGCTGGTGTCGTTCCTCAAAAAAGGCGGGGAAGTCTGGTTTGCCTGCGATCAGGA
>OJDK01000261.1_pt1 | contig 27764 bp, 24 predicted proteins | sample 1592791 | NCBI WGS metagenome assembly OJDK01 (sample SAMN05416878, study PRJEB24817) | seawater metagenome | isolation source: Sea water | place: Canada:Atlantic | collected 2013-11
ACGAGATCAGCCTCGGTCTCGTGGGCTCGGAGATGTGTATAAGAGACAGGCAATACAGATTATACCAATTTAAAGTTTGTTAATCAATTGTTGGGTCATTCAAAAAAACCAATAACGTCCTTCAAAACACATTTATCTTCAAGTAATAAATCTGAAAATAGTACTCAAACTGTAGAATATACATTTGATGATAATGATAAGTTTATGGACAATCTAAATATGTATTTAAAAAGGAGTGATGTAAACCTGTTATGTTTAGATAAAGATGAAACCATTAAAACTAAATCAAATATCACAGATTTACTTGATAAGATTGAGGTATCTCTATTGGTAACGTCAGAGCAAACCATATAAAACAAAATAGATTATGACCATTAAAAGCAACCTATTTCTATTACTGGGTTTAATATTTTTTTCAAATAGTGCAATCTCACAAGACAGTAACCTTGGTAATTGGTTAATATACTTTGGAAATAAACAACTTGATGAAAAATGGAACATCCATCATGAGGTGCAATACAGAAATTACAATGCTATCGGTGATTTAGAACAACTGCTGTTGCGTACTGGTCTTGGCTATAATATTGACGAAAACAATAATGTGCTCTTAGGCTATGGTTATATTTTATCCGAAAATTACATTGGTGAAACAGATGATAAATTTTCGGTCAATGAACATAGAATTTACCAGCAGTTCATTACTAAACAAAAAGTGGGAAAACTTGGACTAAGTCACCGATATCGTTTTGAGCAACGTTTTGTAGAGGATGATTTTAGAATGCGATTTAGATATTTTCTTGGGTTCAATTTACCTCTTCAGAATAATGAAGATGGCAATAACCCTCTTTATCTTTCTGCATACAATGAAATTTTCTTAAATACTGAATCTTCAATTTTTGACAGAAACAGACTTTATGGAGGATTAGGGTACAAATTTTCTAAAACTCTGCGAATGGAATTGGGCTATATGAATCAATTTTTTGAAACCTCAAGCAGAGATCAGGTTAATTTAATTGCATTCGTTAATTTCTGATTAAAGTATTAGCTGAACTTTTAAAGTCATGAAATTTGGATTAACTTGGGACAAAGTAATTAGATAAAAACCAATGAAAAAACTATTCTCTAACATTAAAGGCGATGCTTTTGGTGGAATTACAGCAGGTATTGTAGCGTTGCCATTAGCACTTGCCTTTGGTGTATCTTCAGGCTTAGGACCAAGTGCAGGATTGTACGGAGCTATATTTATAAGTTTCTTTGCCGCACTTTTTGGTGGTACAAACACGCAAATATCAGGGCCAACAGCACCAATGACAGCCGTTAGTATGGTGGTTATAGCAGGTATTGTGGCAGCTAACGACGGAAGTGTAGAGAAAGCATTACCAGCTATTCTTACCGTATTTTTATTGGCAGGAATAATGCAAATAGGTCTCGGAGCATTGGGTTTCGGTAAGTATATAAAATACATTCCCTATCCTGTGGTTTCAGGTTTTATGACAGCTATTGGTGTTATCATTTTGGTAACACAAATACTACCTTCTGTTGGTTATTATCCAAAAGAAGACGTGGAATTAGTGAATCAATACAAGCCACAAGCTGAAGAGATTATTCTTGAGAACATTTTGAAAGAAGAAGCTGGAGAAGGTATTTTGGTGCTTGAAGATTTTGAAGAGACGATAAAACGTGCAGGAAGTATGACCGAAGAGGATATTGCAAAAGAATCAAAAACCTTGGCAAAATCTGCAAGTTCTGGTGTTTTGGGAACCATAAAAATATTGCCACGTGCCCTAAAAAATATAAATTGGCTAGAGTTGGCCTTGGCACTTGCAACTATTTTTATTGTATATGGTTTCAAAAGAATTACAACCAAAATCCCGAGCGCATTAGTTGCCCTTGTTGTGGTTTCTGGTATTGCTTACGGTTTTGGTATAGATTATAGACCAATTGAAGAAATCCCAACAGGATTACCAGTACCAAATCTGGAAATTTTTACTGGCTTTAGTCTAGCGTCTCTTACACCTTATATTTTTACTGCCATAACCTTGGCTTTGCTTGGTGCTATTGATTCGCTACTTACAAGTGTAGTAGCCGATAATATGACAAAAACCAAACATGAACCAAACAAAGAATTAGTGGGTCAAGGAATAGGTAATAGTATTGGTGCCATTTTTGGTGGTATTCCAGGTGCAGGCGCAACTATTAGAACTGTTGTAAATATAAATGCTGGTGGTAAAACAAAACTATCTGGAATGATTGCAGGTGTTTTATTATTAGTGATTTTATTAGCTTTAGGTCCTGTCGCATCAAAAATTCCTGCTGCTGTTTTAGCCGGTATTTTAATAACCGTTGGAATTGGAGTTATGGATTATAAAGGTTTAAAAGCAATTCCGGCTTTACCTAAAGATGTAAAGATTGGACCTTTAAAAGTAAGCTCAGAAGTAATTGTGATGCTTGTTGTGCTTGTACTTTCAACAGTTTGGAATTTAGTATATGCTGTTGGCATTGGCCTTGTAATTGCATCGCTAATGTTTATGAAAAAGATTGGCGATTTAACCGCAAAAAGATCGGCAATAAAAACCTTAAAAGAGGAAGCATGGGCAGATGAAAGCGGTTTTCCAGAACGCTTAAAAGAGGAAGTGTTTATAAAGCACATAAAAGGACCTTTGTTTTTTGGTTCTACGAGTGAATTTCAGGCATTGTCTAAACAAATTCCATCAACAGCAAGAACAGTGGTTATTCGTTTAGGCAGAATGCAATACATGGATCAGTCTGGGCTTTATGCTATGGAAGATGTATTGGTTGATTTAAGAAAGCAAAATATCAATGTTTTAATGGTTAACCTCTTAAAGCAGCCGAGATATATGATGGAGCGGATTGACATTATTCCAAATTTAATACCAAAAGAACACATTTTTAAAGACTTTGATACGTGTTTAAAATGGATAAAAGAAAATGTAAAAGACAAATATTAAAAGAAAGTTTAACTACACAGAATAATTTTGAGATTCTGAAATAAATTTATAAAAAATGAAAAATAAAGCAATAACAAAAGAGGCACAAAGTAATATGACGGGAAACAGTGTTCTCCAAGATCTATTAGAAGGAAATAAGCGTTTTGTAGAAGGCAATAGTCAAGCAACAGATAACTCTGCATTAGTAAATCAAACTACTGGAGGTCAGTTTCCAAAAGCAGTAGTTCTATCTTGTATTGACTCACGCGTACCTGTAGAAACCGTTTTAGATCAGGCTATAGGAGATATCTTTGTTGCAAGAGTTGCAGGTAATTTTGAAAACACTGATATTTTAGGAAGTTTAGAATATTCTTGTAAAGCTGCAGGCAGTAAATTAGTGTTAGTTTTAGGACATGAAAGTTGTGGAGCTGTTAAAGCCGCTTGCGATGGTGTGGAATTGGGCAATATAACTGCAATGTTAGAAAACATTATGCCAGCTGTAAGACAATCTGCTGAAGAAATAGATGGTGAAGCCAATTCTTCAAATAAAGAATTTGTAGCTAAAACTGTTGAAAACAACGTGAAATTAACTATTGAAAGAATCCGTGAAAAATCACAGATATTAAAAGAAATGGAAGACAATGGAGAGATTTCAATTGTTGGTGGAGTTTATAGCTTACAAACGGGTAAAGTAGAAATGTTATAGGTTTTATTCACTTAAAGTGGAGAGTACTTCAATAAATTAGAAAGCCATTCCTAGGAGTGGCTTTTTTACTCCTCTTCTTCTATTTTTTCTTCAAATAGTTCCTCAGCGTCTGTTTTAATTAGGGTAGGGAAAACCATTGGAGCTAATGATTTTACAGGCTCGTACAGCATACTTTCTTCAATGTCATCTTCTTCCATAAAAGGCAATGTATTGTTTAAGCTATCAAAAACAATAAGTACTACACTTAATATCAATCCTATTTTTAAAACACCAAAAACACCACCTAACAGTTTATTGAGAATACCTAAGGCTGCAAAATTCGCTAATTTAGTTAATGCTTTACCTGCTAAGCTTATTGCTAAAACGATAACAACAAAAGTTATGGCAAATGCAACTATATTAATGGTTTTTTCATCCCAATCTACTTTCTCCTCCAAAAAACCAGAGGCAAAATAACTAAAATGAATCGCGCCATAAATACCGAGCACTAATGCCAATAAAGAAGCAATTTCAACAAAAAGTCCTTTCATTAATCCTCTAATAAACCCAAATAAGAGAAGTGCGGCTAAAATAATATCAATGATACTCATAAGTCTAGCGGTTTACGCAAATATAAATTAACTTTGCCAATAATATAACGTAAGATTAAGTAGGGAAATTATGGCAAGGGATGAGGAATTAAAAGAACGATGGAATTTAGTGGTAGAAAAACTTTCCAATCAATTTGCGGATGGTGATCCATTAGATTTAGACGCAATAATTTATCTTATTGGTGTTCAGGAACTTGGTCAAATCCATCGTAAATTTAAAAAAGACCATAAATTAGATTTAATGCACATTGCCATTTGCAAAGTGTTAGAGCCTTATGGTTTTTATGAGTTCGATTATGTTGATGATGAGGGTTGGCCTCATTACAAAGTATTGGCACAATTGCCTCATCTCAAATCTGGTGAGCAAAGCGTTTTAATGAAAGAAGCTATAGTTAACTATTTTATGGAAACAGAGTATATCGAATAAGATTTTTTAAATTTGCACTCATTTTTGAGATACTGAAATAAATTCAGCATAAAACATCATGATAGATAAGTTAAAAGAACTCATAGCAGAAGCAGAAGCGTTTAACGCTCAGACTAAAGATGAAGTTGAAGCATTCCGAATTAAATATTTAGGGTCTAAAGGACTTTTGAAACAGTATTTTGCTGAGTTTAAAAATGTAGCAAACGATCAGAAAAAAGAGTTTGGACAAACCATAAACCAGCTTAAAAACACGGCTGAAGAAAAGGTAAACAAACTAAAGGAAGAACTTGAGAGTAAAGAAGAGGATAAAGGTATTTATGGTGATTTATCTCGTCCTGGAGAACCAATTGCTTTAGGATCACGCCACCCAATATCAATAGTAAAAAATCAAATTATTGATATTTTTTCGCGTATTGGGTTTAATGTAAGTGAAGGACCAGAAATTGAAGACGATTGGCATAATTTTACTGCATTGAACCTACCAGAATATCATCCAGCACGTGATATGCAAGATACATTCTTCATTCAAACCAATCCAGATATTTTATTACGTACACACACAAGTTCTGTGCAAGTACGTTACATGGAAAACAATAAACCACCAATAAGAACAATTTCGCCAGGTAGAGTTTATAGAAATGAAGCTATATCGGCACGTTCACATTGTTTTTTCCATCAAGTTGAGGGTTTGTATATAGATAAGGATGTAAGTTTTGCAGATTTAAAACAAACATTACAATATTTTACAACAGAAATGTTCGGGAAATCTAAGATACGCCTACGTCCATCTTATTTTCCATTTACTGAACCGAGTGCTGAGGTAGATGTATATTGGGGACTTGAGACAGAAACTGATTATAAGATTACCAAAGGAACAGGCTGGTTAGAGATTATGGGATGTGGTATGGTAGATCCTAATGTATTGGAAAACTGCGGTATAGATTCTAAAGAATATTCTGGTTTTGCATTTGGTATGGGAATAGATCGTATAGCTATGTTACTCAACCAAATTAGTGATATTCGCTTGTTGAGTGAAAACGATGTCCGTTTTTTAGAGCAGTTTAAAAGCGCTTTATAAAAATCACAAACTTTAAAAAACTTACTTTAAGCCGATTAACTATCGGCTTTTTTTATTTAACAACTATTTAACTTCGTTTAGTTCGGTTTATCCCGAACTAAACTACATATTTGCAAATAATTTTATTGTAAATGACCAAATCGTTTACATAAAGCAGGAATTAAAACCTAAAAAATGAAAGATAATATCTGCAAAAAAAAAATGGCTTTAGTTGAAAAACTAGGAGTGCACATAGAGAATAAGGAAAAATTGGCTCCTGTTGCGGCTCGTATAATCTCTTATATAATCCTTACAGGAAAAACAGGAACAACCTTTGAGGAAATGGTAACTATCCTTTGTGCAAGTAAAAGCACTATCTCAACGCATTTAAATCATTTACAAGACTTAAACAAAATTGAGTATTTCACAAAAACAGGGGATCGTAAAAAATATTTTATAGTCAATAAAGATTCTATAATTCAACATATGGATAATCTCATAAATGAATGGCATGAAGTGCGAGAACTACATAAAGAAATTAAAGGTTATAAAGAAACTATAAACACTCAAAAAACAGAAGATGAAGCGGATAAATTCGATTTAAATTTTCATAATGATTATATCAAATTTATTGATGGAGCTACAGCTTCAATAGAAGAATTAAGAACAAAATTAACCGATAAGATATTCCAGATTTAAAAAACCCAACTAAAATGAAAAGTAAAAAATTAAATATACCATTAGCACTAAGTCTATTTTTAGTCATTGTAAGTTGTGGAAACAATGAACAAAAACAAGCAACTGCAGAAGCACCACCTGCACCTTTTCCGGTAGCACAAATACAGCCAAAAACAGTAACCGGCTACCAAGAATACCCAACCACTATAGAAGGTATTGTTAATAGTGGAGTAAGAGCAAAAACTTCGGGATATATTCAAAATGTATTGGTAGACGAAGGTGAAAAGGTACGAAAAGGACAAGTGCTGTTTAAGTTAGAAACACAATCTTTAAACCAAGATGCTGGCGCAGCAGAAGCTCGTATTAATGTAGCACAGGTTGAAGTAGATAAGTTAATTCCGCTCGTAGAAAAAAACATCATAAGTCCTGTACAATTAGAAACAGCAAAAGCAAATTTGGCACAAGCCAAAGCAAATTATAGTAGTATTGCTGCTAGCATTGGTTATGCCACTGTAAAAAGTCCGGTAGATGGCTATGTTGGTGCTATTAAGTTTAGGGAAGGCTCTTTAGTTAGTCCAAGTGATCCTACACCACTAACAACAGTTAGCGATATAAGTAAAGTCTATGCGTTTTTTAGTTTAAATGAAAAACAGTATTTAGATTTTTTACAAAAAGCTGAAGGTAAAAACCTAGAGGAGAAGCTCGCTAATTTTCCAGATGTTCAACTCATTCTAGCTAACGGCAGTACATATTCTGAAAAAGGGAAAATTCAAACAAGCTCAGGTCAAATTAATCAAAATACAGGAACGGTAAGTTTTAGGGCCATTTTTGATAATCCAAACCAACTATTAACAAACGGTAATAGTGGTAAAATTCAAATACCAACGGTTTATGAAAACGCTATAGTAATTCCACAAGGAGCAACTTACGAACAGCAAGGAAATATTATGGTTTTTAAATTAACAGAAAACAATAAGGCTTCTTCCACATTGTTGAAAATCAAAGCAAATATTGAAAATCTATATGTAGTGGAATCTGGTTTGGACTCCAAGGACAAAATTGTGGTTTCTGGAGTTGGAAAGTTAAAAAACGACATGACTATAGCACCACAAGAAGTGTCGTTTGACAGTATTGTGAAACCAATAAAACCTTTATTTCAATAACCAACCCTTAATCATTAATTATGTTAAAAACATTTATTGAAAGACCCGTATTATCTACGGTTATTTCTATTATTATAGTCATTCTTGGGATTTTAGGTTATACAGCCTTACCAATAGAACAATATCCAGATATTGCACCGCCAACCATTAAAGTAACTGCCTCCTATCCAGGTGCTAGTGCAGAAACAATTTTAGAAAGTGTCATCATTCCTATAGAGGAGCAAATTAATGGTGTGGAAGGAATGACTTACATCACATCTTCAGCCACCAATAATGGTACGGCAGATATTACAGTTTATTTTGATCAAGATATGGATCCAGATATTGCTGCGGTGAATGTTCAAAATCGTGTGTCTCGAGCCAATCCTTTATTACCACAAGAGGTTGTTCAAACGGGAGTAATTACACAAAAACAACAAACATCTGCTTTAATGTTTATGTCTGTGTATTCAGAAAACCCTGATTACAATGATACATACGTTCAAAATTATCTGAGGATTAATGTAATTCCGTCATTACAAAGAATTAATGGTGTTGGAGATGTAAACGTATTTTCCAGGCAGGATTACGCCATGCGTGTTTGGTTAAAACCCGAGAAATTGGCTACTTATGGCTTAATACCTTCAGATATTCAGGCAGCATTAAGAGAGCAAAGTTTAGAAGCTTCAGCTGGTTCACTAGGGCAAAATAGTGGAGAGTCGTTTTCATATAACATTAAATATAGTGGACGTTTTAAAACTGAAAAACAATACGAGGACATTATTGTAAAAGCTTTGGATGATGGGCAGTATTTGCGCCTTAAAGATGTCGCAGATATTGAATTGGATGCACAAGGATATGATTCTTCCGCAACAACCAACGGTTTTCCAAGTATTAATATGGCAATATATCAAACTGCTGGTTCCAATGCACAAGAAATTATTACCAATATTAAATCTGAATTAGAGCGTTTAGAAAAAGATTTCCCAGAAGGTGTTAAAGCCTTTATCAATTACGATACAAATAATTTTTTAACAGCTTCAATGAACAAGGTTAGAAACACTCTTATAGAAGCCTTTATTCTGGTTTTTATAGTTGTATTTATCTTTTTGCAAGATTTTCGCTCTACCTTGATTCCGGCTATTTCTGTTCCAGTTTCTATTATCGGAACATTCTTTTTCCTTAATTTATTCGGCTATTCCATTAATTTACTCACCTTATTTGCATTGGTACTTGCCATTGGTATCGTGGTAGATGATGCCATTGTTGTTGTAGAAGCAGTGCATGCAAAAATAGATGAAGGAGAAAAAAGTGCCAAAAAAGCAACAATGGATGCAATGCACGAAATATCTGGTGCCATTATTTCCATTACTTTGGTTATGGCTGCGGTATTTATTCCGGTAACTTTTATTCAAGGGCCAACAGGTGTCTTTTACGAGCAATTTGGTGTAACGTTAATTGTAGCCATACTAATTTCAGCAGTAAATGCATTGACTTTAAGTCCGGCATTATGTGCGCTGTTTTTAAAGCCTCACGATGAAGATGAACATGAAAAGAAAAGCTTTTTACAACGTTTTTATAATGCCTTTAATAGAGGGTTTAATGCAACAACAGAACGTTACGGAAGGTCGTTATCCTTTTTGTACAAAAATAAATTTGTTACTGTAGCACTTTTGGTATTGGCAGGTATTGGTATATGGTGGTCAGCTAGTACTACTTCTACTGGTTTTGTTCCAGATGAAGATAGAGGTTTAATTTTTATAAATATAGAATTACCAGCAGGAGCGTCTATTGATAGAACCAATGAAGTAACAGAAAAGATTTATGCGAAAACAAAAAATTTAGAGGGTGTACAAGGAATTTCATTAATCAACGGTCGAAGTTTAATTAGTGGAGCAGGTAGTAATTATGCATTAGGTTTTTTGAAATTAAAAGATTGGTCTGAGCGTGATGAAAATGAGAGTAGTGAGGCTATTACAGGTAAATTATTTGGTATAGCCGCAGGAATTCCTGAAGCGAATATCATTTTCTTTTCACCACCAAGTATTCCTGGTTTTGGATTGTCTTCTGGTTTTGAAGTTAATTTATTAGATCGCTCGGGAGGAAACTTCAGCGAATTAGACCAAGCAACACAACAGTTTATTGGTAGTTTGATGCAGCATCCTGAAATACAGTACGGACAATCATCATTCAACACTAAATATCCACAATACGAAATGGAGATTAATGTACCATTGGCTAAAAAGTCTGGTGTTCCTATCAGTAGTATTTTCTCTACCATGCAAGGGTATATTGGTGGTGTCTATGCTGCAGATTTTGCACGGTTTGGTAAACAATATCGTGTGTATATGCAAGCATTGCCAGAAGATAGAGCAGATAAAAGTGCTTTAAATGAATTATATATAAAAGCAGGAAATGGTGAGATGACACCTATTACACAGTTTGTTAATTTAAACCGTGTCTATGGACCACAATCCGTAACCCGTTTTAACCTCTACAATTCTACAAAAGTTTCTGGAGCAGCAAATCCTGGATTTAGTACAGGTGATGCGTTAGCAGTTGTTGAGGCCGAAGCAGCAAAACTACCAAGTAATTATGATGTAGCTTACTCTGGTTTGTCACGTGAAGAAGTAAATGCAGGTAATCAAACCACTATTATATTTATGCTTTGTATTGTGTTTGTTTATTTCTTATTGGCTGCACAGTATGAAAGTTACTTATTGCCATTAGCTGTTATTTTCTCTTTACCATTAGGTGTATTTGGAGCGTTTTTCTCAACCAAAATGTTAGGATTGGAGAATAATATTTATTTCCAAATTGCCTTAATAATGCTTATTGGTCTTCTCGCTAAAAATGCCATATTAATAGTTGAGTTTGCAGTACAAAGAAGACGAAATGGTGAGAGTATAGTTGATGCAGCTATACATGGAGCGAAAGCGCGTTTACGTCCTATTCTAATGACTTCGTTTGCTTTTATTTTAGGATTAATGCCATTAGTATTAGCCAAAGGTGTTGGAGCAGAAGGAAACAACTCTATTGGTACTGGGGCTGTTGGCGGAATGCTTATTGGTACTATTTTAGGTGTATTTGTTATTCCTATCCTATTTATATTATTTCAGTGGTTACAAGAAAAAGTTTCTAGTAAACCAGCAGTAAAAACTATTGAAGCATAAAAGATGAAATCAATTATAAAACATAAAAATTTCAGCAAAATAACACTCTTATTAATAGTTGCGCTAACATTACAGAGTTGTTTTGTGGCGCAAGATTATACGAGACCAGATTTAGAAGTAGAAACAGAAACGCTCTACAGAACCGATAATTTACCAAAAGACAGTATTTCTATTGCTGATCTATCTTGGAAGACTTTATTCACGGATCAATACCTTCAACAATACATAGAAGAAGGTCTGCAAAATAATATGGATGTTCGGATTGCGCTTCAGCAAATCATAGCAGCTCAGGCTTACGCCAAACAAGGTAAAGCAGGTTATTTGCCATCTGTAAGTGTTGGAGCAAATGCAACACACCAAGAACTCTCTAAAAACAGTCAATTTGGTGCATTATTTAACGGAGCTATAGATACCTATGATATTACGGCAAACCTTTCTTGGGAAGCAGATATCTGGGGAAAAATAAGAAGTAATAAAAGAGCGACACAAGCGGCTTATTTACAAAGCGTAGCAGGTCATCAAGCAGTAAAAACACAATTGATTTCCAATATTGCAAACACCTATTATAACTTATTAGCTTTAGATGCACAATTAGAAGTAACAAAACAAACCATCATAACCAGAGATAGTAGTGTAACAACAATTAATGCATTAAAAGAAGCAGGACAAGTAACACAGGTAGCTGTAGACCAAAATATAGCGCAATACAATAATGCTAAAGCCTTACAGGTAGATATTGAAATTGCTATTTTTCAAACGGAAAATATGCTAAGTATTTTATTGGGTAAAACACCACAACATTTTGAAAGAAGTAGTCTCGATATTCAAAAGATAGAACAAGATATCAAACTTGGTGTACCAGCAACATTATTAAGCAATAGGCCAGATGTGATGGCTGCAGAGTACGATTTAATTCAATCGTTTGAGCTAACAAATGTGGCTAAAAGCAATTTGTATCCATCACTAACATTAACAGCTTCCGGTGGATTAGAAAGTTTAGAATTAGATAATTTAATTAATGCAAATTCATTATTCGCAACGATAGTAGGTGGTTTAACACAACCAATTTTTAATCAGCGAAGACTTAAAACACAAAAAGAAGTTGCTATTGCACAACAAGAACAAGCCTTATTAGAATTTAAAAAAACGTTATTAATTGCAGGTAACGAAGTGTCTAATGCATTATTTAGTTATGAGTCTGAGGTCAAAAAATTCGAATTCAGAAAAAACGAAGTAGAAGCCTTGCGTACTGCTGAAGCAAACTCAGAAGAGTTGCTAAAAAACGGATATGCAAACTATTTAGATTTATTAACAGCCCGAGAAAGTGCTTTAAATGCAGAGTTAAATATTATAGATAGTAAACTACAACAATTAGTCTCTATTGTAGATTTATACGAAGCGCTTGGTGGTGGATGGAGATAAAATAATTTAAGATGATTACTAAAACAGAATTGTTAGAGTACTCTATTGCTAAGTTTACGCAATTTGGAAGCAAACATGTAACTTTAGATGAGTTAGCAAATGAGCTTGGTATATCAAAAAAAACAATTTATTCTTTTTTTAAAAACAAAGAGGACTTAGTAACCTGTGGACTTGAAAGTTTATTAAATGAATACAAAAAGGATATAAATAAAACTATTTCCAAGCATGGTAACGATCCTATTTTAAGTGTTATTTTAATTTATGAAAAAGGGTTTGAGTATTTAAAATATTTTAAACCCTCTTTCATTTTTGGTTTACAAAAGTATTACCCTAAAGCTAGTGGTTTATTTGATGATTTTGTTGAAGAAATGGCAAATACAAAAGTTTTTAGTTTACTCAAACAAGCCCAGAAAAGGGGAGATATAAAAAGAGAAATAAATTTAGAATTAGTAGTTAAAATTTATTTTTTTAGGGTTGATAATCTTGTGTTTAAAGAGAATAATTTATTTGAATTATACAACAAAGAAGAACTTTTTAATCATCTGGTGATATACAATCTAAAAGGAATAATTAGTGATGATTATTCTAATTCATATTTTGAGTAGATTATTTATTTTTGCACTTATGAAAAAAGATATAAAAATTCCAGAAGTAAAAGACGTCCATGTAGCTGTAGTACAAGAAGAACACCAAGAATACAAAACTCAAGATTGGAATGCCTATATCATTAATAACAGTGATGAAGATTTAGAAACTGTATTAATAGTATCTCAAGGTTACAACGATAAAAAAATAACGCCTCCAATGCGTCATACACTAAAATTGTTACCAGCAAGAAGCTATGCTAAAATAGAATATCTACAAGAAAAAGTCTTGGAGCTCAATAATGAGTTTAAAATTACTTTTTTCAAGGGTAATAAGATGTATGATAAATCTTATTTATTCAGAAAAAATACCATTAATACAAAGGCTCTTCAAACAGTGCCTTTAATGCAGTTGAAAGGGGTTTTGGTGAAATAATTAACTGCAAATAAAAATCAATCCAAATTATCCGTCAATTTTTCAAACACCTTTTTAGGATTTTTGTTTTCATATAGAATCTCGTAAACCGCTTTAATAATAGGAAGTCGGGTTTTCTTATTGTTTTTGTTGTTTAATTCAAAAGCACTTTTTGTTGCATAATAACCTTCAGCAACCATATTCATTTCCATCTGTGCTGATTTTACGGTATAACCTTTACCAATCATGTTACCGAACATGCGGTTTCTTGAAAACACAGAATAACCCGTTACCAAAAGATCACCTAAATAAGCCGAGTTGTTAATATTACGTTTCATTTTATGCATTTTCTTAATAAAACGTTTCATTTCTCTTATGGCGTTGCTCATCAATACACTCTGAAAGTTATCTCCGTAACCCAAACCGTGAGCAATTCCTGCAGCAATGGCATAAATATTTTTAAGCATTACAGCGTATTCGGTACCAATTATATCATCGCTGATTTTGGTTTTTATGTAATCGCTAGATAAGTTTTGGGCAATGGCTTGTGCTTTTTTAGGATCTGCACAAGAAATGGTTAAGTAGGATAATCGTTCTAATGCAACTTCTTCAGCATGGCAAGGACCAGCTATAACTGCAATATTTTCTAAAGGAATATGGTATTCATCATGGAAGTGCTCTCCCACTAACTTTTCGCTTTCAGGAATTATCCCCTTTACAGCAGAGACTATAATTTTATTACTGATGTCAAAAGTTAATTTGTCTAATTCAGAGTGCATAAATGCCGATGGAATTACAAAAATGAGAACATCTGCCCATTCTGCCATTTCATTGATATCATTGCTAAGTTTTAATTGTTCGGTATGAAATTCTACCGAGCTCAAATAACTTGGGTTATGCTGCTCTTTTAAAATATGTTCCTTGGTATAAACGCTCCGCATGTACCAACCCACTTCATCAAGATTTTCGCAAAGCATTTTAACGATTGCTGTCGCCCAGCTTCCCGCTCCAAAAACGGCATATTTTTGAGTATTACCCATAGAATTGTTGTTCATAATCGATGTCCAAAAATAAGGAATCTTTTGTGGATTGGCTAATACTATACGAAATTGAAATATTTAGATAAGCTTTTGATGACAGCAGTTTCGGGTTTTTCAGCCTTCTATATTAAGGCTGCAATTTTTATTTTGGCACACGTTTTGAAACGTTGTAAGTAATAACCTTAAAACCGTTGAATTATGAAGACATTAAAATTACTACTAGGATTTGCTCTAAGTGCAACATTGTTTACTTCTTGCTACTCAGAAGAAATAAATATTAATGACAACGGTCCTGCAATTTCGTTAAATCAGTTATTGAACTCCTATGATTTGTGGTATGTGGATATAAATTCTACTCAAGGTTATGGCGAAACACCATTTTTACAAATTGCTTTTACATTAACTTTTGATAACGGTAGATTATTGGCAAATAATAATTTAGTAGGCTTTGGTAGCCAAGGAGGAGGTTATGGTGTAGAAATTGGCGTTTATGATGCTTATGATATGATTTTAGATGTAGATCACGTTATTGATGGTTTTGATTCTTTTGATGTTTATCAAATTGACAACAACACTATTGAATTGTACAATCCTTACAATGATACGTCCTACTTTTTAGATGGTTACCAGCGATCTACTTTTGATTATGATTTTGTATTCTATGATAACATTCATTATTTCTTGCAAGAGTATGAAGCTTGGGAGAAAACTTATACAAGCAATTTCGGAGCATTAAATGAGTTTGATAATGAAAACTATTTACAGTTTTTATCTGGCGGAAATGACTCTACATTTAGAAGTTCTCAAGATGTAAATGTTAGTAACCCAAACAATATTTATTGGGATTACACAGGTGTATATGGAGTAGGTGAAGTATCTGGAAATAGCTACTTAAAAACATTAACATTAGATTATGACTTTTTTGACAATGAATTCTTTGAACTTACCGTTATAGATGATAGTACGGTTGAATTGTACCACCCAAACTCTGGTACAGTTTATGAGTTTAGAGGAAGGGGTTATATACAATATTATAGAAGCTCAGATACACAAGGTAAGTTAACCATTAAGGAAGATGAACCTAAAAAGCGAAAGCAAAAAACAGATAAGGTAGATAATCCTAGAGATAACACAAGAAACACCCAAGGATAAACTACAATCGTGTCATTAAATTTAAATTTAGGTGTTCCGTGTGACCTTATAAAAAAATAATAAAACACACACGAAACTAAATTTTGGTTGGTTATTTAGTTTCAAAAGCGCTCAGTTAAAACACTTGTTTTACTGGGCGTTTTTATTTCATATAAAATTACGTTTTGAATTGTGATGGTACTTCTAATTTATATTCAATGACTTCAACTTTCGTAGATATTAATATTTTATTAGATATCATTCTAAGTTTACTTGTGTCCATTAATTTTAGATAAACAATATCTTCTATAATACCATTTATATAATTAATTCCACTTTGCTCGAAAGTTACTTCAAAAGGTATTTTATTATGTTTTGCTGCATAAAATGTATCTTGGGATGTAAATTTATTGTTGAGATCTTTAGATCTATAAATTAAATCTTCTTTCACAATGTCAGATTTATAATAAATAAGCATCCTCATAGGATAATCGTCCTCATTAAAAATTTTGGTTGTTAATGAATCTAAAGCTCCTTTATAAGAAATAAGGCCAATGTAAGTTGAGTCTTTGTAAAAAGTACTCGTTGTATTGCCCGATTCATCATGTAATTCTATAATTCCTGTATTATCTAACCTTTCTTCGGTTAAATTCTTTTTTTTGTTCTCTATACTTTTTGAACTATTCTCACAATTTGTGAAAAAGGCTATAATTAATATTATTAAAAACTTGATTCGCATATTTGCTATATTTTATAGCCTATTTAAAACAACTTCTAATTCCTCATAGTCATAGGGCTTTGCTGTTATAACCTTATTCTCATTCAGAATAAAATATGTTGGCGTTGCCGCAATACCGTATGTTTGTACGGTTTGGTTATTCCACTTGCCCAAACCAATTGCATGGATAAAGTTTGGGTAATTCTTTATTTCTTTTTCCCAATCTTTTTCATCGTCTTCAAGACCAAATGCTATTACTTTTAGGTTAGGTATGCTTGCAACCAAATCCTTTACTTTTGGTAATTCTTCTAAGCAATGACCACAACCGCTACTCCAGAAAATAAGGAGGTAGTGCTCTGCATTTTTAAGTTGATATAAGTTGGTTGTTTTTTCTTCTAAAGAAATTTCAAAATTTGGTGCTTTTGCACCAATTGCTGTGTTTTTATATGAGATTAAAGTCTGTTCCAGTACTTTATTTTCAGAAGTCTTGGCTAAATCCATTAAGTAATTATCAGCAATGTAATTTGCCAATTCGTGATTTTCCATTGTGACAAAACGTTGCCAAACAATACTCAATAAGCTTATTTTTATGGTAATATCCTCATCTTTTATTGCATTGGCTATATCATCTACATGTAGTTTGTAAGTTTTGTTATTCGCATTTTGTACCATGTCAAAAACATACGTGTTCACCCGATCTACTAAAAAGGTTGAACTCTGTAAAAGCGGATTACCAAAATCAATCTGTTCTAAAAAATTAGACTTTAAGTTTTTTGAGTAAGTGGATAGATTTTCAAATTTTGTTGGAATATAAGGTCTATTGGCAACAATAAATTCTGAAACCAACTTACCATCTGCAGATTCCTCATAAGCAGTTTGCGTATCTTTTGCTACTTTAAAAATAGCTTTGAAACCTGCTTTATCAGTATTTTCTTTAGAGTAGTAATTACTAATGGTTTGGTTAACCATATTCATACTTTTTAAATAGGAATTCCACAATTTATTCTCTTCAGAAGCTTTGAATTCCACACCGTTTTCATAACTAAAATTAAAGGCTACAGTTTCTTTTCCGTCGTATATAAAATCAAAGTTATTTTCCTCTGGTGGCACAGCATACACAATTTTGTAAATTCCAGGTTTCAGGGTTGAGTCTAGCTTAATTTCAAAACTGCCACTACCATCTAGTTTGCCTCTATCAATATAATCAGCACCTTCTGGTGTAGCCTTGTAAAGAAAGGCGTAAGTAAAATCTTCAGTTGGGGAAAATGTGCCTTTTACGCTTTGGGCAAACGAAATTAAGGGCAAGAGCAAGAAAATTAAGCATAGATTTCTCATGTAATATGTATTAATGTTTTTGAAAAACATAGGCTCAATAATTAAGCCATGCTTTTGTTATTTCTTTTTATTAGATCGGATACTTTCAATGACTACAGTTGCTAAAATCAAAGCTCCACCTAAAAACGTGTTTGTAGTTGGAACTTCATTCAGAAAAAAATAAGCAATTATAATCCCAAAAACTGGCTGTGAACTTCCTATAATACTCGCTGTACTAACCTTAAAATATTTAAGGCTATTCACAAACATAGTGTGTCCGATTGCTGTTGTGAGTAAAGCTAATAAAATTACATAAGGAAATTGTGTTTTAATGTTTGAAGTATCCATAAAAAACAAAAAAGGAAACAATACAAAAGATAATATGGCAACTTGATAAAACATTAGCATTGTACCATTGTATTTAGAGACGTGTTGTTTTAGTATTAAAATACGCAAGGCATAACAAATAGCGGAGATTACACCCAATAAAACACCTTGAACCTGACTGCTTTCTAGATTAAATTCTGGTGCCAAAAGGTAAATTCCTGCTAATACTAAAATCCCTAGTATTATATGAATCGGGTCAAACTTTACTTTAGAAAATAAAGGTTCTAAAAATGCTGTAATTACAGGAAATGTGAATAGTGATAACATTCCTATGGCAACGTTAGACAGTTTTAGGGAATAGAAATAAGTAATCCAATGTGCTCCGATAAAGAGGCTTGCAATTACAAACGTCCAACGATCTTTACCCTTTGTTACTTTGAGATTAACACCTTTATGCAAACAAAACAACAATAAGAAAACGGCAGCAAAAGCAGATCGCCACCAAATTAAAACAGGAGGGGGCATTGCAATAAATTTACCAAGTGCGCCAGAGGTGCTGATAAAAATAGTTGCAACTGTTAACCAAATCACATGTTTGAAGTGGTTATTTGCACTCATTTATATATTTGATAAAGCCTTTAAAGCCTGTTTTGTAGATTTAATATTTTCAAACGTGATTAAAAGACGCAATCCATTTCTTGTTTTCTTTTCTTTCATTTTACACGTATTGGCATTTAGTTGTACAAACTGTAATACTTTGCTAAATGCATCACTTTGATAAAACCCACTATGTTGGTCTTGGACAAAGTAACCAATCATTTTGCCTTTTTTCATAATGAGTTTTTCAATTCCCATTTTTGTGGCAATCCATTTTAATCGTACACTATCCAATAAATCTGAGACCTGCGTAGGCAATTCACCAAAACGGTCAATAATTTCGGTTTCAAATGTGTTAAGTTCCTCTTCGGTTTTAATGCTGTTTAATTTGGTATAAAGATTAAGTCTTTCAGTAATATTATTGATATAATCATCTGGAAAAAGCAATTCAAAATCGGTGTCTATAGTGATATCCTTAACGTATTTTTTTGGCTTGCCATCGTCTTTATATAAATCTGCAAACTCAGATTCTTTTAATTCTTCTATGGCTTCATTTAATATTTTTTGATAGGTATCAAAACCAATATCATTGATAAATCCACTTTGCTCACCTCCAAGTAAATCACCAGCACCACGAATCTCTAAATCTTTCATAGCAATGTTGAAACCGCTTCCTAATTCTGTAAATTGCTCTAGAGCTGTGATACGCTTACGTGCATCATTGGTCATTGCAGAATACTCTGGAGTTATAAAATAACAGAAGGCTTTTTTGTTGCTTCTACCAACTCGACCTCGCATTTGGTGCAAATCGCTTAAGCCAAAATTATTAGCATTATTTATAAAAATGGTATTGGCATTAGGAACGTCTAAGCCGCTTTCAACAATAGTTGTACTTACCAAAACATCAAACTCACCGTTCATAAAAGCCAGCATTAAGGCTTCGAGTTTTTTACCATCGAGTTGGCCGTGGCCGATGCCAATTTTAGCGTCTGGCACCAAGCGTTGAATCATGCCAGCGACTTCCTTTATGTTTTCAATTCTATTATGAATAAAAAATACTTGGCCTCCACGTTGAATTTCATAACTCACGGCATCTCTAATAGTTTCCTCACTAAAACGAATTACATGGCTTTCAATAGGATAACGGTTGGGTGGTGGTGTTGTAATCACTGATAAATCTCGTGCAGCCATTAAGCTAAACTGAAGCGTTCTGGGAATAGGTGTAGCGGTTAATGTAAGTACATCTACATTCTCTTTTATCGTTTTCAATTTCTCTTTAACCGCAACTCCAAATTTTTGCTCTTCATCAACAATCAACAATCCTAAATCTTTAAACTTTACATTTTTATTAGCGAGTTGATGTGTGCCAATAATGATATCCACACTGCCTTTTTCAAGCCCTTCTAATGTTTCTCTTTTCTCCTTTGCAGTCCTAAAGCGATTAACATAATCTACAGTAACCGGAAAATCTTTTAGACGTTCTTTAAAGGTGCGGTAATGCTGATATGCCAGAATTGTTGTGGGTACTAAAACAGCAACTTGTTTTCCGTTGTCAACTGCTTTAAATGCAGCTCTTATAGCGACTTCGGTTTTGCCAAAACCAACATCACCGCAAATAAGGCGGTCCATTGGTCGTTCACTCTCCATATCTTCCTTTATATCGGCCGTTGAGGTAATTTGGTCTGGAGTGTCCTCATAGACAAAAGATGCTTCTAACTCCAATTGCATATGGCTGTCTGGTGCATATTGAAAGCCTTTTTTGAGCTTTCGTTTAGCATAGAGTTTTATGAGGTTAAATGCAATTTCCTTAACCTTGGATTTAGTTTTTTGTTTTAAATTTTTCCAAGCTTTACTGCCTAATTTGTAAACCGTTGGAGGCTTACCATCTTTACCATTAAACTTGGTGATTTTATGTAAAGAATGGATGCTTAGATAAAGAATATCGCGCTCTCCGTAAACAAGTTTTATAGCTTCTTGTTTTTTACCTTCGACATCAATTTTTTGAAGCCCTCCAAATTTTCCAATTCCGTGATCGATATGTGTAACATAGTCTCCAATTTCAAGATTGGTCAGTTCTTTTAAAGTAATAGCTTGCTTTTTGGCGTAGCCATTTTTAAGATGGAATTTATGGTAACGATCAAAAATTTGATGATCCGTATAGACTGCAATTTGATGCTCAGAATCTATAAATCCCTGATAGAGCGAGAGTACTATCGTCTTATAGTGTACATTGCCTTCGTGATCTTCAAATATATCATGAAACCGTTTGGCTTGTTGTTCACTGACGCAAGCAATGTAATTTGTGATGCCTTTAGTATGGTTTTCGTTTAAATCCTCAATCAACAAATTAAATTGTTTATTAAACGAAGGTTGAGGTTTTGTGTTGAATTGGATAGTTTCTTTACTAATATCGGCTGAAGTCCCAAATTCAACTAAAGCATACTCTAAAAATTGACGTTTCAACAATTCTGAATTGCAAAATAATTCTTCAGGTGAGGCATGTTTTACCTCTGTTGAAAGATTGTTGTAAGCATCTTGTGCTTTATTGTAAAACTCATCAATCCTTGAAAAAACGAGTGATGAATTTTTAGAAAACACCACTGTTTTGTTGGAGATGTATTTTAAAAAACTCTCTCGTTGCTCTGCTATTGTTTTATTGGCAACATTAGGAATGATGCTCACTTTTTTAATGCGCTCAGTAGAAAGTTGTGTTTCAACATCAAAAGTTCGGATGCTGTCTACTTCATCTCCAAAAAACTCAATACGATAAGGCTCATCGTGCGAAAATGAAAACACATCAACAATGCCACCTCTAACAGAGAAATCTCCAGGTTCAGTAACAAAATCAACACGTTTAAATTTATATTCAAACAAAACTTCATTTACAAAATCAATGCTGAGCTCATTTCCTACAGAAATCTTAAGTGTATTTTTTTCAAGTTCCTTCTTGGTAACTACTTTTTCAAATAGAGCATCTGGATAAGTAACAATAATACACGGTTTTTTACGAGAATTGATTCGGTTTAAAACCTCGGCTCGTAAAAGTACGTTGGCATTGTTGGTTTCTTCGTTTTGATATGGCCTACGATAACTTGCGGGATATAACAAGACATCTTTGTCATTGATAAGTTGTTCTAAATCGTTAAGGTAATAAGCGGCTTCTTCCTTATCGTCAAAAATTAATAAAAATGGTTTTTCAGCAGTTTTAAAAACTTCAGAAATTGTTATGGAAAACGATGAGCCAATAAGCCCTTTTAAGTGTGTTTTACTTTGGGTTTGGGAAATAGCAGCCTGCAGATTTTGCAATTGCAAAGTCTGTGCGTAGGTTTGGGTAATCGCTGTTTTACTCAAGTTCCTTTATTTGAAGTTGCAAATATAAAATTTTTGAAGCTTTGTTTGTGGATAAATCTATGAATAGAATTATATTTGCCCTGACTTAAAAAAAACATATAATATGTCATTTTCAGATTTATTCGAAAGCGGATTTAAAAAGCGTAATGAAGACCATTTTGCATCTATTGTTAGAGTGGCAATGAGCGATGGTGTTATTAACGATGCGGAAAAAGCATTTTTAGATCGCTTGGCAACTCGCTTAGATATTACAGAAGCAGAGTACCTGCAAATTCTAAAGGATTACGAATCGCATTCTATAAACCCACCAACATCTTACGATGTGCGTTTGGAGCGTTTATATGATTTAGCACGAATGGTCTGGGTAGATGACATTGAAGGACCAAACCAACATTGGTTGTTAGAGAAATTATGTGTGGGGCTGGGATTCAGTTCTGCAAATGTAAAATACATTGCAGATAAAGCATTGGTTTTAGCGCATGATAAAGTAGATATTGATACCTTTATTGATGGTATAAAATCAATGAATGAGTAAATATTTGTACATAGATAGAAAAAAAGCGAACATAACTGTTCGCTTTTTTATTTTATAAAAGTGTTGCTGTTCTTAGTTCTATTTAAACTAAAACAAGTAATTTTTTATTCTTGTGCATTCTGCATAAACTCTTCAGCTTTTTCAACCATATTTTTACTCCCACAAATAAACGGAACACGCTCGTGAAGTTCAATTGGTTGTATGTCCATTATTCTAGTAAAGCCATCACTAGCTTTTCCATTAGCCTGCTCAGCTAAAAAAGCCATTGGATTACATTCATAGAGTAAACGTAATTTTCCTTTTGCATTTTTTGAGCTTTTGGGATACATGTAAATGCCTCCTTTTATCATATTTCTGTGGAAATCAGACACTAAAGAGCCTATGTACCTGCTAGTATATGGTCTGTCTCCTTCTTCCATTTGGCAGTATTTAATATAGTCTTTTATGCCATTAGGAAAGTGGATATAGTTACCTTCATTTACTGAGTATATATTACCATTGTCTGGAAATTGCATATCTGGATGTGACAAATAAAATGTACCAATTGCTGGGTTTAAAGTGAATCCATTGACACCACAACCTGTAGTATAAACAATCATAGTTGATGTACCGTAAACCACATAGCCAGCTGCAACCTGTTGATTTCCTTTTTGTAAAAAATCCTCAATTGTTACTGGTGTACCAACAGGAGTAACTCGTCTGTAAACAGAAAAGATGGTTCCTACGGAAACATTTACATCTATATTAGATGAGCCATCCAATGGATCAATAAGAACAACGTATTTATTTTGATTGTTTTCGTCCTGGCTATTAATAGCAATAAAATCATCCTCCTCTTCACTTGCAATACCACACACAATATTTCTATTGGTCATGGTTTGTATAAATTTATTGTTGGCGTAAACATCTAGTTTTTGCTGATCCTCGCCTTGTATATTAGTATCACCAGCTGCACCAATAATATCTACTAAACCAGCTTTGTTAACTTCGTGATTTACAACTTTTGCTGCTAATCTAATGGAGTTAATTAGTCGGGAAAGTTCTCCAGAAGTGTATTTAAATGAAGCTTGATTTTCAATGATAAATTCACCTAAGGTTTGATTTCTTTTAGACATGAAGTACTTTGATATTGATTAATTGCTCACAAATATCGTATTTTTTAACAAACTATAACGTTTTCGTTGGGTAAATAAATTGTTATCTCAACACAGTTTGAGTTATATTTGAATTTCTTTTTATAATTAAAATGAACCAACCAAGATTAGCCACAGAACAAGATATGCCAAGGGTTTTAGAACTCATAAATGAATTGGCCGTTTTTGAAAAAGAACCTGATGCTGTTGAAATCACATTAAACGATTTAGAGCGTGACGGTTTTGGCAATCAACCCAAATTCACCTGTTTTGTCATTGAAGAGAAAGCAACCATTGAAGGATTAGCTTTGGTCTATACTCGTTACTCAACTTGGAAAGGAAGAGTTCTACATCTTGAGGATTTAATTGTAAGTAAAACAAAACGTGGTGAAGGTTTAGGTACAAAACTTTTGGACGCTGTAGTTAAACACGGTAACAAATTAGGTGTAAAACGTATTAGTTGGGAAGTGTTGGATTGGAATGAACCTGCAATAAAGTTTTACGAAAGCAAAGGTGCAAATGTAATGAGAGATTGGGATGTAGTGCATTTTGACGAAACAGCAATTAAAAATTATCTAAACAATTTATAATGCGCATTTTTAAGTTTGGAGGAGCATCTGTAAAAGATGCAGAAGGCGTAAGAAATTTAGCAAAAGTTTTAAAAACTGCCGGTTATGACAACACGCTGATTGTTGCCTCTGCTATGGGAAAAACAACTAATGCCATAGAAATTGTCATTAAAAATTATTTTGAAAATAAAGGTGAATTACAAAGTTCTATTCATGATGTGATTAAATTCCATAATCAAATTCTTTTAAATTTATTCGAGAATGAAAGTCACAAGGTTTTCTCAGATGTTAAGTTACTCTTTAATGAAATGGCTAACTTTTTCAAAACCAATAAATCACCAGATTACAACTATGTTTACGACCAAACCATTGGTTTTGGTGAGCTGATTTCTACGACCATTATTAGCAATTACCTCAACGATATCGGTTTAAAAAATAACTGGGTTGATGTTAGGGATTTTATAAAAACAGACAATTATTACCGTCGTGCCAACGTAGATTGGGAAGCTACCCAAACTAATATCGCTAAAAATTTTAACCGTAACATTTTAAATATTACCCAAGGTTTTTTAGGTAGTGATGCCAATAATTTTACAACAACACTTGGGAGAGAAGGCAGTGACTATACTGCGGCAATTTTTGCGTACTGCCTTAACGCCAACAGCGTTACTATTTGGAAAGACGTACCTGGAGTGTTAAATGCAGATCCGAGATATTTTGAGAATACACAATTGTTGAATCAAATATCATATAGAGAGGCGATTGAATTGGCGTTTTATGGAGCTTCTGTAATTCATCCAAAAACTTTACAGCCATTACAGCGAAAGGAAATCCCTTTATATGTAAAGTCTTTTTTAAACCCTGAGTCAGCAGGAACCTGTGTAAGCAAAGGAAAAACTTTAGAGCCAGAGATACCTTGTTTTATTGTGAAGAAAAATCAGATTTTAATTTCGTTGTCTTCATTGGATTTTTCATATATCGTAGAAGAAAATATCAGTGAGATTTTTAGTTTATTGCATTTATATAAAATGAAGGTTGATGTTATTCAGAATTCAGCCATTAGTTTTTCGGTTTGTATAGAGAATATTTATAATAATCTCGAAAAACTTTTACAGCATCTAAGGGCAAAATTCAAAGTGACCTGTTATGATAATGTGAGTCTTTACACCATTCGTCACTTTAACGAAGCCGTAATACACAAGCTTGAAAAAGATAAAACAGTACTGTTGAAACAATTAACACAGCAAACGGTGCAGATCGTTACTAAATAAATAGTTATTACATTTGTTCTATGGGGAAATCGTCTGATACGGGATTAGTCACAGCAAAGGAAGTTGCGAAAGCAATCAATGCTGATAAATATGGTTTTTTGGGCACTTTCGTTGGTTGGATAATGATGAAAGTCCTAAAAATTTCTACCCTTAACAGAATCTATAACCGCAACAAACACTTAGAGAAATTAGAATTTCTTGATGGTATTTTAGGTGAATTTCAAATTAAGTTTGAAATACCTGAAGAAGATTTAAAGCGCTTACCAAAAGAAGGACCTTACATCACGGTATCTAACCATCCACTTGGCGGAATTGATGGTATTCTATTATTGAAATTGATGATAGAGCAGCGAGAGGATTTTAAAATAATAGCCAATTTTTTACTGCACAGAATTGAACCTTTAAAACCTTATGTAATGCCAGTAAATCCTTTTGAAGACCGAAAGGATGTAAAGAGCAGTATTTCTGGCTTTAAAAATGCCATTAGACATTTACGGGAAGGCCATCCACTTGGTGTGTTTCCAGCAGGAGAGGTTTCAACATATAGAGACGGCAAATTAGTAGTAGATAGACCATGGGAAGAAGCAGCAATGAAATTGATACAAAAGGCTGAAGTCCCAGTTGTTCCTATTTATTTTCATGCAAAAAACAGCCGATTATTTTATAGACTTTCTAAAATTAGTGACACGTTAAGAACGGCAAAGTTGCCGTCAGAATTATTGACTCAAAAACGAAGAACGATTAAGGTTAGAATTGGGCGCCCAATTTCTGTCAACGACCAAAAAGAACATAAAAATCTTACGGATTTCTCAAATTTTATTAGACGTAAAACCTATATGCTGTCTAATGCCTTTGGTGATAGACCAAAGATTTTAGGTAATTTTCAATCGAGTTTAAAAGCACCAAAACCTCCAAAACGCATTGTAACTCCGATTGATTCTAAAGTAATGATTGCTGAGGTTGAAAAACTCAGAGACAAAGACTGTAGATTATTAGAGAGTAAAAATTACGAGGTGTTTTTGGCAGCAGCTAAAGAAGTTCCTAATATTTTAAGGGAAATAGGCAGACTAAGGGAAATAACATTTAGAGAAGTAGGAGAAGGTACCAATGAGGCTATTGATTTAGACACTTTCGATACCTATTACCACCATATGTTTTTATGGGATAACGAAAAAAAGGTTATAGCAGGAGCTTATAGAATGGGACTTGGTTCTAAAATCTACGCAAAATATGGCATAGATGGATTTTATTTGCAAGACCTGTTTCGTTTTGAGCCAGAACTTTATAAAATGATGAGCCAGTCTATTGAAATGGGACGCGCTTTTATCATTAAAGAATACCAGCAAAAACCAATGCCTTTATTTTTACTTTGGAAAGGTATTGTCCACACAACTTTACGTTATCCGGAGCATAAATATTTAATTGGAGGTGTAAGCATCAGCAACCAGTTTTCAAATTTCTCTAAAAGTTTAATGATTGAGTTTATGATGTCGCATTATTACGATCCATATGTGGCGCAATATGTCCATCCTAAAAAAGAATTTAAGGTAAAGCTAAAAGATGCTGACAAAGAGTTTGTTTTTGACGAAGCTGAATCTGATCTAAATAAACTTGATAAACTTATTGACGAGGTAGAACCAGGAGCATTACGACTACCAGTACTGCTTAAAAAGTATATTAAGCAAAATGCAAAGTTGGTAGCTTTTAACGTAGATCCATTATTCAACAATTCTGTGGATGGTCTTATGTATATAAAGATTGCAGATTTACCAGAAAGTACTGTAAAACCAGTAATGGAAGAATTTCAAGCAGAATTAGAGCGAAAATTTATGGAAAACCATGATGATAAATAGGTGGTGTGTTCTTTTTTTACTCTTTCCATTAATAAATATAGCACAAACTTTTTCAGGTAAAATCATTGACAAAAAAACCCAACAGCCTGTTGAGACTGTCTCCGTTTATTTTGACAATACTACTATTGGAACAACAACAGACAAAGATGGTATCTTCTCAATAAATTATACAGAAGCTATTCAATCTACTTTGGTCATTTCATATTTAGGTTATGAAAAAGTGTTGATCTCAGATTACAGAACTAAAAATAATATTACCATAGAACTTGTTGAAGCTGAAAATGAACTTGATGCAGTTTATATTGATTATGATGATGGACTCACAAGAAAACAAAAATTAAGACTTTTTAGAAAAGAGTTTTTAGGCACATCTAAGTTAGCAAGATCATGCAAGATATTGAATGAAGAGGATTTGATCTTAAGGTATGATAAGAGAAACAGGGCATTATTTGTAAGTGCTAAGACACCAGTTTTAGTTGAAAATAAAGCATTACAATACAAAGTTGCTTTTGAGATTATTGATTTTGAAGTTAACTATCGCTATGCCAATTTAAAGACAAACCGTTTTACAATCCACTCAACAACCTATTTTGGCACCTCGTTTTATGAAGATCTTGAAGAAACGAACAAAAGAAAAACCATTAAAAATAGAGAGAAAGCTTATAAAGGATCAGTACAACATTTTATTAGAGCTTTGTATAATAAAAATCTTGAAGAAGAAAGCTATTGGATATTTCACGATAAGTTCTGTCTCTTATACACATCTGACGCTGCCGACGACTC
>OJDK01000263.1_pt1 | contig 27430 bp, 20 predicted proteins | sample 1592791 | NCBI WGS metagenome assembly OJDK01 (sample SAMN05416878, study PRJEB24817) | seawater metagenome | isolation source: Sea water | place: Canada:Atlantic | collected 2013-11
ACGAGATCAGCCTCGGTCTCGTGGGCTCGGAGATGTGTATAAGAGACAGGTTAAATAAGGTTGTTCCGTTTGGCTTTATCCACAGCTTCCAATTTATTGTGCACTTGTAATTTTCTGTATATATTTTCAATATGCTTTCTAATTGTACCAGTTGATAAAATTAAATTTTCAGCAATCGCATTATAACTCAACCCTTTACTTAACTGTTCTAAAACATCCACTTCTCGTTCAGTGAGTTTTATGTTCTCCTTTTCTTGTTTGTCTCTTATAGATATTGGATTACGAAGTAATTTCAAGGTTTTTAAGGCAATTGATGGATTCATTGCTGCTCCTCCGTTTAAAGTTTCTAAAATACCCGAATGTAAATCTGCTGCATTAATTTCCTTTAGCAAATAGCCATCAGCACCTGCTTTTATGGCGTTAAAAATGTTTTCGTCATTATCAAAAACGGTAAGCATAATAATTTTTATGTGCGGATATTTTTGCTTTACTTTTTCAGTTGCCTCAATTCCATTCATTTTTGGCATTTCAATATCCATTAAAATAAGATCTAGGTTATGATTGCTTTCTAGCTGCTTTAAAAGCTCATATCCATTCATAGCAGTAAACTTAACCTGAAGGTCTTTAAAGAAAGAAAGTTTTTCCTTTAAGGCTTTTGTTAAAAAGCTGTTATCATCTACAATAGCAATTTTGGTTGTCATGATTTGATTCTTATTAATCTAAATACAATGCTTTTTCGCATTAAACAATAAGCTTTATTGATGTTCCTTTATTTGGCTTTGAATCAATCTCAATAGCTGCACCGATATCCAAGGCACGTTTTTCCATATTGTTAAGTCCATTCCCTCTTTCTACGTGGTTAATATCAAAACCAATTCCATTATCTTTTATTTTAAAAATTAAGTTTGAAACCTTTTTAGTGACCTCAATGCTAATTTTAGAGGCTTTAGAATATTTTAAACTATTGTGCATAGCTTCTTGTATTATTCTATAAATATTCATTCCATGAACGGAAGTAAAAGTACGGTCCTCATTTACAGAGTCATCCACTGTATAGCTAAATTTAATATTGGCATCGTACAGATGAGCTTTGTCAATATAGTTTGAAATTCGTGTTTGTAAATCTTCAAAACTAATTACACTTTTGTTCATCGCCCAAATTGTGTCCCTCAATTCATAAATTGTATCTGAAGCAAAATTGCTTATATCACTTAGTTTATCTTGAAGCTTATAATCTTCAATTTTAAACGCATATTTCAAATTGTCTATAGATGAAATTATAAATGCAAGTTGCGCTCCAATATTATCATGCAAATCACGGGAAATCCTAAGCCGCTGTTCTTGGAGTTTGTTTTGGGTTTCTATTTTTAATAATGCGTCCTTTAATTCTGCCTCCTTGGCAAGTTGTTTGTTTTTAAGTCTCTGTTGATTAAAAATTAAGTATCCCAATAAGCCTAAAACTAGTGCTAAGGCAAGGAGACCGTACAATTGGTAGTTTTGTTTTTGGATGGTTAACTTATTTTCAGCTATTTCGGCACGTTGTTCTAGTATTTCCCGTTCTTTTTTTTCTGTTTCGTATTTAATTTCTAGATCTGCTACTGCTGTGGCATTAGTTTCTGAAAATATTGAATCTCTTAGTTTTATAAAATTGCTTTTGTAAACTCTGGCTTTATCAAAATTATTTAGCATATAGTAACTTTCTGATCCAGTAAGATACAAGTCGGTTGCAATAAGCTCTATATCTGGGTACTTTTTAACTAGGTTAAAGCCCAGATCAACATAACGCAATGCTATATTTGGTTTATTACTTTCGTTATAAAGTGACGCTATATTATTATATGTAGATAACATGCTTTTTTCATCTGCATCATAATTCTGCGGTTTATCCAAAGCTTTGATGTAAGTAGTCAAGGCTAATTCTACTTGCCCTTTTTCCTTATAGGCATTAGCTAAATTATCTAAAAGCCTATAATATTCTATGTAGTTTTTCTTGTGATTTGCCAAGTCAACCCCTTTTTTGTATATGGCAATAGCCTCATCAATTCTTCTTAAATCCTTAAGGTTAATGCCAATGTTATTCAATGAGGATATCTGGTCGTTTACAAGATTGTATTTTTTTCGTAAGCTGAGTGCTTTTCTATGATATTCCAAAGCCTTTTCACTAAGATTCATTTCTTGATAAATAAGGCCAATATTGTTTAATGCTGATGCTGTGGACTTTTCATTACCATGCTCCTCATCCATTTTTAGAGATTGAAAAAAATAATCTAGTGCCAGTTGGTAGTTTCCTCTATTCCAATTAAACATGCCCAGATTATTGATGCACATAGATTCTATGTTCTTAAAGCCAAAATCACGACTCATTTTTAAGGCTTTTTCAAAGTAATATTTTGCAGAATCTGACATACCTGTTACATCCATATAGATACCATGGGTATTTGTCAATTCTGTGAGTCCGAAATTAAATTGAGCTTCTTCTGCCAATTTTTTCCCTTCTTCTATTATTGAAACAGCTTTTTTTGTGTCATTAAAAATAAAGCTGAATGCAATTTCATTATACATCCTAAGTTTAATGGAATCGTTATTAGTTTGCTTTGCTACAGTTAAAAGGCTATCTAAATTTTGAGAAAAGCAAAAACACGAAAAGAGAGTGCAAAATGCACTAAGAAAAACTTTCTTAGAATACGGAAATAAAAAAAGCACCAAACAATTTCTGTTTTTTGAAACAGAAAAATTCTCTGATGCTTCTTTAAAAAAATTGATTAATAGCATTACAATATATAACTATTTGTTAGTTGATTGAGTTTATTTCGATTAATGGAAACTTTTAAAGATTAAGCGTAATTACCTGATAATTACGCTTAACCAATACTAATCTAGTAAAAAATTATTTATTAAATTAGGTTGTTTGTTTACCTAAATCAAAAGAGCCATCTGTAATTGTTTTGACCGACTGATCTCCATTTACGTTTTTACAGGTAAACTCAAATGTACCTTTAATATTTGTATCTGTCTCTTCAGAAATACTCACAGAACCTACCATAGAATTTTCATAAGGTGCTTGCCAAACTTCAGTTGTAGAGTTTTGCGGATTGTTTATGTCAACATCCGTTTCTGTATAAGAAGCTACATTTACGGCTGTAACTACAGATCCATCAAAATCGTAAGTGCCCACGCCAACGTAACCAAAGACTGTAAAAGCAAAAGCATTGCCATCACTATTTGTGGCAATAATTATTAAATTAGTTGTATTCCCAGAACTGGCAACTGTTGCCGAGGAAGAAATTTCCATAGATTGATAGTTTGTTCCATCTACTTTGGCTGTTAATGTGCCTGAAGGTGCATTACCTCCACCTCCTCCGTCATCATCATTAGAGCATGCTGTTAGGCTTACCAATGAAATTGTCATTACAAGTAACATGAATTGATTTAATTTTCTCATCGTTGAAGAATTTATTGGTTAATGATGAGACAAATTTGTAAAATAGAAGTACACTAAACCATACGACGAATTGCGTATATTTTATCGTATTTAAATTGAGGCTAAAAAGAAATATGAGGAAGTTTGTTGCTTAAATCATTAATATCTGACTGAAGGTTTGCCAAAAATTTCTGATGAGCATTTGATTTGATATTAAAGGGCTTATGCAGAAGTCTTTTTTGAATTGAAATCACTTCTTCCAGAGTTTTAATTGTCACTTCAGAAAACCAAACGGTTTTAAATTTCTCCCAAATGTAGTTTATGGCTAGATGATTTGGGTGAATCATATCTTCATTATAAAAACGATAATCCCTTAGTTCATCCATCACAATTTCATAAGAAGGAAAATAAGATATTTGTGCTCTAGGCTCAACTACTTGATGAACCGCTGCCAATAAATGAGATTTGCTTTGTGTATTCTCAACAAATCCATCTTTTAGATGTCTTACTGGTGATACAGTAAAAATAAAATTCACTTTTGGATTAATGATTCTAACCAAGCTGATGGTAGCTTGCAAAGACTCTGAGATGTCATCTACTGAAAGTAATTCTTTCAAAAATCGTTTCTGTGGAATCTTATGACAATTTGCTACAACACTATCCGTTGACGTATGTCGGTAAACCCATGCTGTGCCTAGTGTAATTATTATATGTGTAGCACTTTTTAAATTTGTTAACGTTGAATCTAAAGCTGAATTTAAGCTGTCTATAACTACATCAGGTTCTATATCATTCAGTTTTGAGTGTGCATCCAAACAACACCATTTTTCGTTGTTAAAATGCAAGTCTGCTTTAGAATAATAATCTTTATTAATTGCTCTAGAAATCAAGTTTTCGATTGCTAAAGGCTGAAATAAAATACCAAATGGATTTATTTCAGATTGAATTTTAGAGTATAGAAATTTTTCGCCAATATTTTCTGAAAAACAAGAACCCAATAATACCACCTTAGAGTCATAACTTATAGTTTTATGTTGCTGTTTACTGAATGTTATTTTTGTTTGAAGCTTCATAAAAATTTAAATCAATTGGAAATACAAAACATTTATTGAAGATATTCTTTTGAGGCTTCTAAGGCTTTTTCTATGCCCTGAGGATTCTTACCACCAGCCGTAGCAAAAAATGGTTGTCCTCCTCCTCCTCCTTGGATGTGTTTCCCCAATTCTCTCACAATTTTACCAGCATTCAAATCTTTACTTGCAACCAAATCTTTGGATATATAACAAGAGAGAATTGCCTTCCCATTATTCTCTGCTCCAAACAATAAAAATAAATTATCAAATTGACTACCCAATTCAAAACAAACGTCTTTAATTCCACCTGCATCCAAATCTAGTTTTTTAGCTAAAAACTGTACACCATTAATTTCAGTCAATTCGCTTTTAAGTTCACCTTTAATATTTTTGGCCTTATCTTTTAAAAGTCCTTCAATTTGCTTTTTTAAATCTGTGTTTTCTTCTTGTAAATTTTTAAGAGCTTTAACAGGTTGTTTAGCATTGTTGAGTAACGCTTTCATCTCAAAATATGCATTGTTGTTTTCTGCATAAAAATCTTTAACAGCATCATAAGTTATAGCTTCTATACGACGAATACCAGATGCCACAGCACTCTCGGATGTAATTTTAAAATGCCAAATATCACCTGTATTTTTTACGTGCGTTCCACCACATAATTCTATAGACTGGCCAAACCTAACTGTACGCACAGCGTCACCATACTTTTCTCCAAAAAGTGCCATAGCACCTTCTTCTAAAGCTTTATCCATAGGAACACTACGGTTTTCTTGTAGTGGCAACTTACCATCGATACGTGCATTTACAAAATTCTCAACATCTCTTAATTCTTCTGAAGTAACTTTTGAAAAGTGGGTAAAATCAAATCGTAAATATTTTGAGTGTACCGCAGATCCTTTTTGTTCTACATGCTTACCTAAAACCTCTCGTAAAGCCTGGTGTAACAAATGTGTTGCTGTATGATTACACTCCGTTCTAAAACGTTGCTTAGCATCTACAACAGCCTTAAAGGTTTCGTTGATGTGCTCTGGCAATGTTTTTGAAAAATGAATAATTACATTGTTTTCTTTTTTAGTATCTGTAATGTAAATCACCTCACCATGAACGTCCTCTAAATAGCCCTTATCTCCAACTTGCCCACCACCTTCAGCATAAAAAGGAGTTAAATTAAAAACCAACTGGTACATTTCTCCTTCTTTCTTAGAAGTCACTTTTCTGTATCGAGTAATTTTCACGTTAGCTTCTAAAGTATCGTAACCAATAAATTCTTCTTCTGCGTCATCATTTAAGATTACCCAATCATCGGTTGACATCTCACTAGCAGCTCTAGAACGATTTTTTTGTTTTTGCAATTCTTCATTGAATCCTTTTTCATCCAGTTTCAAATTCTTTTCAGAAAGAATCAACGCTGTTAAGTCCACCGGAAAACCGTAAGTATCATACAATTCAAAAGCCTTTTCTCCTGTAACAGTATCATCTTTGGTTTCATCAATAATTCTATTCAACAATATCAATCCTTGATCTAATGTGCGTAAAAAAGAGGTTTCTTCTTCTTTAATTACATTTTCTATGAGTTGTTTTTGAGCTTTTAATTCTGGAAAAGCATCTCCCATTTTTTTGCTCAACACATTAACCAAACGATAAATAAAAGGTTCTTTTTTATTTAAAAATGTAAACCCATAACGCACCGCACGTCTTAAAATTCTCCTTATTACATAACCAGCACCAGTATTACTTGGCAATTGCCCATCTGCTATTGAAAACGCTACAGCTCTTACATGGTCTGAAATTACACGAATGGCAACATCTACCTTTTCGTCTTTACCATAATGTGTGTTGGTGATAGTCTCAATTTCGCGAATAATTGGGGTAAAAACGTCTGTATCGTAGTTAGATTGTTTGTTTTGTAAAACCATGCACAAACGTTCAAAGCCCATCCCTGTATCAATGTGCTTATTTGGCAAATTCTCTAATGAGCCATTTGCTTTTCGGTTGTATTGCATAAACACGAGATTCCAGATTTCCACAACTTGTGGATGGTCCATGTTCACCAAAGTTTTACCATCTATTTTTGCTTTCTCTTCAGCAGAACGTATATCTACATGGATTTCACTACAAGGTCCACAAGGTCCTTGATCTCCCATTTCCCAGAAATTATCCTTTTTGTCACCTTTTAGGATGCGGTCCTCAGCGATATATTGTTTCCAAATGTCATAAGCTTCGGTATCAAGTTCTAAATTATCCGCATCATCACTACCTTCAAATACAGTAACGTAAAGAATATCTTTATCAATACCGTAAACCTCCGTTAATAATTCCCATGCCCAAGCAATAGCTTCTTTTTTAAAGTAGTCTCCGAAACTCCAATTTCCGAGCATCTCAAAAAGTGTATGGTGGTAGGTATCGTAACCCACCTCTTCTAAATCGTTGTGCTTACCAGAAACCCTTAGACACTTTTGAGAATCTGCAATTCTATTTTTCTTAGGTTCTGCGTTTCCTAAAAAATATTCCTTAAAAGGGGCCATCCCTGAATTAACAAACATTAAAGTAGGATCGTCCTTTAATACCATTGGTGCCGATGGCACAACAAGGTGTTGCTTCTCTTTAAAAAAATTTAAAAATTGAGTTCGGATATCTTGAGACTTCATATTTATGCTTCCTAGTTTCTATTTAATTACCACAATTGCTAAAAATTCTAAATAATCTCTGAAATTTTGTGTTACCTTTCAATGACAGAGAGCACCTTTATCTAATATATTCCATTAGTTTTTTAAATTTGTAATGGAAATATTTTTGTAGGTTTGAAAGTTATGCAATTCTACAAAGGCATTTTTACCGCCTATTTGCTGCAAAAATAGTATAAATTCAATGGCTAAAGTAAAATATTATTATGATTCTGAAACGCTTTCTTATCGTAAGATAGAGCGAAAGAAACGTACAACCTTTAAGTATGCCACAATGTTTATACTTGCAGCTGCACTTTTTGGTTTTTTATTTGTTTTAATTGCCAATACATATATTGAGTCCCCAAAAGAGCGTGAGTTGACTAGAGAATTGCAAAATATGGAATTGCAATACGAATTATTAAACAAGCGTATGGATGATGCCATTGCAGCACTAGAAAATGTTGAAGAACGTGATAATGCAATTTATAGACTTTATTTTGAAGCTAATCCTATCCCAATTGAGCAAAGACGTGCTGGATTTGGAGGCATTAACCGTTACAAGAAATTTGAAGGTTATGACAATTCGCAATTAATTGCAGAAAGTAATAATCGTTTAGATATCTTGGAAAAAGCCATTGTAGTACAGTCTAAATCTCTTGATGAAATTGCTAAATTAGCAGAAGACAAAGAAAAATTCTTAGAATCCATACCAGCTATTCAACCTGTTAACAATGTTAATTTAACTCGTATGGCATCTGGCTATGGTTACAGAACAGATCCTTTTACCAAAGTAAGAAAGTTTCATTTTGGAATGGATTTTACCGCACCAAGAGGTACACCAGTTTATGCTTCTGGAGATGGAGTTATAAAAAGAGCCGATAATGGTTCTACAGGATATGGAAACCACATTAGAATTGATCATGGCTATGGCTACCTCTCATTATATGCTCACTTATACAAATACAATGTTAGAGTAAATCAACGTGTAAAGCGTGGAGATTTAATTGGCTTTGTAGGCAGTACAGGCCGATCTGAAGCACCACATTTACATTATGAGGTTTGGAAAGATGGTGAGCGTATTAATCCAATTAATTTCTATTACGGCAACTTATCCGCAAAAGAATATGATGAACTGCTTAAAAAAGCATCACTAGAAAATCAATCCTTAGATTAAGATGCATATAGATCTTCCGGAAAAACGTTATTATGGTATTGGAGAAGTTGCAAAAGCTTTTAATGTAAACGCATCTTTAATACGCTTTTGGGAAAAAGAATTTGACGTCCTTAAACCAAAGAAAAATGCGAAGGGAAATAGAAAATTCACTCCTGAAGATATTAAGAACTTAAAATTTATCTATCACTTAGTTAAAGAACGTGGTTTTACGTTAGAAGGAGCTAAAACACATTTAAAAGAAGAACGAAAACAAGCACTCGAAAAATTTGAAATTGTTGCCAAGCTTGAAGGTATTAAAGCACAACTAATCAAAATAAAAAACCAACTTTAAAAAACCAATCATTATGAAAAAATGGATTATTGCAATAGTAGTTATTGTTCTTTTAGGAATTTGGGGCATGAATGTTAATAATACAGCCGTTAAATTAGAAGAATCTGCAACTAAATCTTGGGCAAATGTAGAAAGCAGTTACCAAAGAAGAAATGACCTTATAGGCAACCTAGTAAAAACGGTTAAAGGTGCTGCTGATTTTGAGCGTACAACACTTACCGAAGTTATTGAGGCAAGAGCAAAAGCCACGTCAACAACCATTGATGCTAATAATCTCACCCCAGAAAATATGGCTCAATTTCAACAAGCACAAAGCGGTTTAAGTAGTGCGCTTTCTCGCTTATTAGTTACAGTAGAACGCTACCCAGAACTAAAGGCAAATCAAAATTTTCTAGAATTACAAAGCCAATTAGAAGGCACCGAAAACAGAATAAACATTGCTAGAGATAGATTTAATGAAGCTGTAGAACCTTACAATAATCATGTTAGAAAAATGCCTAATAAATTAGTAACTGGTTTTCTGGGCTTTGATGAGATGGGTTATTATGAAGCTGATGCCGGTAGCGAAAATGCTCCTGATGTAGAATTCGACTTTAATTAAAATTACACTATGTCTAACATCGAGGATTTTCTTACCCAAGCAGATGAAGCAGAAATTGTAGAAGCCATCCGTAAAGCAGAGTGTGACACCTCTGGTGAAATCCGAGTACACATTGAAAAAAAATGTGATACTGATGTTTACGAACGTGCTTTAGAGGTATTCCATATTTTAAAAATGGACAATACCAAAGCCCAAAACGGTGTACTTATATACGTGGCTGTTAACAATAAGTCATTTGTGATTTTTGGAGACCAAGGCATTAACAATAAAGTTGGTGCTGATTTTTGGAATACCACGCGAGATAAAATTGCCACACAATTTAAATCGGGAAATTTCAAACAAGGCCTAATTAATGGCATAACCGAAGCTGGAAAAGTCTTATCTAAATACTTCCCATGGGATCATGATGACAAAAACGAATTGGAAAATACTATCTCTAAAGGCTAATGCAACATTCTAAACTTTTTTTCCGTCACCTTGTTTTTGTTATACTATTAGGAAGTTTTTTCTTAAGTGAAGCACAATACAAAATTCCCGAAAAGCCAAGTTTCCAAACTAGTGTATACGATTACACAAACTTGTTATCATCTTCGGAAAAACAAAGTTTAGAAGATAAACTCGTTAGATACTCAGATACAACTTCGACTCAAATTGTTGTTGCTATAATTAATTCCACTGAAGGGGAATATATTAACTATTTAGGTACGCAATGGGCTGAAAAATGGGGAATTGGACAAGAGAAAGAAGATAATGGAGTATTTATTCTTTTGGCTGAAAATGATAGAAAAATAGGGATAAATACTGGTAAAGGTGTTGAGCATTTATTAACTGATGCCATGAGTAGACGTATCATTGAGCGCGACATTATTCCTTATTTTAAAAATGGTGATCACTACGGTGGACTTAATAGAGGTGCCGATGCTATTTTTGAAGTAATGACAGGTGAATACAAAGGCACACGTCAGAGTAATTCTAATGAATTTCCGTTTGCCGTTTTTGTTTTTCTGTTTATCATTTTTATAATATTCATTGTTGCTATTTCTAAAAGTCGAGGTGGTGGCAACGGTGGAAATCGTGGGAACCGATCAGACAGTAGAGGTTTATTAGAAGCCATTATTTTAAGCAATATGGGCCGAGGAAGCTATAGAGGAGGATCATCTTCTGGTGGTTTTGGCGGAGGAAGCTTTGGTGGTGGAGGATTTGGTGGAGGCTTCGGTGGAGGTAGCTTTGGAGGTGGTGGTGCTTCTGGAGGATGGTAAAAACAGAAAATTGTATCTGTTAGCTATTCGAAAAAAATTCACTTTACCGTAAATAAAATCAATCAAAGAAAATAACATCACCATCTCCCGTTTCTCCTTTACTTCCCAAACTATTAAATTTATAGCTAAAGCTCAGCATAAAGTATTGCCTTAGTACTGTACTTTGGGAATCTTGAATATAATCTTGGGTGGCAATTCTTCTTGCATTGGTATTTTGATTCAACAAATCATAAACTTTTAAAGTAATTACACCCTTATCTTTTAAAATTGAATAAGCCAAGGTTGAATTCCAAAACCAAGCGGATTTCTGAAATCCTGCAGCAACATTGGGATTATAGTTAAACGCAATATCGTTTCTCCACTCCAACTTTTTGGGTAAAAATGTTGCTGTTCTCAATCCTGCATTGTGACGTGTAAATTGCCTATCATCAAAAGCTGCAATATCAAACGCACTATTAGTAAAATTAAGCTCATAATATGGTTTAAATTCCATCACCTTATCCCAAATAAAATCTACTCCAAAACGTGGAGAAACAGTTCTTACTCTATTGGCATATTTTACGTCATTGTTAAAATTGACATTTTCAGAAAAATTATAACGCGCTCTTAGACTAAACTTAATCCTTCTTAACGTGTCTAATTTTACGTCTTTTGAGTAACTGCCAGAAAGACCATAGTTATAATTACCATTTACGTTTTCATAAGTTGTTGTTCTCCGCAATGTTTCTGGATCAACCACTGTTTTAGCTATCACCTGGTCGTTTACTATAGTTGCATTTACGTTAGCATAAAAACCAGTACGCTTTTGCCAATCGAAAGCATTGTAACCTGCATAAAAACTGTGTCTGTTTGAAGTTCCTAAATTAGGATTACCAATAACCACGCTCAACGGATTAGACACGTCTGTAAATGCCTGTAGCTGACGTAAGGCTGGTGGATTATTTCGTAAGTAATAGCTAGCATATAGACTTGATTTTGGACTAAACCTATAATTGAACCTAGAATATGCTTCGAGGTTTTTAAACTCTCTTTCCACATTAAATTGAGGCCTTAATAAATCATTATTTTTTAGCGTACGGATGTTATAACCCAAATCAAAACTTGAGGACCATTTTTCACCACGATAGGTCATACCAAATGTTGGTATACTTCTAGAATCTGTATATTCAAAATCAGTACTTAGATCGGTATTAAAGTCGGTAAAATCTTGTGTATCGGTATTAAAATCAAAAGTACTGGCTCTATTGTTATCTTTATCCCGTGCGTATTCATACTCAAAATCAAGAAAGAATTTTTTTGATATTATTGGCAATCGATAGGTTAATTTGGTTGATATTCCATAACTGTTATTTTCGCCATCTGTAAACTGATCCCTCACAATAGTTTCAGGGTTATCGCCAAAAACTTCAGCTATTGAATTTAAGAAATCGTCACTTTCTTGTTGGTTTATTTCTGTATCTAATCTCACCCTAACAAAAGCACCTTTGCTACCAAAACGTTTGGTTACAGATATTTCATTTGAAAATTCCCTAGAGTAACTTTCTACATTTGAATTGACCTCAGATTGATTGGTCAATGTAAAATCTTCATCCAGAGTTTCCTCATTACTGTTATAAATTGTTTGTGATTTTGAATAACTAAAAGATGGCTCTATATTGACTTGAAATGTAGAATCGGTTTCCACTTCAAATTCTAAATTAAAAGAATGGCTATCCGTATCATTATCTGAAGTAGAGTTAGAATTAGTAAAAAACCGAGAATCTGCCAAAATAGTTTCTCGTTGAGATGATGTTTCATTTTCCGAACTACTTGAGGCAAAGAAATAATCTGCGGCAACTTCTGTTTTTTCACCTATTTGATCCGCATAGTTAACGCCTGCATTTTGTGATGTTGTAATACCTTGACCTCCTCCAAACGAACGACCACCAATAGAAAATGACCCATTGCTATTAAAGTAAATGCCACCTCCATTACCAAACATTTTGGAAATTTCACCAAAACTGAATCCTGGTGAATTGGTGTTATTTCCACCAGCAAGCACACTTATTCGTCTATCGTTATCAAAGAAGTTTACCATACCTGCAAACTCGTAACGTTTATCTGTACCAGCACCTGCGGCAACACGTCCAAAAACTCCTTTGTTGTTTTCTTCTTTTATAGTAAGGTTTATTGTTTTGTTTTCTTTATCACCTTCTTCTCCCGTAAAAGCTTCAGATTTTGTTTTGGTATCTACTACCTGAATTTTTTCAATAATATCCTTCGTTAAATTCTTAGTCGTTATGGTTGGGTCATCACCGAAAAAAGGTTTTCCGTTTACCAAAATTTTGTTTACCGGTTTACCATTTACCGTAATATTACCTTCCTCATCAACCTCTACTCCTGGTAATTGTTTTAATAAGTCTTCAACGTTTGCATCCTTTTTAGTCTTAAAAGATTTTACATTAAACTCTAATGTATCTTTCTTTATAGTAATTGGTGCTCTCGATTTTACAACTACTTCACTCAATGAGTTGTCATCAATCTGCATTATTATGGGAGCTAAGGTAATTTGTTCTTTATTAATTGGAATATTTTGAGTGTATGTTTTATAGCCAATAAAAGACACATAGAGTTTTAAACTGTCATCATAGGTTGTGTTTTCAAGTTTAAACTTCCCTTCTTTATCAGAAATAGTGTAAGTAACCACTGTGCTGTCTTTAAGACGTTCTAAATAAATGGTTGCAGATTCTAATGGAGTATCCGAATCTACTGTTTTGAGTGTTCCAAAAATTTCGAATGATTTACTTTGGGAAAATGAGGAAAGCGCAGAAAAAAGTGCAAAAACTAAACATAGTTTTTTCATGATGGTTTGATTGATGATTAAAGTCCAAACCTACAACTATATAAATAGCTCTAAATTTGAAATAAAAAATTGATAGATTAGATTGAGAACGCAAGAAAGAATATTTTCGTATGAAATTTCTTAAAAGAATTATAAATTATCGTTTTAGTGTGAAGTGTCCCTTAAATGACCTACCATCAAGTAGATGGGCCACAAACCAATAATCATCAGTATTAAGAGGTTTTCCATTGTATGTACCATCCCAACTTGTTTGATTTTGGTTTAGTACTGTGATTAACTTACCATGCCTATCAAAAATTTTCACATTAGCTGTAAAAGGGAAATCTGAATAAAATCCTGAAATTTGCCATGTATCGTTTACAGTATCATCATTAGGAGTGAAAAATTTTGGAAAACCTACTACCGCAACGTCCTCTATAATTGTACCACAATTATTTTTAATATCTTTTATATAAACCGTGTGAATGCCTGCTAAGACATTTGTGAAACTATTGGATTCTTGGTAAATACCGTTTTCATCATCTAACGTATATACATATTCACCTTCACCTGACACAAGCACAGTGACAGTATTATTGTCTGCTATATCCACCACATCAATACTTTCAACAGTAGCTGTATTAGATGGCAATACCGTAATACTCCTTTGATTTGTACAGCCATTAGGTCTGTTTACTTCTACAGTGTAAGTTCCAGGTTCATTGACTTCTATGGCTATTGTTGTTTCTCCTGTTGACCAATTGTAATAATAATTATTTGGTACATCTCCAATAATTCCTCCATCTAAGGTGATTGTTTCTGGATATGTGTTTAAACAATAATAGACTTCTTCATCTTCTTTAAGATTAGGAAGTTCTTCAACTATTAAATCTATTTGAGCTATACTGTAGCAGCTACCATTTTGCTCTAACCTAGCATATATAGTTTGGTTATACGGTTGCAAATTGGTGTAATTACTACTTAATTGGTTCTGTAACCATAGCGCATCGTTATAGGTTTCAAAATAATTAAGTACATTGATATCAGTAGGCTCTCCACTTAAAATTTGATTGCTTGCTTGAGACAAATTAAAAGTAACAAGTCCTGTTTGTTGAATATTATCGCAAACTGTTAATTCTGCTGACTGATTAGAGTTGGAATGAACCGACAGTAAAACTTCTGCTGAGGCACTACAATTTGTAGAAGTATGTATGGCTAAAACATAAATGGTTTGATTATTATTTTGATTTGTATAAGTGTTGCCCTCAATAGGACTTGTAAAGTCAGGGTTTTCAAAAAATTGTAAACTTATGTTGTTTAAATTACCAGAAACAATAGCATCAGTATATGCACTGAGATTAAAATTAGATATACCATCAATAACCTCATCATCACATTGAACAATAGTTATATCTTCTAATTGTGGAGTTTCGTTTACAGTTACCGTTACCGGAAATCTATTTGAGGTATTTGTACAATTTTCTACATAAGGCAACAACCAATATGTTGTAGTATCCATGATACTGGTTTGATAGGTTAAACCAGTATTAATTGGTGTTGTAGCCGTAGAAGTTTCATACCAAAGCACATCACTTGTATTAGCACTAACAGTAATGCTCACATTGCCTCCACCACATACTGATACATCATTACTGAATACTCTAGGCATTATTATCGTTGAACTTGTAGATAGGTTAATTTGAGGTTCATTAGGCATTCCTCCAAACTCAATAATATAACCTTGAGGATGATAAGAACTACTTGGGTTGGTATCTCCCGTAACCTGTAAATCATTCCAAGACCCTAAAATTCCAATACTAGGTGAAGTAATGTGTGCATAATCTTCATTCCCTTGATTATTGGGCTCATTAGTATTCCAAAACGAAAAGGCACTATTAGGCGCATTGCCATTTACCGTGCCTTGCCAAAAAACCTGCCCAGCTTCCGGACCGGTTTCCCAAATCCATGTACCTTCTTCAGCTTGATCTGAACCTCCTATCCAACCTGTCCCAGAGGTTTGCTCACCTGCTAATTGCGACTCTTCTTCAGTTGTTATTGTGGCTAAATATCCTTGCAGACCAAAATAGGTTTGTGCTGCTGCGGCATCTCTTGCCTGAGTCCATGAAATCCCTGCATCTGCAACATAAAAATAATAATGCCCTGTACTAGGTAAATAATTTGCATTTCCTAAATTAATTGATAACTGTCTGTTTTGAGTAAAAACGGTTTGTGAAGTTGTAAAAAAAACATTTTCTATAGCGTATTCAAATTCAGCAAATGTTGCAGGTCCTATTAAGGTTAATTGTCCTTCTGATGCATTCCATATTGAAGTGATGTTAGGATTTATACCTTCTAAAGTTAAAATATCCTGCCCAGCTTCATAACCCTCTGCTATCTGTACAAAAACTTCTTCTAGTGTTGTGTCCGCGGGATCTGGATCTGATATTGAAGCAGATGTAACAATAGGTGTAGAAGCTTCTACACAATATACCTGTTCTCCTATTACACTAATTTCTGGAGGAAGGTTCTGTGCCTGACAATTACTTTTTAAATGAAATAAAGATGAAATTAAAGCAACAAAGAAAATTTTTATTTTAACCATAGCTGCGTAAAAATACTATTTCTTACGCATATAAACACTAACTGGCACACCATTAAAATCGAAATGATCTCTTAATTTATTTTCTAAAAACCTCCTATAAGGTTCTTTTATGTATTGTGGTAAATTACAAAAGAATGCAAATTGTGGTTGCGGAGTTGGCAACTGCATAATATATTTTATTTTAACATACTTCCCTTTGTATGCTGGTGGTGGATTGTGTTCTATTATTGGAAGTAATACATCGTTAAGCACACTTGTTTTTATTCTTTTTGTTCTATTTTTATAAACTTCAACAGCTGTTTCAATAGCTTTAAAAATACGTTGCTTGTTTAAAACTGAGATAAAAACAATTGGAACATCTGTAAATGGTGCAATTTCTTGCCTTATATGCTTTTCAAAGTCTTTGGCTGTTTTATTATCTTTTTCAACCAAATCCCATTTGTTAACCAGAATAACGACTCCTTTTCTGTTACGTTCTGCAAGCCAAAAAATATTTTGTACTTGTCCATCAAACCCTCTGTTAGCATCCAAAACCAACAAACAGACATCACAATGCTCAATTGCCCTAACGCTTCGCATTACGGAATAAAACTCTAAATCCTCTTTAACTTTTGCTTTACGACGAATACCAGCAGTATCTACCAAATTGAATTCAAACCCAAAACGGTTGTATTTTGTATCGATTGAATCTCTTGTTGTACCAGCAATGTCAGTAACGATGTAACGTTCTTCTCCTATTAAAGCGTTTATGAAAGATGATTTACCTGCATTTGGTCTTCCTACAACGGCAAAACGTGGCAATTCTTCCTCATCCACTTCTTCTTTTTCTGGTAAAGCTTCTACAACAGCATCTAATAAGTCGCCAGTACCACTTCCATTAATACTTGCTATGGTATAATAATCACCAAGGCCAAGTGAATAAAATTCAACAGCATCAGCAGCTCTTTTATTATTGTCCACTTTATTTACGGCAAGAAAAACGGGTTTATCAACCTTACGAAGCAAATTGGCAACATCCTCATCCATACCTGTAACACCAGTTTCTACATCTACCATAAAAATTATGGCATCAGCTTCATCAATGGCCAGTTCTACTTGTTTATCTATTTCGGCTTCAAAAACATCTTCACTTCCTACAACATATCCTCCTGTATCTATAATGGAAAACTCCCTACCATTCCAGTCAGTTTTACCATAATGACGGTCTCTTGTTACACCACTTACGGCATCAACAATAGCTTCGCGCCTTTTAATCAATCGATTAAAAAACGTTGATTTTCCTACATTTGGTCTTCCTACAACCGCAACTATATTTCCCATTTTGGTTTAAAAATTTTAAGCCTGCAAAGGTACTATTAATATGGTATTTAACTAACTAATTCTGTGATATCTCTTTTACTTCTGATTATAACCAAAACGTCTTAATTGTTTTTGGTCACTTCTCCAGTTTTTATTCACTTTAACATACAATTCTAAATGTACTTGTTTTCCAAAGAACTTTTCCAAATCCTTTCGTGCTTCTACTCCAACACGTTTTAATGCTGAGCCTTTATGCCCAATGATAATTCCTTTTTGTGTTTCGCGCTCAACCATAATGACAGAACGCATTCTAATGATATTTTCTTCTTCAAAAAACTCTTCTGTATCTACCTCAACAGCATACGGAATTTCCTTTTTGTAATGCATCAGTATTTTTTCGCGGATGGCTTCATTTACAAAAAAGCGTTCTGGCTTGTCTGTTAATTGATCTTTTGGGTAAAACGCTGGAGATTCTGGAAGCAACTCAATTATTCTATTAAATACATTTTGAACGTTAAAACCTTCTGTTGCCGAAATGGGAAAAAACTCAGCATTGGGTACTTTTTTTTGCCACAATTCTGATTGCTCCTCCAACTGTTCTTGGTTAGATTTATCAATCTTATTGAGCAATAGTAATACAGGAATTTTTGAGTTGGTAATCTTGTTAAAAAAGGCTTCGTCTTTTAATTCCTTCTCCCCTATTTCAACCATATACACCAATACATCTGCATCTTCAAAAGCTGACTTTACAAAATCCATCATGGATTCTTGTAATTGATAAGCTGGTTTTATAATTCCGGGTGTATCACTTAAGATCACCTGAAAATCTTCACCATTAACAATTCCAAGAATTCGGTGCCTGGTTGTTTGTGCTTTTGAGGTGATAATTGATAGCTTCTCACCAATAAAAGCATTCATTAAGGTTGATTTACCTACGTTAGGATTACCAATAATATTTACAAAACCTGCTTTGTGCATCTGTTAAAAAATTTATTGCAAAGGTAATATTAAATTGATGACAATTTTAATATGCTACGATAAGTAAGAAACAAACCAAAAAATCTAATTTATGAAATTCAGTAATTTTTTAAAATTAATGCTCGTTCTTATTTTAGCTATGTCTTGTAGTTCTGATGATGGAAACAATAACCAAAACATAGCCAATAGGTCTTCTAGCTGTAATAATGTAATAGGCTATACTGGTTTGTATTGGGACTTTGCAAATGCTAGACCTACGGGATTATCCCAAGTTCCTGTCATTCAAAATCCAGGTCAGCAATTTATACACAGCCAATTACCGCTTTTAGGTTTTGTTATACCTCAGGGCTTTACTGCTTTTGAAATTACCGAACCTCAAACTGCAACTTTAGGTGTCAATGTACTGAGAAACGACAACCAGGTGCTGTTTCGTTGGATTCCCAGCAGTTCTGTTTTTCAACAAGTTGCCTCACAAAGTGTTATTGCAAATGAAATAAATAACCTTTTTGCTTTTTATGGATTTAACGGCACACCCGAAGTGTTATGTTCTGAATTTAAACAACAAGTTATATCGACTATTCCCATGGAATTTAACGCTAGGCTATTACGCTTTAATGGTAGAATTGCCCAAGTTTGGGTTATTACAACTTATACTGCTGGCTCTACATTTATTACCATTTCGGTAACTACTGCGCCAGAAGCTGAGTACGAGGCACAAGTGGCTAATACGTTTCTACCTATAAATTTTCAAATGTACGTGAATGATAGTGGAGACATTGTAGATAATGACATGGATGGATTTGATATTCTGAGAGATCCAGATGATAACGATCCTAATGTACCATAAAAACCATTTTTCAACTTTAAAAAACAAATTAAGATGAATAATTTTAAAACTCGTTTACTAAGTATATTACTATTTACTTTTCTGGTTTCCTGTACATTTTCTAATTCAGGAAGTAGTCAAACTAATGTCGCTTCAAAAGAAGGTCGTAAAATATTAAAAGACAAAAATTTAATAACCCATAATGTTTATGACGAAAAAAATAGCATGGTTATTTGCCAAGTTCCATTACCAAAAGACTGGAACTATAATTCAGATAAAAATGCAGAATTCCCCATAACTGCTTCTAACAATATAAAAATAGCAAAAACTGAAACTCAGAATTATGCCTATGCAAATGATTCATTTTCCTTACAAACATTACAGCAAACCAAAAGCCAAGATTTACAGATTGCGCCTGTAGAATCCATTAATCAAATTCTAAAAAACTATATTATTCCATCTGCAGAATCACAAGGCTATGTGCTTATTAAGGATTATGAGCTACCCGAAGTACAACAATTCTGGAAGCGTTTTGAATCTGGAATGCTCAATACCGGAAGCAAAAGACAATATAATATTTTAGGTACGGACTGGAAAGATAGCAATGGCAACAGGTCTTTTATTGTATTTGTTCAATCCGTTGTTAATAAAGGTAACTTTGTGTATTGGACGCTTCAGTCCACAGAACTTGAAGCACCAGAAGCTTATTTTAAAGACGCTAAAGAGGCCTATATCTTTGGGCTTGCAAACACACAACTCAACATGCAATGGCAACAAGCCAAAAACATGGAATTATTAAAAAGTATAAGAAACAACAACCAATTTTGGGAAAATGCAACCAGACAAAGTAGAATAGCGCACAACCAAAGAATGGCAGCTATTGAATCTAGAGGAAATACTGCTAGATCCATTGGAAACACTTATAGCGACATTTTAGACATCAGCCATGCTGGTTATTTAAAAAGGAACGACATGAACAACGCTGGCCACTCCAAAACAATAAATATGATTGGAGAGCGATCCGTAATATCCAGCATGGCAACAGGTGAGCGTTATAATGTTAAAGCTGGGAGCAAATATTATTGGGTAAATAATGATGGTGCTTATATTGCGACAGATAATTCATTTTACGATCCAAGAATAGATAAAAGAATTAACCAAACGGAATGGTCTCAATTTCAAATTGAAAATTAATTTGATGGCATCTGTTATCTTTTTAGAAAAATACAACTTTCAGCAAATAAAATATGTAAATAATCGTACATGGTTTGATAACTTGTTGGTTTCTATTATATTTAGAGATACAATGCTAGAGAATCACTCAACCCTAACGTACAAGCATAGCTTAATTGAAGCTGTTAAAAACAATGATCCAAAAACATTGCGAAAATTGTATGTAGAAAACTATCCTAAAATTGAAGTCTTGGTTCTAAAGAATAGCGGAGATAAAGATCAGGCAAAAGACATTTACCAAGACGCTTTTTTGGCCGTTTGGCAAAACATAAAGCAAAACAAATTTGTGCCAAAAAGTAAATCTTCAATCAATGGCTATATATACACCGTTGCCAAGAACAAATGGATGGACGTATTACGTTCTAAAGGTTTTAAAAAAACTATAGTAACCTCTAAGTTGAGCTATTTTGAACCTGCTGCCGAAGAAAACAATGCCATCAATGATGACATTTTAAAAGAGCAACGATTACAAGATGTAATGCATGCTTTTAAAACTTTAGGAGAAGCATGCAAAAACCTCCTAAGTAAATTTTATTTTGAAAAAAAATCAATGAATCTCATTGCTAAAGAATTAGGATTAGATTCCGCATCAACACGAAATAAAAAATACAGATGTATGCAAAAATTAAGAGAAATAGCCCTGAACAGCAATAAATAGTAATGAACACCAATATACATATATCACAAGAAGAATTTGAAAGAATTGAGGCTTACCTCAACAATCAGCTATCAAAAGAGGATTTGGCAGAATTTGAGCATAGACTTAGTAATGAAAGTCATTTTGCAGCTAAGGTTGAAGACGTTAAAATAACCTTAGCTGGTATTGAAACCCAAGCTTTAAAGGAGCAATTAAATGTTTTTCATAATGAAATAAGCAAAACCAAGGTGCGCACTTTAAATTGGAAACCACTAGCAATTGCTGCAGCATTTATAATTGCAGCAGGTAGCTTTTGGTTTTTAAACGGTAATTCTAACGATAGACTGTATGCTAAATATTTTACACCAGATCCTGGTTTGCCAACTGCAATGAGCAATACAGATAACTATGCGTTTTACGAAGCAATGGTAGATTACAAGCAAGGTAATTATGATATTGCGCTTAATAAGTGGAAAACAATACAAACCAAAAAACCAAATAACGACACGCTTAATTACTTCATGGGTGTTGCCCATTTAGCCAATAAAAATCAAGATAGTGCTATTCCATTCTTAGAAAAATCTTCAAAAAACCCAGAGTTTATACTATCTCAAGATGCGTATTATTATTTAGGATTAGCTTATCTAAAAGAAGGGCAAATAGAGAACGCCAAGATGAGTTTAAGAAAATCAGATAACGAAAATAGTAGAGCCCTTTTATCTAAGTTACAAGATTAACTTGCTTTAAACTAAAGTTTATGAAACACTACTGCAATACTATTAGGCTTGTACTGCCCATGTTTTTTGTGGCTTGTTTCATAATAAAAGCTCGTGGTCAGAACAAACCACTTTCAGGTAAAAAAGCAATAGATTCATTAGTGTCTAAAGGCAATTATGAAGCCGCAAATACAGTTTTACTTAATGATATTGAGTTTTTAAAACAAAATGAATCTTACTTTGAGCTTACAAAATACATTTACTATTATGGAAGAATCAAATTAAAGTTAGAAGGTAAAACCACAGCTGTACAAAATACCAAAGACTTTGCGAATAGTATTACTAAAGCTACCGATTCCTTAAAAGTATCCCGTCAAAAACATTTAGTATTATCGCGTTTCTATGTGTTTATTAGCGATTACAAAATGGCTGAAAATGAAAATTTACTCGCTTTAGCGGTCACTAAAAATATGCCTAGTGCTACGGGAGACTTATTCGGGCTTATTCATCATAATTTGAGTATTGACAATAGAAGACTTGGCAATATAAAAAAAGCAATATGGCACAGTAGAAAATCTTTAGAGCATTATCTTTCTTATCCAAAATCAGACAAAACAAAACTGCTTGAGGCTTATAATTCTCTGGGCAGCAGAATGTGGGACGTCTATAAAATAGATAGTGCACTGTACTATTTTAAAGAAAGTGAAAAAATTACCACCAAGCTGCCCCAAACACCAATGAACAAATATTATCATGCGGCTAAAATTCAGGCAAACATAAGTTCGGTTTATTCGTTGCTGGGTAAAACTGATAGTTCCTTTACTTATAGCGAAAAAGCTATAAAAAATTATTCTAACTACATAGATGTTAATGCTGGAACCGATGATTTTTTTAGAGAAGAGGCTCGACTTTTCCTAGCCATCACCATTGAAAATTATGCAGACGATTACAGCAAACTCGGCAACTATAATAAAGCCAAAGATTTACTAGAATATTGCTATGACCAAAAGCAAAAGTACATGCCAGAAGATTTAGGTGAAATTGCATATACAAGCTTACAATTGGGCAATATCTATCTTAAATTAAAAGACTACAAAAAAGCTGAAGAATTAATAGATAAAGGCCTAAATCTATTTGAACAAGCAACAAATAAAAATTATTTGGGAATTGCAGATACAAATTATTACAAAGGCATAATAGCTGAAGTTAATGATGACATAGACAATGCTAAAGTTTACTATGAAAAAAGTAAAGCTTTATATGAATCTATTTATGGTGGCAGTTATGATGACTTTTATCTAAATGCTATGCTGACATATTCTGAATTTTATTCAAAAAATGGTTACACTCAACAAGCTTTAGAAATGGCTACCAAAGCTTTTGAATACGTTAAACTAAATCAAGGTAAAAAAACACTTTTAGAATATTCGCAATTAGTTAACATTGCTAACATTCATTATAATGCAGGCAACTACAAAAAAGCAGCAATACATATAGATTCTGCCTTAGATCTTCTGGCTACTTCATTTTCTTCAAAATCTAATCAAATTAACGCTTTTAATGTTAGTTTTAAAAAGCCAATGGCATTGTTGCTAAAATCTAAAATAGCTCTTAAACTTAAAAAAAATAGGGACTCTTTATTTCTGAAAAATCAGTATTCAAAATTAAAAGAAGCCATAGGGATTTTAGAAAAACAAAAAACGCTTATAACCGAAGACGAGAGTGTTTCCATAATTTTAGAGGACAATGACGAGATTTTTGAGCTTTCTAAAGAATTAGCTCTAATGTTATACGAAGAAACTAAAGACCCAAAATATTTGAAAGAAGTTCTTAGTCTCCATGAATCTAAACTCTACAATAAAATAAGGCAACAACTCAACTTGCAATCAGATTTTGTTACAAAAGATATTCCCAATTCAATATTAGAGAAAGAAAAACAATTAAAGCTTCAGATTAAAACAGCTTTAAATTCTGAAAATGGTCTAAATATTTTTATAACTGCCAATAAAAACTGGAAGAATTTCATACAAACCCTAAAACAAGATTATCCAAAATATTACCAGTTGAGATATGCTTCAATATCTGAATCTATAAATTTTGAAGACAATCTGTTTTCAAATGAAAAAACTTTAATTCGCTATGTTTATGTGAATGACAAATTATATGCTTTTGTTATTGACAACAACAAAATTCAAGTACATAAATTAGATGCTGTTGCACTACAAAATACACTTAAAAATCAAGAAAACAAAACCTTAACATCAAACAGTTTTGAGCAAAACCATAATCTTTATAACCTATTATGGAAACCTTTTGAAAACTCAATTACCAAGAAAAGCGTAGTTGTTGTACCTGATAAAGACCTATTTAATTTAAGTTTTGAAACCTTTGCAGTTAATAAGGTCAATTCACTAAAAAAACTAGTTGAGAAAAGCCTACTTAACACCTACTGCATATCTTACAATTACAGCTTACTTCTTATTAACAAAAATAGAACTCCAAAATTTTTTGAAAAGAACTTTATCTCTTTTACACCAGAGTTTAACGACGAAATGAAAACCAACTACAAAATTGCGATAAACGATTCTGCCTTTTTAGATAAAACATATTTAACACTTTTACCTCAACCCTTTGCTACAGATTTAGCCAAACAATATGCCAATCTTTTTAATGGTGAATCATACTTAAATGAAAATGCCTCTAAACAAGTGTTTCAAAATAAAGCTAAAGAGCATAAGATTATTCATATAGGAACACATGCTGAATCTAATAACGTAACTCCTCAGTTATCCCGTCTAATTTTTGCAAAAAACATTAACGGCACAATGGCTTCTGAAGACAATTCACTTTACACCTACGAAATATACAACCAAAACCTATCTTCTAATTTGGCAATATTAACCGCATGTGAAACAGGCAAACCCACTTATCAGTCTGGTGAAGGCATGATATCTTTAGCTCACGCCTTTAACTATGCTGGTAGTGAAAGTATTTTAACAAGTCTATGGAAAATTGACGAACAATCTAGTGCCCTAATTATTGAAAGTTTTTATAAGCATTTAAAAAAAGGCCTTCCCAAGGATAAAGCTTTACAAAAAGCAAAATTAGAATATCTCTCTGCAGCACAAGGTAGAACACTTAATCCGCAATATTGGGCTGGTTTGGTTTTAATTGGTGATACCTCTCCAATTGAATTAAGCTCTGATTCTGATTTAGTTTTCTGGATTTTAGCACTATTGGTATTAATTGTAATTACTGCCATAGTTATAAAAAGGAAGAGAGCCGCTTAAAATTCTCTTAACTCTTTACAACATTAAATATTGAAAGTTATATTCTATAGTTAATATCTTCTAATGGAGTAATATTAATTTAGCTCTCTCTTTTTATTAATGTAATCAGCAATAGTCTTTGCAACTAATTCCCGTCCATTATTATTCCAATGCCAATCATAAATGAGAGTTGTAGATTTTTTTGAATTTTTAAAATTATCAGCAAAATCGATATATGTAATCTCATTTTTTCTACAAAAATCTAAAAAACGTTGGCTTGTTTTTCTGGAATCGAGCAAAATCGTTGTTTTGTTTTTATTAAAACCGTAAAGTTTTATTAGACTTTTAAAATTCGCAATACGTTGAAGGTCTATTTGTTTTTGTTTATCATCATCTACAGTTTCAACTTCATTGGTTTGGTAACCTTTTGGTTTAGTATCCTCAAATGCTTTTCCACTAACCATTCTTTTTATGGGCTCTAATATGCCAATTTTAGAACCATAAGCTAAAATTTTAATGTTATCTCTAATCTTAAAAGCTGTTGAGTTCAACATTTTTATTCTTCCGTAATTTGGCTCGTATTTGCCACGCTCTAAATCACTTTCATAATTGAGATAGATTATAATTTCATCAATTAACTCAAAATCTTCTTTATAAGCATCTATTAGGTGCATTTGGTTAGCAAGGTCATAGCCTGCATAACCATATTCATACACTTCAGAATTTTCTACTCTATCTTCAATTTTCTTTCCTGTTGAATTATAATAATCTTGGTGAAATCCTTCAATGAATGAATCGCCAATCAGCGCAATTTCAAATTTATTAGCTGTTGGCTCAAACTCGCGATGCGAATTAAAACCTGCTTCATTTATATTAAAGTTTGAAAAATTCTGATTCCGGTTTCCTGTTACGGCATAACCATTATGTCCTGGTACACGTTTCTCTACACCAAGCTCATCAATAAAACGTGGAGGATCTTCAGTATAAAGATGAAATACCCTAACCAATACCTCAACAATAATGAGGATTAGAACGATATAAATTCCGAATTTTAAAATAAATTTTCCCATTGCATCTAAAATTGAAAATAAATGAATGATCGGTTAACTCCATCATCATAAAACAATAGTATGCTTAAGATTACGAGTGCATACAATAACAGTCTAACTCCTGCATATTTAAACTTAAAGGGACTGCGCTCGTCCTTACGTATAAGATATTCATAAACAGTGAAAATTCCTAACAGCACATAGAAATCTAACATTCTGTAACCCATTGGGTGTACATAAGCCTCATAAGTAAAGTTGTTGGCTATTTGATTAATGTAATCAAAAGCATCACTTATTGATGGAGACCTAAAGAAAATTCTTGAAAACGTTACCAAAGCAAACGTAAGTACAACTTGTCCAATTTCTTTTAATGATGGCAACCAAGTGTTTTCGCCGATGACATTATCAGCATACAAACGATTTCTTCCCATTAAAAAAATAGGAATGTAAAGTAATGCGTGAATAGCTCCCCAAAAAACAAACGTCCAATTAGCGCCATGCCATAAACCACTTACCAAAAATATAACTGCAATATTTCTAACGGACTTTAATTTGCTTACTCTAGAGCCTCCCATAGGTATGTAGAGGTAATGCCTAAACCATGTGGAAAGAGATACGTGCCAACGCTGCCAGTATTCTGCTACGTTTCTAGAAAAATTTGGAAATTTAAAGTTAGACATTAACTCAATACCAAATAATTTTGCAGTACCAATGGCTATATCTGTATAACCACTAAAGTCTCCATAAACCTGAAAACTAAACAAGCAAACTCCCAATATTAAAGTTGAAGCAGGATACGAGCCATAATTGGCAAAAATATCATCCACCATTGGTGCTAATGAGTCTGCAATAACAAGTTTTTTGAAAAAACCCCAAAGTATCAATTTAAGTCCGCTTGAAGCCTGTGCATATTTAAACACACGCGTATTATTAATTTGGCTCAACAGGTTTGAAGCACGCTCAATTGGTCCGGCAACAAGCTGAGGAAAGAACGCTACGAAAGCTGCAAAAGAAACAAAGTTTTGGGTTGGCTTTAATTTTTTATAATAAATATCAAACGAGTAAGACATGGTTTGAAACGTATAAAATGAAATACCAACCGGAAGTATAATGCGCAACGTCCAAGTACTTTTTATATCATAACCAAAAGCACCGACAGAATCCACAAAAGAGTCTATGAAAAAATTATAATATTTAAAGAAGCCGAGCAACCCAAGATTACAAGCCACACTGAGCCAAAGCCAATATTTAGCTTTTTTTTGCTTATCTAGATTTTTATAGATTTTTTGCCCAACATAAAAATCGAGAAGGGTACTAAAGATTATTAAAAACAGAAAACGCCAATCCCACCAGCCGTAAAAAACATAACTGGCAATGATTACCAATAGGTTTTGGTACTTAAGGTTTTTCTTAAACACAAACCAATAGCTGTCTCTTATACACATCTCCGAGCCCACGAGACCGAGGCTGATCTC
>OJDK01000266.1_pt1 | contig 27140 bp, 25 predicted proteins | sample 1592791 | NCBI WGS metagenome assembly OJDK01 (sample SAMN05416878, study PRJEB24817) | seawater metagenome | isolation source: Sea water | place: Canada:Atlantic | collected 2013-11
GAGACACTAAGATAAATCAACCGAACATAAGCAATTATGATTCGGTTTTTTTATGCCTGTTATTTAGCATCCTTAAAACGAAACATGCAGCCCAAGCTTCAATACCACCTGCTGGCTTTCAGAGACATCCATCGTTTGGCTAGCAAACTCCATAGAAACATACTCATGCTGCATAGAAAGCTTGGTCGTTCTGGTCGAGAAGTCATGCTGTAAGCCCAGCTTAATCGGCGATTCGCTACCCCAAACCCCAGGCTTTGTTCGGTATTGAAAACCATGATAATAAAACGAACGAATCGGTGTGATCTGCGCGCTACTGAATAAATGCATATTTTGGCTAATGGCATACAGATCGGGCACTAAAAAAACTTTCAGCGCTGAATCTGCAAAAGTGAGCGGGGTGCTGGCTTCCAGAAAATGTAAGGCGGGCGCGTTTAATACAGCATCATCAAAATATTCGGGGCCAATAAGATAAAACGCTGATTCGGTAGAAATCTTAGCGGTCGTTCTCGGCATGCCTTTCCAATAAATTCGACTGAACACATTAATGCCGCTATACCTAGCCTCAAGCCAAGGGCTGCTCCACTCAACATCCAGATCCAAGCCATAAAGCCAGCCTAAATGCTCACCCTCCAAAGGTCTGCGCGCAATGAAATCTTTGGTATAGCCGTAATCAAGATCAATCGTCCCACCCCAGTCATCCTCATCAGGGCTGGAATAAAACAAACTCCCATCAAAGCCACCCCAAATAATCTCATCAAGCCTCAAAACCACGATGCCCGGTGTGATCTTAAGGTGGGTGTCCACGTAGTCGTTAAGGTGGGTGTCCACGTAGCTGTAGGGTGGCTGTCCATGCAGTCGGGTATCGGCTTTATGATGGGTGTCCAAGTAAGGGAGATGGGTGTCCAAGTAAGGGAGGTGGAATGTGTGGGTTAGTCTTAGGCCTTTGCCTGCGTAGACTTTGCTTTGCATTTTGGCGTTTATCTGCATTTGTTCGGCTAGTGTGATGTCGTTATTGTAATAATAAAAGCCTCTGGCTAGGTCGTTGCCGATTTTGAATTGGTGTGATTTTCTGACTAGGTAGCCTAAGGTGAAGTTTTTGTAGCGTGCGGATATTTCGCTCTGGATGAATGAAATGGCGTCTTTTCCGCTTTTTAGCTTTCCATTCCAGTCGTTTGCTAGTTGCATAACCGCCATTGGGCCTGCGTAGCTGAAGTGTTCTAGGGTGTAATCGAGTGTGTAATCGAGTGTGTAATTAAGAGTGTGATCTGTCTTATCTTGGGAATCTTGAGAGCTAACTACTGACTCACTGGCCTGTAGCGGGAGTGAAGCGGCTAGCAATGCTATTAGCGGCAATCTTATTATCAGGCGTTTAGCACATAATCTCAGTTGCTTAAAAAGTGCCTGGCTTTGCTTCAAGCTGGTTGCAGAAGATGTTCGTCGATGGCTTAGCAAAAAAAGACTTCCGTGTTTTTAAAAATATTATATTACTACAAAAAAGGGCAGCCTAAGCTGCCCTTCTTCATAAACGTTTAAAACTCAATATTAAGCTTACTGTTTAACGAAGTCTAAGTTAGGCACCATTACAACGCCATAACTATCGCCCGCTACAAACTTAATAACCTGAAGGCCGTCACGGTCTTCAATAACCGCGACTTTCTCATCAGAACCATTGATGTAAATGTCACCGCTAAAGTCTAAATCGCCTTCGCAAGCTGCGATAATGTCAGTATCTTGCATGCCTTGATCGTCTGTTTCAGTTGCGCATGTCGCAACCAGTTTCAGACTAATGTCAGCATTTTCGATAGTAACAAAAGACTTGTTAGCATTGGTTGCTTCACGAGTATCAAGGTCAAGCTTCAATACGCGAGGGCCATAAGTGAAAAGGGCAGAACCTTTAAAATCATCCGATGCTACGTTTTCAGCCGTTAGCGTTACATGGCCATCTTCAATGCCTGCAAGCTTGGTATCAATCTTCAACGAAGCGCTTACCTTGCGGTAATGATCAGCCGTTTCGATAACATCGTAATCGATTTCGTAATCGCCATACATCACAAACATTGGCTTAGTTACAGGGTCTAGATTAGTAAATTCAACCAGGTTTTCATCACTATAGAAACCCCAGTATGTAGAGCGGGCAATGCCAATCTCTCCAAAGGTCGTAGAAATGTCCGCGTGAGGGTTGAATCTATAAGACTGCTGATATAGCTGAGTATTGGCCGTGCTGATCGCAGAAAGCAGTGCGTTAGCAGGCTTAATGCCACCTATATAAACCTCACTGGCACGGTTGTTATCAATATAAACAGAGCAGTAACTGGTATTACAATCTCTGACTTCAATCGCATAATCAGTCGTAGTACTTCCATGAACAACTGCGTCTAAACCAGGCAGTGCAGCATTAAGCGACGCCACATAAGCACTTAAAGACGCTGAGGTATCAACTGTTAGGGTTACAGAAGATAACTGCGAAGAGCCATCACTGTATAGATCGCTGTAGACCGCATCCTTAAACGAGAAAGTCACCGCACCGACTTCATCATCCTCTTCAGGTAATGCAATTGAAGGCAGTATCAAATCAGAATAATCGAACGTAATGGCCGCTTCTACATTAACAGAGGCATTACCGGCCGATGTTTGAGTAGAAAGATTACCCGTAAGATTCATTGAAGTCGCTTCTTGCTGTAAATCTTCACCTAGGTAAAAAGCAGAGCCGTCAGCATTTTTAAGTGCTTTAATCGTTACCTTAGCTTCACCTGTAAAGTCAGTGATATAACCCTCAGCATCGGTAATATTAACAGTGCCATCAAATTCCATGGTGGTTACGTCAGGTTCTTGTCTACCTTTGGCATCCGCGGGTAAAGCTGTGGCTGATATTGAGATTTCACCGACAAAGCTAGAAGCGGTATTGTTTTCGCCTGCTAGGTTGATCGAGCCATCAAAGGTCATGCCTGATGACTTAACAATATACTCATGCATAAGGTCGGTTGGATCTACAGCACTGGCGGTTTCGGTAATCTTGCCATCTGAATTCAGGGTGATCGTACCCACAGCAGATTCGTTATCAGTGGTATTGCTTGCTGTAACCTCAATGGTTAAGGCAGCCTTGTCAGCATTATTTGCAGCGTTGTCGGTGCCATTGGTGAAACTAGCGGAAACATCGAAGCTGGCTGTTTCAGTATCGGCTACGCCATCGGCTGCGCCCGTTGAAACGGTAAAGTTCAAGCTAACGTCCAATGCTTTAACATCCATCACGGTTTCAGCGTCTGTGCCTTCTGTTACGCCAATAAAGGTTTGAAGTGCCGTCGCATTCGCCAAGGTAATCGTGACCGTACCGCCTGTGCCGCCAAAATCAATATCGTCAATGCCGCCAGTATTCGCGCCAAAATGGCCAGCGATTTGGTTTACTGTGTAGACTAATTTGTTGGCAGAAGTAGCGCCTTCGTTACGGGAAACCGTATAAGAAATTTCACTAGCCATCTCACCAGTATTGTCACCTGTATTGTCAGTAGCAGCTGCAACTTCAGAATGAGTAACAACCACGCCTGATGATGTCATGCGGTTATTCGCATCAAATTCAGGTGTTAAAACAATCGCAACATTGTGTATGTGGTCATACTCACCCATATAGCCCAGCTCAAGTGCTGCTGAAAGGCTGTATTCAGTAATACCGGTTGTGCCGTTTAAGCGAACATGGCGCTCATAAAAACCAACCAAATCCAGTGACTTAGTAATTGCTTGAGTACCGTCTAAAAGAGGGCCGTTAGCGGTTTCTGTGTAGTGATCATAACCCATACACTCAGTAGCATTGGTCTCAGGATTCTGTACATAGTAATAGCACTCGTTAACTTCTACCTCTTTGGCAATCAGTCCTTCAATGGTATGAATCAAGGCAGACTGCTCGCTCATGGTATCGGCCAAATCACCCGCAGCATCAAGCTGGTCGTTGAATGGCTGATAAATAGCATCTGCGCTTGCGTCTTCAATCGCATTATCCCAAAGCGCAACATCTTCTAATAACAAGGCTAGCGCATCAGCATCTGATAACTCACCTGGATTAGTGGGCGTAACAACCGGAGCAACTTCTTCATCCGCTGGTTTGTTGCCCGCACTTTCTTCTTCGCGGTCGAGCGTCGTTTCAGCAGCGCCCAATTCAATTTCGACATTGTCAGTCGTAGCTTTTGCTTTAGCCGCAACCACAACTTCGCCTGCTTTTTTGAAGATGCTGTTGAGTGAGATAGTGCCCTGAGTGATCGAGTTAGCTTTTAGACCACCGTCGGCAGAGAAATCGTCAGTAATGTTTTTAATAACATCGGCAACAGACGCATTCGTATCTTCTTCGGCCATCGTTGCGATAGCGCCCACCAGTGCGCCATATAACTTGGCTTCATTCGTTGCTGTTTTAACCGCTTCAGGGTTAGTAATATCAACCGGAGCCAAGGTATTAATATCTACCCCAACAAGGCCTAATAACTTAGCCGTCGCGTTAACCGTACCTTGAATCTCACTTGGGCTGGTTAAACCTTGTTTAACAACACGCTGAGCGGCCAAGTGAGTCAATGGCGTAACCATCAGTTGTTGATTCGCTGCACGAGCAGGATTCGGCAAAACAGAGGTTAGAATAAAATTAGGATCATTAAAGGCATAATCATCACCAAAACCAACGGCTACACCGTTTTTCGTGCCACAACCAGGCGCCGCATCACATACCGTGCGAGTCTCTGCATTGGTTGTAAGCTCAATTAAAATAGCGCCTTGATGATTGGTTTGCGGAAGAGAGTAAGTACCGTCAGCAGCCGTTGTCGTTTCACCCAGTTTAACGCGGCTCATGGTATAAGCCGTCACGGTTGCGTTGCTTAATAAGCCCTTAACCGCAAGACCCGAAATAGAAACCTGTTTAACAACTTCGTCTTTTTTATCACTAGAAGAGCCGCCAGAATCAAGGCAACCGGTTAACGCAATACTGGTAATGGCGACCGCAAGTGCTGCCTTTTTGAAAGAGCCAAACTTTTTGGTCTTGTTGTTTGTGCTGATGGTAACGTTACTCATTATGAATAAGTCCTTTTCATAGTTAAGTCATCCCCTAGCTCGCGATGGAAAAACCCAAAGCGCTTCCGGGAAAGTTTTAAAATACTAGCCTGTTAAGATGGCTGTAATCGTTAAATAAATTAAGAACTTCAAGTATTGGAAATGAATGGGAATTTCGCAAGGTAATTCCCTGAAGTTTTGTAAGGGTATGTTAATCCGATAATGTGGGATTAAATTGGCAAAATAACAAACCGAGCCCCCTTATAAGCCCCAGGCTCAATATACAAACGATTGCCCAACTGCAACGCTTCGCTCTCACCATCAACCACTTGGCCAGTCGAATTATGCCCATGCACCAAATAATCAATGCCCGTCACCGAATGATCACTGCGATTAGAAAAGTGACGGCGCGACCAAAGGCAGGTCTCCAATTCCTCTTGGTCAAAGTCAGGGTAGTGCGACCAATCATCACTGGGAAAATCCGCGTGCAATAAACCATACTGCTTACCGTCTTGGCCTTCTAGCTGCATCGCAATCGGTAGATTCGACAATGCCTCAAACCACACAGGCCATTGGCTAGGGTCAGAGCTGGCGATCCACTCCCCCCCGTTTTGCAACCACAGCATCTTATGCTTACTGTTATTGTGCATTAAACCACTCAGCATAAAATACTCGTGATTACCCAATAACGAAAAAAACCAAGGCTCGGCCAGCATCGCCAGTACCTTGCTAGAATCTGGGCCACGGTCAATCAAATCACCCACGCAAAATAAACGATCGCAGGCAAAGTCAAAATTCAGTTCACCCAACTGGCTCATTAAACGCTCATAATGGCCATGAATATCACCCACAATATAATCCGTACCGTGAGTATTTTTATCAAACCTCACAAGCTGGCTGTGTGGGGTATTAAACAAAGGCATCATCGCAACTTACTCCAGCGTGCAATACACGCAATCGCCAACAAAAATACAAACATAAACGCATTAGCCGGAATTTGCAGGTTAAAATCCACCGCCGAGTGAATCAAAATCGCAATAATTCCCATGCACGCCGAAAACCCCAAACCTTGCTGCAAACTATTGCGCCGCATTCGCATCGCCTGAATCGACCAAAACAACGCAATCGAAACCGCAGCCGCCAACGCTAAAAACGCAATAATGCCAAACTCCGCCAAAAACTGAGCGTAATCATTATGCGCATGATCATAAAGCGCAGTGGCCTTAACATCATCCGACTTATAGCCAGGGTAAGCATACTTATAACTGCCAGCCCCCGTACCCAAAATAGGATTATCTAGCCACATATTAAAGGTATCACGGCTCACCTCATCACGGCTCTCTTTCTCGATGCTGGAACCTTGCAAACGCTCGGCGACTTTCTCGACCCCAAAAAACATCCCGACAATGGCAATATCAATAATCAGCAAGCTCGAAAGCAAAATCGTGGTCGAGCGAGACTTATTCTTCATTAACAATAACGCCAAACCTCCGGCGATCATCAAACTGGCAAAAAACGCCGAGTTACCCATGCGCGAACGGGTCATTACCAAGCCAATCACCATAATCGCCAATGTAAGACGCATAATCACCTTAGGGCTTAATAGCATCTCAATAAACTGGCGCAAACGCTGCTGCCAATCACCGTAATAACGGGTCGACGACGCCAATAAAAAGCCAATGCCCAGCGCCAACGACATCTCTAAATACCCGGCCAAATGATTACGGTTTACAAACGTACCGGTCGCCTTACCCAAATACGCAATCTTTTTAGAAAAGAACCCCAGCTCTAAACCACTCATAACCATCAACGAACCATAAACCGCTTGAAAGCCACCCGCCAAAATCACCACCCAAATCGCAGCGGTAATACGCGACCGAGAATTCAGCAACATCAGCGTTAAGGCAAAAAAGCTGCATAAACCAACCGTCTGTAAAAAATCCAAATACAGATCATGACGCGCCATAGACGATAAATAAGAAAGTAAGACAGAACCGTTAATATCGGTCGTAGGGTCTAGCGGGGTAGAGCCCAAAATAGCAATACCAATATCAGTCGTATTAACGGAATACAACGAAATGACATAAGCACTAATACGCCCTATATTCCACTGCAGCCCAATAAACACAGCAACAAAACACAAAGGCAAAAGAACCGGATAACTGAAAGCCGGAATCCCCATAAAATCACGGCTGCTAGATCGAGCACCGCCAGAGCGCACAGAATCTTGAGGATTTAAATAAAACTGAGCCAGCAACAAACCACAAGATAAGCCCGCAAAAAAGCCCCAGCCCCAAGGGATCACCCCCGCAAGCGGCAAAGGTAAGCAAAACAACAAGGCCAAATAACTAGGAAAGATAAAACGCGACATATTCAAGTGCAGACTCAATAATGAAAACAAACCAACGGTTTAACGACAGCCAAAAAAAAGCCCGAACGAATCGGGCTTTTTTAGCACAACTAGCCGACTAACTAAGCGATTAACGCTCAGATGGGCTGATGTTTGGATTAGGCGTTAGCAGTGGTGGAGCCTGACGTGAATCATTACCAGAGTTATTGCCAGTATTGTTACCTGCATTGTTGCCAGAGTTGTTACCACCCGCAGTCGGTGCAGCAGGAGTACCCGTAACACCAGCAACGATCACTTGAGGATCAACATTTAAAGACGTTGCCGCTTTAGCAACAGCTGCTTGTGCATCAGCAGTAGAAGTACCTGACGCAGTAGCACCGGCAGTAACACCACCCAATGCTGTTTCAGCAGGAACGCCATCAGCGGCTAAAGCAGCAGCCAATACCGTATCAACACTCTTACCTGCTTTAAGGGCAGCCGCAGAAGCCGCCGCAACAGCCGCTTTAGCATCAGCGCCAGCAGCAATCGCAAGGTTAATAACCGTAGTAATGTCTACACCCGCAGCAACGGCATCTTCAATAGCCAACGCCTGGCAAGAACCACTACCACCACACGCAGCCATCGCGTTATTAATAATATCGGAAGCAGAAGCATCGCCTGCAGCCAATTCAGAAGAAATAGAAGCTGAAGCCGGAAGGGCCGCTGCAAGAAGAATCCCTGCAAATAAGTTACGCATAGTCATAATCCGTTATCGGTAAATCAATTGGGTTTATTAATTTTGCCATTTTATACAGCAAACCCCCAGCAAACAAGAGCCAAAGGTAAAATGTTATTAAGTAGTCGTAAAATACAAATTTATCAAGCACGAACTCGCTGCGACGCTTAAATAGCCGTCAATGACAGGTAAATATCTACCCAAAATGGACGAGATTGGTTGGTTTTATGGTCTATATCAGGTATGGTGCGCGCTAAATTTAAGGCTGCACTGGATACCGACAAAAAGTGCAAATGCTCGCCGCTAGGGATTAGCTTCTAACAGTCATTATGACTGGCCCCTCCCTTGCCGTTTGCAATAAAGCTAACACTTCGCAAGGATACGTTGAATGAAGATTATGGTTGTTTTTGGAACTCGCCCCGAGGCCATTAAAATGGTGCCTGTTGTAATGGCACTGAAATCACACCCAGAATTCGATGTGCAAGTTTGCGTAACCGCACAGCACCGCGAAATGCTAGACCAAGTATTAGAGCTTTTTGAAATTAAACCTGACTTCGATTTAGATTTAATGCGCCCAGGGCAGTCATTAGGTGGCTTAACATCACGCGCCTTAGTGGGTTTAGAAGAAGTCTTTGAAGCGCAAAAGCCAGACCTAGTCATGGTACACGGTGATACATCAACGACCTTTACCGCCTCGTTAGCCGCTTTTTATCAGCAAATCAAAATTGCCCACGTAGAAGCAGGGCTTCGCACCGGTGACATTTATTCACCATGGCCAGAAGAATTTAACCGCCGTGTGACAGGGTTAGTGGCTAACTACCACTTTGCACCGACTGAAGTATCAGAAAAGAATCTATTGGCCGAAAAGACCAACCCAGACACTATTTTAGTCACAGGCAATACCGTGATTGACGCCTTACAATGGGTGGTTAATAAAGTAGAGAAAGACGAAGCAATCTCTAGTGCACTAAAAACGAAGTTCGACTTTATAGACCCGTCTAAAAAAATGATTTTAGTCACAGGGCACCGCCGCGAAAACTTTGGTGATGGCTTTTTAAATATTTGTCAGTCATTAAAAGAACTCGCCCAACGCGACGACGTACAAATCATCTACCCAGTGCACCTAAACCCAAATGTGCAAAAGCCAGTGAATGACATACTAGGCGAAATGGACAATGTACGCTTAATAGACCCACAAGATTATTTACCGTTCGTCTATTTAATGAACCAAGCCCACATTATTTTAACCGACTCAGGCGGCGTGCAAGAAGAAGCACCATCGCTAGGTAAACCAGTATTAGTCATGCGCGACACAACCGAGCGCCCAGAAGCCGTAGAAGCGGGCACGGTTAAATTAGTGGGCACCGATGCAGAACAGATTAAAAAGTCGGTAATAGAACTGCTCGATAACGAAGCAGCTTATAAAGCCATGTCGTTCGCACACAACCCATACGGCGACGGCAAAGCCAGTCAGCGAATTGCTGAGTTTTTAAGCCAAACAAATAACAGCACTAACGGACAATAAATCATGAAACCAGAAACTTCTTTTAAAACTGTTAGTGTTATCGGCCTAGGTTACATCGGCCTACCAACAGCCGCAGTAATAGCATCACGCGGCATTAACGTAATTGGCGTAGACGTAAACCAAAAAGCCGTCGACACCATTAACGCTGGCGAGATTCATATTGTAGAGCCAGACCTAGATATCGTTGTTCGTGGCGTAGTATCAACAGGTAACCTGCGCGCGACCACAACACCAGAGCCAGCGGAAGCCTTTATGGTAGCAGTGCCAACACCGTTCCATCACGGCACCGATAGTAATGGTGAGGTATCACACAAGCCAAATCTTGATTACATTAAATCAGCAGCACTAGCGATTGCCCCAGTATTAGAAAAAGGCAATATCGTCATTCTAGAATCAACATCACCTGTAGGCGCGACTGAAAAGCTAGCAGGCTGGTTGGCAGAAGCCCGCCCAGACTTGTCGTTCCCACAAGACAAAGGCGATACAGCCGACATTAAAGTAGCCCATTGCCCAGAGCGTGTTTTGCCAGGCTACGTATTACAAGAGCTAGTATCAAACGATCGCGTAATCGGTGGTATGTCAAAAGCCTGTAGTGAACGCGCCGTAGAACTTTATAAAACCTTCGTGCGTGGCGAATGCGTAATCACTAACGCGCGCACCGCAGAGATGGCAAAACTAACCGAAAACTCATTCCGTGATGTGAACATCGCATTCGCCAATGAGCTTTCTGTAATTTGCGACAAGTTAAAGATCAATGTATGGGAATTAATCAAACTAGCTAACCGCCACCCACGCGTAAATATTTTAAGCCCAGGCCCAGGTGTAGGCGGCCACTGCATTGCAGTAGACCCATGGTTTATTGTTGATAGCTGTCCTTCCGAGGCAAAAATCATTAAACAAGCACGTTTAACCAACGACGCAAAACCATTTTACGTGATTGATAAAATTACAGAAGCAGCCGACCAATTTAAAAAGCCTGTGATTGCATGCTTGGGTTTAGCCTTTAAAGCCGATATTGACGACTTGCGCGAAAGCCCAGCACTACAAATTGTAGAAGAGCTATCGAAAAGAAACATCGGCGAAATTATTGCAGTAGAGCCAAACATTAACCAAGCAGAAATGCCGAAAACGCTTATTGATGCAAAAGTAGAATTAAGCACTTTAGAAAATGCATTAGAAAAAGCAAATGTCGTGGTTGTGCTTGTTGACCATAAGCAATTTAAAGCAGCGGATGCAGGGCAGTTTGCTGCTAAGGTTGTGATTGATAGTCGTGGGATATTTTAGATTGGTTTTTCATAAAGATAAATCGGTTTTGGGCCTTATTGTACTTTCAGTTTGTGTGAAATTAACAATATCCCCTTGGGCTACAGGTGATTTTGAAAGTGAGCTGGGGCTTATTTTTAATTACGCCTGTGATGGTTTGCTCTTGCTAGCGGTAGTTACTTACTCTTCATCAGTGAGCGCAAAGTATCATTATATTTACATTTCCTCCGTTGTTTCGGCTTTTAGTTATGCTGCGTCTACGTTTATCTATACAGATATTCCGACGGCAATGTTTTTAAACTTACATCTTAAAGTATATTTACCTATTTTAATTCTCGCTGTTTTATCTACTATTGCTATAAGAAACCCTGAATACTTTCTTATTTATAGTAAGAGAGTGGCTGCATATGTCACGACCCTAATTGTGATTGGGCTGTTATTCTTGCCATATTCAAATAACAGAAATGAGTTGTGGTGGCCAAGCTACTTTGGGGGATTGCATACAACTGCTTATGTAGCTCTAATGGTAGCATTTATTGTTTATGGCTTGGCCCGTTCAAACCTATTACCTGCCAAAGTGGCTGCTGCATGGTTTCTGTCGCTTGCTTTAATCGTATACTTTGGTTGGGGGGTTAGAACAGCTACCTTGGCCTTACTGGTATTTCTAGCGGCCTCTTATATTAACCGTTCACGTATAGCTGGAAGAAACATCTATCCTCTATTAATTCCTTTTACAGTGGTAGTTGCCTTACTAGGGTATACTTATATTTCATCAGATCTAATTGATAGCGTTTCATCTGGGCGTATCTCCATGTATCAAGAGAAATATACTCAACTAATGAATAATAATCTGATTCAGTGGTTGATTGGAAATGGGCGAGGGAGTGACTTAATTGAAACAGATGTTTGGTGGTGGGAAGCTAAAGGTGCACATAGTGATTTGATCACTTTCTTGGTTGAAGGAGGTATTCTCTATCTATTTTTGTTTATTGCTCTTATAGCAAAGCTGATTAGGCAGGAGAGCAGCCCAGAATTCAGTTTTATTTTAATCGCAGCTCTAGTTACCAGTGCTTTCTCGAATGGTATTTTTGTTCGGCCTGCCGCTGCTTATTTGATGGCTTTTGCACTAGTGACGTTTACAGTGACAGTAAGAGTTGGGCATGATTCTGAAAAAAAATAAGATAGGTTATGCAATCGGATCTTTATACAAAAAATTATTACCTTTGTTTTCGGTTGGTTTCCCTGGCGGCTATAAATTTCTAGTGATTATGGTAGTCACTCTATTTGCAGGATCCAATATTGCCGATAGTTTCTCAAAAGGGTATTTTTGGGTTGGGCTGTTAGTTTCTTTTTCAGGGTTGCCAGTAGCTGCGCTAATGGTTTCTAATAACCATAACATGCTGCCAAAGCATCGTTTTTATTTCATACTCATTTCGACAGTTATCGCATTCTTGATTGCTTACTTTACGGTATTGAACACATACCCTTTCGAATTATGCCTGATAATCTTTGTTGCAGCCCTATTCTTATCGTATTACGAAACGGCTAAGCGGTACTTTTTAAATATTGGTGATTTTATTGCTATATTTATAGCATCTACTGTTTCTTTATTGATGTTTTTGGCTTTATTTATTACTACCAAAGACGATGCTGTATGGCTAATTTTTTTGGTGTTCTTTTCTCTTTTATTTCCAATGGCTGCAATGCTCGTCATCAATACATACAAAGGCAGCTTAGGTAAACCGTCAGCCATAAGGCAGTTAATAAAGGGTTTCCTTCACTATATATTGTCTAGCATGACCTCCACTTCACTTATGGCAGCGCTACCTCTGGTTGTTATTTCTGAAATTGGAAATGGCTTTTCATCTCAAATAGCACAAGTGTTCTCGTTCTCCAGTCTTATGTACCTTTTGCCTAGAGCATTGTCAGCTAAGCACATCCCTGATATGCGGGCTAATGGTATAACGCATAAATCGGTAGAGGCGTTTTTTTATCGGATACTAAAATTTGAATTATTAATAATTATTTTTTCATTACCAGTATTCTATGCTGCTTATGATGAATGGTTGGTTTTTTGGATATTGTTTTCAGCGATGCAGACATCACAGTTAAGCTTGCCTTTTTCAAATGTGCTTATGGTCCATGGTGATTCGCGTAATATATTAAAAGTAAATTATATCTCCGCATCTGCTTTTGTATTTTTATGTTTCTTGCTTACTTTGTGGCTTGAGCCTGGCATGGATAGAGCGGAGTGGTTGTTGTTTTTCTTTTGGCTACTTCAGGTTTTAAAGTTGTTTCTAAGCTATGGTGTATGCAAGAAATACGTGTATTAAATATATTAAATTACACGCCAATAAAAGAATCACTCTCATTTATCTTTTGCTACCTAAAATCAGTAATTTAGTGCTAATTTAAAGTAGTAAAAATTGTTAATAATTTACATGGAAAGATTAAGTTATGAAACTCTATAGGCTGGGTAACTATCTGCACGACAAGAATATCCTATTTTTACCTAAAATCATTAATGGCTTAATACGAGTTTTTCATAATTGTGCAATTTACAGTGAAACCAATATCGGTCAAGGAACTCAGTTCGGTTATGGTGGGATTGGTGTTGTTATACATAAACGCGCTGTAATTGGAGAGGATTGTGTGATCGGTACCAATGTCACTATCGGCGGTCGTTCTAGGAGCGAAGGGGTTCCGGTAATAGGTGATAATGTTTATATAGCGACAGGCTCCAAAATCTTAGGCGATATCCATATCGGAGATAATTGTGTGATAGGTGCGAATGCAGTTGTTATTCGAAGCGTGCCTGCCAACTGTATGGTTGTAGGAATACCGGCTAAAGTAATAAAAGAAAATATTAATATGAGAGATTATCGATAGTGTCAAATAAAATAAAATTTAATTTGATTTCTCTAGTGAAATCCTCACTGTTTTTCAGTGCTATACGCAAGATTAAATATCGCTACAAAAGGAAAGAGCTAAGCAAACAAGAGCAACTTAGCTTGGAGGCTATGCGTTTCATCTTGACGAACGATCTTAAAATTAAAGAAGGTGACAGCGTTTTTGTGCATTGCGGTTTTGGTTTCCTTAATGCGAAATTCACTCCGCTAGAGCTTGTTGAATTATTGAAAAGTATAGTGGGTAGGAATGGGAATATAATGATGCCATTTTATCCACCAGGCCTTTCAAGTAATTGGGCAAAGTCAGGTCGTGTTTTTGATAGTGCAAAAGTAAGGTGCTCAACAGGCATTCTTGCTCAGAAATTTTCTAAAGCTAAGACTGTAATTAGTCTGCACCCAACTAAGGCTGTTGCTGCCTGGGGCAATAAAGCCAGTGTACTTGTAGCGGACCACGAAAAATCTATTTACCCATATGGTAAAGCAACACCTTATTATAAGTTTTCATGCCTCCCTAACTCTAAGTCAATTGGATTAGGTGTTACCAATTGCGCAATGATTCATTGTGCAGAAGATGTTTATGAAAAAAATAAATCATATCTTTATACAAAAGAGCCTGTGTCTCTAAAGGTTAAATCAAGTGCTGGGAATGTGGATGTTGATACGTTCATTCATCATGGGAAAATAAAATTATGCACTTCTAGTGAGTTTTTATCACAGCATAGTGATCAATCAAAAAACTATAAGGTAATTAACAATGTGCCTTTTTATAGTATAGATAATCATGACTTATTGAAAACATGTAAGAAGCTATTTGAACTTGGAATTAATCGGAAATGTCTCTGAAATATATTTTAACTTTCGACTATGAGTTGTTTGGCAGCGGCAAGGGTTGTGTGATTAAACATTTAATCAACCCAACAAATGCGATTTTGAAGGAGTTAGATGTGCTTGGAGTTAAAGCTACGTTCTTTGTGGAGCAGCTTGAAGTAGACTCAATAATTTCGTTAAAGCACTCATTTGCCATTGGTACTAAGGAATATAATAATGCGGTGCTATTAGAAGAGCAAATTTTGGATATAGTTAAACGGGGGCATGACGTTCAATTGCATTTACACCCCCAATGGTTTAATGCTAAGTACAAAGGTGGGCAGTGGGAATTAAATTTTAACTGGTGGCGTTTTTCGGCATTGCCTTATCGTACATCTGTGGATGGTATTCCTGGTAAGTATGACTTATTAAAATCAGGGAAGTCATCACTAGAAAAACTTGTAAGGCAAGTAAAGCCTGAATATGAGTGCACCGCATTTAGAGCGGGAGGTTATAATATTGGTGAGGATAAAACCACTATAGACGCTTTAGTTGAGACTGGTTTTCTTGTAGATTCCTCAATTTGTCCAGGCTTCTATTCTGATTCAGTTTTATCTCAATATGACTATACAGGAGTTTCTAGTAAGCTAGACTTCTGGAAAAGCTCAGACTCATTATATAGACCCGGTGAAGGGTCTAAGCATATAGTTGAGCTTCCCTTAATTACAATACGGTCGTCAATATTAAGTAAGATTAGCATTGCCAGAATAGTGAATGTAATTAAGAATCACGCTTATAAAGCAATATCATATACTGGGAATATAAATACTGGTTTTATACCCCGCGCTAAAACTTTCCCTAAAAAAACGACAAATAGTAATTTTGACGTCTGCTTATCAAGCCGTCTGCAAATAAAAGCATTTAATTTAAAGTTAAACCAGTCTCTAAAGAAGAAACAATCATTCGTTGTTTTAATAGGGCATCCAAAGGATTATTCACGCTTTAGCCCAATGAGAAAAATACTTAAAGAAATAAGCATTAGCTCCAGCTCCAGCTTTATAAGCTTAAATAATTCTTTGGATTCGAATATGTTTCAATCGACTTTGCAAAAAACAGGTTCTTAAGGTATGCCTATATTGAGTAAACAAATAGTTAAATTGATTATTAAAAATTTTCTTTTTAATAATCCTTTAAGTAAAAAGCGATTAAAAACTCTAGAACAACGTGCTGCGTGGAATTTAGATGAGTTAGAAAAATTTCAAGAGCAGAAAATATTTGATACATTGCTGTCAGCAAAAAAGAAGATACCTGCTTATGCTAATATAAAAATACCGTCCTCTTATCGTGGAGTGAAAGAGTTCTTAAGAAATGAAATTCCTGTTATTAGTAAAAGTGATCTTTTAGAGAATAAAAAATTGTATTATCCTGCCAAATATCCTTGGGTAACAGTAGGTAGGACTAGTGGTACATCAGGTACGCCACTTGAAATATTTAGAAGTTACAACTCAGTAATCTGGGAGAAAGCCTTTATCAAAAGGCACTGGTCTGTTGCTGGTATTGAATTTAAGAGAGCTACACTCCGCGGTGATGAAGTAGTCAGTGCTAGCACTAAAAACCCACCATTTTGGCATTACACGAATAATGATCAATTAGTTATTTCATCTGCCCATTTGAAGCCAAATACCATTAAAAATATTATAAATGAAATTCAAAGTTTTAACCCAAGTGTCTTGCAAGCTTATCCTTCGACAGCATTCATATTAGCCGAATATTTGGATAAAACAGATACTGTTTTATCAGTAAAATACGTTTTTACCGGCTCTGAGATGTTATATCCCTACCAGCGTGAAGTCATTGAAAAGACTATTGGAAGAGTTGTTGATTTTTATGGGATGGCGGAAAGAGTTGCTATGGCTACCGAGTGTATATTTGGAAATTTACATGTGAATATGGATTATTCATATGTGGAAATCTTGGACGATAATAATTTACCTACTGAAGGGCTGGGTTATGTCGTAGGTACTACTTTTCATAATTCAGCAATGCCTTTGATTCGGTATAAATTATCAGATATGACGAAGTGGAAAAAAGGTAGTTGCGAATGTGGTTCACATCAGAAAATGATTGAGCCAATTAGCGGTAAATATGAAGACAGGATTTATAATGGAGATAATGTCGCGATTAGTCCTTCATTAATTACTTTTGCTTTTAAAGGTGTAAGCAATATTAAAATGGCACAGGTTGCACAAATTAATAATAATACTTGGGAGGTCAGAGTTGTACCCGATGATTTTTTTTCAGGAAATGATAGTTCTATGATCTTAAGTAATTTAAAAGAATTGGTGGGTAATAGCACAGACATAAAGTTGAAGTTGGTTGACGATATACCTAGGACTAAAGCTGGTAAATTCAGATGGGTAAAAAATGAGTTTCATACAGCATGAAAGTAACTAAGGTAATTTAGACTGATGAATAAAAATAAGATTAATATAACCATCGCAACGGGTATTGGTGGCAAAGGCGGAATATCAACTGTTTTAACTGGATATTGTGAAACTGGTTTTTTTGGCGCAACAAATACTCGCTTAATTACTAGCCATAAAAAAGGTACGCTTGGAAGGTTAAGCCTTGTCGTTAATTTTTCTGTAGCCATATTTCAGCTTATCATTTTATTTTCAAAATATGATGTCGGCATAGTTCATGTGCATATGGCATCACGTGGAAGTTATACACGAAAAGCATTTCTCGTAAGGCTTTGTAAGTTGTTCGGTGCAAAAGTTATTATTCACTTGCATGGTGCAGAATTCCAGGTGTTTTATAATGATGAATCCTCTTTGACGAAACAGTCACATATACGAGCAACGTTTAAACTAGCTGACAAGGTAATTGTTCTATCGACTCAATGGCAGCAGTGGATGAAGACAATCGTTCATACACCCTCAAAGATATGCGTTGTTTACAACACAGTGCCTGTGTTGTCATTGCCTAAAAAGACAGAAGAGAAAGACATAATCCTATTTTTAGGTCGGCTAGGTAAGCGTAAGGGTGTTGACGATTTAATTAATGCTTTCTCACTTATTTGTCAGCAGCACCCTAATGCGGAATTACATTTAGGTGGTGATGGCGATGAACATTTTTATAATAAAATGATTGCTGATTTACAATTAGAGAGCAGAGTTAAGCTGCTGGGCTGGGTGTCTGGCGATGATAAAACTCAACATATTGCAAATGCGGCTATTTATTGCCTACCTAGCTATAACGAAGGATTCCCTATGGGAGTCTTGGAGGCAATGAGCAGTAAGATTCCCGTTGTTTCATCAAAAGTTGGAGGCATACCCGATGCAATAACGGATAAGCAAGAAGGGCTACTTATCGATGCTGGAGATGTTGATGGATTAGCTAGTGCTTTGTCTGTGTTATTAAGTGATTCTGAATTAAGAGATCGCTATGCCAATGCCGCATTTAAGAAATATACCGATAACTTTAGTCCCGAAGTTATTAATGCACAGCTAGAAGGTATTTATAATGAATTGCTTGCTGATATATAGATGAAATTTAATATCCCAGAATTAAATAGCCATGTTCTTTGTAATGTTCAGAGTAATGATTACGCTGGGCAAGACCCTTTTGATGGCTTGAATAGTCATTTCTTTAAACCGCTACCAAGACTAAAACAAGGTTTGTTTGGACTTGCTTGGACTCAGTTTCATAAGCGTTCTATTTTCAACCTTCGCCCATTATTTGCCGTACCTGCAGATCGTAACCCTAAAGGGATTGGTCTCTTCATTTTGGGCTTGCTTGAAGATTTTAAAAGAACTCAGGATGAGTCTTATCTTAAAGAAGCCATTGAGCTTGGTGATTGGCTGTTAACGCAGCAAAGTAATCTGTCTGTTGAAGGTAAGGCCCAGTGGCAACACGCTTGCTGGGGTTATCACTTCGATTGGAATGCGCGTGCTTTTTATGTGCCTAAAGGCAAGCCTAATGTCATTACGACTATTTATGTTTCGCAGGCACTTTATGCACTTGGGCAAGTGACGAATGATGTTCGTTTTACCGATGTTGCATTAGATTCAGCACACTTCATTGTTAAGACACTTTATAGCGAATTCGATGGGCGTAAGTTTTTTGCTTATATTCCTGGCGAAGAAGCATTTGTTCATAATGCTAGCTTATGGGGTGCTGCATGGGTCGCTTTTGTTGCTGATGTAACCAGTAATGAAGACTATAAAGAACTGGCACTAACGGTTGCTCGGCAGTCTGTTTCAGAGCAGGGCGAAGATGGCTCTTGGGTGTATGGCGCTAGACATCATCACCAGTTTATTGATGGTTTTCATACGGGTTATAACTTAGAAGCATTGCATGTTTTACGTACGGCTTTAAAGACGTCTGAGTTTGATACTTCTATTGATAATGGCTTGGCTTATTACAAACAAGAGCTGTTTGAAGCTGACGGCACGGCTAAATACTACAATAGCAATCGTTACCCGCTTGATATGCACTCGGTATCTCAAGCTGTCTTAACCTTACTTAAAGTGAGTGGTAAGCCAGAAGATATTGAGCTTGCTGGTAAGGTCATTCAGCGATCTATTGATACTTTGTATATGCCTAAGAAACAGCGTTTTGTGTATCAACAGCATAAGTATTTTGCCAATAAAGTAAATTACATCCGCTGGACGCAGGCTTGGGTTTATTACTCGTTTGCTTATTATAATCGTTATATTGAAGAAGTTTAATGTTATGCAAAGAATAGAATTTTTAGGTTCGCCTATGGACAGCGCTAGCATGGAAGAGACTGTGTCTTACATTGCTAATCGAATCGAGAAAAAAGAGTTTTTGCAGCATGTGGTTGTGAACGTTGCCAAGCTTGTGAATATGCAAAAAGATACCCAGTTAGCGGAATCTGTTAAAGCTTGTGACTTAATCAATATCGACGGTATGGGGGTTGTGATTGGTGCGCGTTTTATGGGACATGATATTCCTGAGCGCGTAGCGGGTGTTGATTTGTTTCATAACTTGCTTGATATGAGTGCTGAGAAAGGTTTCCCTGTGTTTTTGTTGGGTGCTGAAGAAGAGATTGTTTCTAAGACTGTTGAAAAGGTAAACGAGCAGCATAAAGGTATTAATGTTGTTGGTTATCATCACGGTTATTTCTTTAACGGTAAAGAGGGGGAGGACGAAGAGGCTGTGGTAGCAAAAATTAAGGCTTCCGGTGCTCGTTTATTGTTTGTTGCGATTACATCCCCTAAGAAAGAGAACTTCATTAACAAGTGGCAAGATCAGCTGGGTGTTGATTTTGTGATGGGTGTTGGTGGTACGTTTGATGTTGTTGCGGGCAAGGTGAAGCGTGCGCCAGTTTGGATGCAGAATTATGGGCTGGAGTGGTTTTACCGCGTGATGCAAGAGCCTGGCCGTATGTGGAAGCGTTATGCAGAAACGAATAGTAAGTTTGCTTGGTTGTTGCTTAAGGAAAAGTTTAAGTCTAAGGGTTAGATGTTTTGGTGGCTTTAAAACGATCTGCTTGTGTACTGCAGATCGTTTTGTCTTAGGCTATTAAAGAGTCTATTTTATATTTGCTTCGTCTAATACGCTTCGTATTAGGTTTTGTTCTGCTCTGTGTTTCCAGTCCCCGTTGTTTGTATTTTCTAGGTCTGAATAAAGTAAAGAAAACCAAGATTGGTTTGATGAGATTCTGACTGTTTTTGTTACGTGAATGTCGTTCTTAGGGTCTGTGTACGTTACGGTGTAGTCGTCGTGGTGGTGCAGTGGTATTAGGCCAAGGGTGATGATGTTGGCAAAGCCTGTTATACCTTCTAAAAAGCCATTTAGGCTGTCTTTTTCTATTGTGATGTGTGCGTCGTTTTCATTGTTTGCAGGAACGACTGTTACGCCTCTTTCTTTGAAGTGCTTAATAACCGCATTGATTCTGCCTTTGTTTGAGCATGTTTCTTTAATGCCGCCAACGACTCGTTGTGAGTAGCAGCTCATGGTTGCATCGATGTGCAGTGGCAGTGTTTTAGGCTCTGCGTGGGCAACGCTTTTATGTTGTGGTGTGGGTTCTAGCAGGGATGGATTGGTTATTGAGTAGGTTGTGCAGCCACTTGTGATTGCTAGTAGTAGAAAGGTTGTTGCGGTTGTGAGTATTTTCATGTTGTGGTTCTTTGGTTTGTGGTTCTTTGGTTTGTGGGACTGTGGTTTGTGGGTCTGTGGTTTAGAAAGTGTCGTATTTTATAGTATTGTGTTGGGTATAAATAGGGGCGGGTATTGATTATGAGAGCTATAAAGTTCGTTATTGCTATGCTTGTGCTAGGCGGCACTTTGCCAGGCTGTCAGTTTAATTTAAGCAGTGACATAGTTAATGCTGAGAAATCCATTGTTTCGATGGGTGTGAATGTAAGCCGTTTAACTGATATTGCTGAAATTCCTGTTAATAATATTTCGTATGTTAACAGGGGGTTGATTGAAGCTGTGCCCGTAGAAGGCATTCTAAGAACGATTACTGATCAGCGGTATTATGATTTTTTGAATTTGCTTAAGTCTGAGCTTGTAAAATATCCCGTTAATATTTTACGCACTGATATTGATACTATTTTTGTGGCAGGTCAGATCGTATCTGATGAAGATAAGTATACTGCTGGTTTCTATTACCCAGGCACTCATAATATTTATCTCTTTCCTCTTGTCTTTGATATGCCAAGTTTCGAGGATGGAACCACTATTCACAGTACGATTCACCACGAAATATCGTCTATCTTATTACGAAAATATCGCTTCGATATGATTGGATTTATGGCCTATAACGGTTCTAATATTGAATATTGGAATGACGAGGGCTATTTATTGAAGCATCCTCCTGCTAGTTATTATGCTTCTGATGCTTTGCTAGCAGAAGGTTTGTTGACTCATTACGCTCAAACCTCGGCTGAAAATGATTACAATGGCTATGTTGAAGTGACCTTTGCCTATCCTGAGGTGATGTCTCGTTTTTGCTCGTCTTATGAGCGGGTTAAAATTAAATATGAGTTTATTAAGACGTTCTATTTGAATATTTCTGCTGATTTTCAGCCTGTGTTTGATCGGGTGAGTTGCTGATTAACCACGGAGTACACGGAGGCGCTTCGCTGCACGGAAGGGTGCTTCCCTCATTAGCGTGAGGGAAGGTAATCCATATCCTATTTACATCGGGTATAAAATACTTAATAAATACCCCGAAGATGCTAACAAAACCACTCCAATTAATGCATTGCTCCACAGTCTAGTCATGTAGCGTTCTTTTAGACGTTTCTCTTTAATGATCATAAACACAATGATAGCCAGCAGTAATAATGTGGATTCGCTTCTGACCAGTAGGTCGGCAAAATGTGAACCCATTAAATTGTCTGATGCTGGGTATATTTTATTGCTTATTGCCTGAAACATTTCTCGGTTGGTGACTATGTAGCCAATTACTAGACAAAACCAAACATTAGCAAATAAGACAACTCGGTTAGTGTATTTTAATATTTTCATAAATCTCATCCATGATGTCCTATTAATTTTTAAATCTTTCTTGTATTGTTCTAAAAAGTGTTTCGCCCAAAATATGTATACGATTTTAGCATTAAAAGGTAAACATTCACCTCTGGACTTTGAGTATGCATAAGATATTGGATCGTAAAATATTTAAGAACAAAATATTTAAGACTATGGTGCTTTTAATTAGTTGTCTTGTTATTTCATGGCTGTCTCTGCTTTTCTTTCAAGTATTTGGTGAATATGCATTTTTAATTATGATAACAATTACATTTGCAGCTTTAATTTCACGAGTAAAGCCAAAGTTTGGAAGCAAAAAAGATAAATGACATACTTTTAATGTTCAAGTTTGTTATATCTTTAATCTATCTATTCTTTTGCTGTTTTTCATTCGGATGTTCGAATAATTACGGCAAAAGTATTAGTGATGTTGAGTCATCGATTAAGTTGCTTGCTGTATCAGTACGTAGATTATCAAGCATGGATGAAGTGCCTGTCGATAGTTATATCGCAGGTAAAACGGTTCGGTTTGGTACTCATAGCGTCGATGGTATTTTAAGAGGCTTATCAGATGCGCGTTATTTGAATACATTACAGATTATCCATTCGTCGATGGGGTTGTATCCTAAGGGTATTCTTCAATCTGATTTAGATGTCGTTAATGTTGGTGGTCAAATACAGACTGAGCGAGAGCAATTTACTTCGGGCTTCTTTCAGCCTAATAGCCAAGATATCTATTTATTCCCTTTGGTTGCTGATGCATAAACATAGATCGTGATTCTGATGTGCGTCATACCTTTCATCATGAGTTTTCTTCTATTTTAATGCGAAAGTATCAATTTGATATGATTGGTTTTATGGCGCACAACGGAACTGATTTTGAATATTGGTTTGATCAAGCCAAAATATTGTATAGCTCGCACGATGGCTATTATGCTGATGGTAAGCTTTTGATGCAGGGGTTGCTGACTTACTACTCACAAACCTCCCCTCAGAATGATTTTAATACGTATGCTGAAATTGCATTTTCAGAGCCTAAAATAATGTCTGGTTACTGCTCTTCTTATAAGCGTATTGAACACAAGTATGAGCAGGTGAAAGCCTTTTATTTGAAGATTTCTGCTGATTTTCAGTCTGTGTTTGATCGGGTGAGGTGCTGATTTACCTCGGAGTACACGGAGGCGCTGCGCTACGCGGAGGGCTTGTCGGGCTGAACCCCGACCTACTTTTGATATTAATATTTTAGCTTCGTTATCTTTTATTCAGTAGGCCGTCAATTGTCATGCTCATATCCATTCGTTCTCCTGCCCATTTTGTTACTGCTGTTTTTTCATTGATTGTTTGATGAATGTCTTTTGCTATTGCTTGTTTTAGTGAGCCTTTTAAGTCTTCTGTTTGCTCGTATTCTTGGCAGTGTGCGCAGGTAAATTCTGCTGGGTTGTTGGCTATTATTGTGTCGGCTTTTTGGTTGAATGGGGCTTTCCAGTATTTTTCTACTTTTGAAAAGCATAGGCGTTGTGCAAAGCGTGTGGGCTTGTCTGTTTTTGCTACGGTGTTATTAATTGAGGGTTTGAGTGTTAGGTAGAACGAGCCTTTGTGCAGTTCACGATGATGGTAGCGGCAGAGTGTGACGAGGTTGTCGAGTTTGGTTTCGCCGCCATCGGCCCAGTGTTTTATGTGGTGGCCTTCTGTGTAGCGGGTTTCGCAGCAGCCTGGAAATTGGCAGCCGTTGTCTCTTATGGCTAAGGCGCGTGCCATGGCGGGTGGTATTATGCGTGATTTGCGGCCTATGTTGAGTACGTTGCCTGCTTCGTCTTCTTCTACTATGAGTAAGCCTGCATCACAGGCCATGCGGCGTGCTGTGCTGGGTGGTAGCCATTGGCCGTCTAGGTGTTGAGGGCTTTGATTTAATGAGCCTGCTTGTATGTGTAGGATGAGTTGACAGCGTTCTGCGCTTTTTAGTGCGGTGAGTGAGTTGGTTGATGAGCTGTGGACGGTTGCTAGGTAGTGTTCTGATAGGGCGATTAATGCATCGGCTCTGCGTTGTGGGAAGGTGAGTTTTTCTTCTGTTTGGTTGAGTGAAAACGTTTCCGCGGAAACGTTTTTGGGTTCTGTTTTGTCTTTTTGTTCAGGCTGGGTTTCTGCTTCGGCCAGTTTGTCGCCGAGTTCTTTGAGTGTTTTGGCGACTAGGCTGCCTTCTTCTGCTGGTAGTTTTGCGTGGATGATCCACATGCCGTCATTGTCTTGGTAGCATATTACGCTGCGGTTTTCTTTTTGCTTGTCTTCTTTTGCTATGTCTAGTTTAGATTCTTGTTGTGCTTTGGTTATGTTGCTGTGTTCTTCTTCTGCGGTTAGGTTGTTGTCTACGGTGCGGTAGGATTTTACCAGTTTTTCCATGTGTTGTGCGGTGCCGTATTCGGCGATATTGAGTAGGAATGATTCATTTTTTGGGGTGGCGATTTTTGTTAGGGCGCGTACTTTGGAGAAGCTGAGTTCGCCTTTTTGAAAGGCTGTTTTTGTTTTGGGTAGGTGGGTTAGGGCAAGTGCGGCTCTTACTTTTTCTCGGGCGGCTCCCATGTCGATTCCGCATTTCCAGTTTAGCCAGTGGGCGCAAGATTTAAGGCCGTAGCCTGACCAGGCTTTGCGCTGTTCGAATTCTGCTATTAGTGTTAGGAAGCGGTAGTTGGCGGCGTTGATTTGTCCGGCTAGGGTGGTGATTTGGTCGGCTAGTTGGTCGTTGTTGATTGGGGGTTCTGTTTTTGTGTTGTAGTGGGTGGGTGGCTCGTTGATGTTGTTGTGTAGGTTCTCGTTAAAGGTGTTTGAGAACATTGTTAGTGGGTTGTTGTTTGGGTCGTTATTTGGATTTTGTGTGCTGTTTAAACGATACATAGGGCCACCTGTTTTGTATTGTTTTGTGTTTGTTTATTTTAACTTATTTTGGTTATTTAGTATTAATTTTAGGTGGGTTTGTTAGATCGTTTGTTGCTTAAAATTAGTTTTTAATTTATGAATTGTTGGTGGGGCTTGTCGGGCTGAACCCCGACCTACTTTGGGGTTTTGGGTTGTTTTGGGGTTTGTTTGAGTCTGCCTGTTTAGGGATGTTCTTTTTATTAAAGAATGGTATTTCATGGATGTGTGTTTTTAGGGTTGGTTGGATGAAAGATAAGGTTTCTTTGTGTTTTTTGGCGCTTTTTATTAGTTCGTTTTTTCTTTTTGGATTGCCTTTTCTTGATGGTTTATTTGGCCAGGATCGAGGGGCTTTTTATTCGTTATTATTAAGTATTGGTTTGTTTTGTTCTTTTATTGGTGTGTATTCGGATTATCGCCACAAAAAAAGTTCAAGTTGATTGTAGGTTTATTTTATTGGTTGGAGTGCATGGATGTACGATATTTTTCACCACGGTGCGGTTAATGGTGTTACCGGTTCTTGCCATCAGTTGTCGCTGGATGGTTCTTTGTTTTCTGGCGACTCTTTGTTTTCTAAAGAGGGTTCGCGTTCTGTTTTAATTGATTGTGGTTTGTTTCAGGGGGATGAGTCTTTTGATCGTGAATCTGAGGGTTCTGCGGTTGATGTGGCGCATCTTAAACAAATCGATTTTGCTATTGATGATGTTAAGGCGTTGTTGGTGACGCATTGTCATATTGATCATGTTGGGCGTATTCCTTATTTGTTAGCGGCGGGTTTTACTGGGCCTATTTATGCGACTCGGGCGACGGCGTTATTATTGCCGTTGGTGATTGAGGATGCGATTAAGGTTGGGGTTACTCGTAATCGTTCGATTATTCGGTCGGTGATGAAGCGTTTTGAAAGCCAGTTGGTGGCGGTTGATTATGATGAGTGGTTTGCGGTTGAAGGTTTTGAGGTTGAGGGTTTTGCATCTGCATTAAAAGCAAAATTTAGAGTGGCTGGGCATATTATTGGTTCGGCTTATATTGAGTTTGATATTCGTTCTAGTACGGATAAAAAGCGGGTCGTATTTTCGGGTGATTTGGGTGCGCCTTATTCGCCGTTATTGCCTGCGCCTAAGTCGCCTTATCGTTGTGATGAGTTGGTGATTGAAAGTACTTATGGTGATCGTAATCACGAGAGCCGTCATGATCGTCGTAAAACCTTGCAGCGTACCCTTGAGCGGTGTCTTGAAAATAAAGGGACGGTTTTGATTCCTGCGTTTTCTATTGGGCGTACTCAGGAGTTGCTGTATGAAATTGAAGATATGATTCATAAGGGCGGGCTTAAGGGCATTGATGTGATTGTCGATTCGCCGTTGGCTTCTGGCTTTACTCAGCATTATCGTGAACTTAAGTCGCTGTGGGATAAAGAGGCGCAGCGTAAGGTGGCGAGTGGGCGGCATCCTTTGTCGTTTGATTCGTTAATTACGGTGGATTCGCATCAAGAGCATGAGAAGCTTTTGAAGCATCTTAAAAATTCTGGACGGGCGGCGATTGTGATTGCGGCCAGTGGCATGTGTTCGGGTGGGCGTATGCAGAATTATTTGATTGAGTTGTTGCCGGATGAGCGCACCGATGTGGTGTTTGTGGGGTATCAGGCTAAGGGGACGCCTGGGCGGGATATTCAGCGCTTTGGGCCTGGGTTCAAAGAGAGTGGGCGCTTGGGGTATGTTGAGTTTGGTGCGGGTGAACGGGTGGATATTCGGGCTGGGGTTTATACCTTAGGTGGGTATAGCGCGCATGCTGGGCAGCGGGACTTGGTGAATTTTGTGAAGCGGATGCGGGTTCGGCCTGGGGTTGTGCGGATTGTGCATGGGGATGATGGGGCTAAGTTGGCTTTGAAGGGGTTGCTTGAGGGGCTTGGGTGTGGGGTTTTGATTCCTGGTTCTTGAGGGGGGTGTTAGAGGGGAGGGGTGAATACACTTATATCTATGTATTTAAATCATAGGAAGTGGGATTGTTTCACTGCAGTCCAATCCTTAGTATAACGGGCTATTAAATAGAGAGTATCTGGATATATGAACGTTTTAAAAATGTTTATGATTGCTATTACTCTCACAGGGTGCGCGCATACTTTTTCTGATAGTGAAT
>OJDK01000268.1_pt1 | contig 27117 bp, 24 predicted proteins | sample 1592791 | NCBI WGS metagenome assembly OJDK01 (sample SAMN05416878, study PRJEB24817) | seawater metagenome | isolation source: Sea water | place: Canada:Atlantic | collected 2013-11
CCAAATCGTCCTTGGTGGACGCGATGCCATTCTCTACCACTTGACCCAGATCGAAGAACCAGGCGAGCTCGCGAAAGAAGCCGTCTCGATCATTGAAGACGTGGGCAAGGATGAATGGAGCGCATACCGCTCCACCCTGTCACGTGCTCTGAAGTGGATGATCGAACCAGGGATACGCGAGCAACTGCGCCAATCCGACTTCTCGCTTTGGGATAATGTACAAAAGGGCGGGTCCGTTTTCTTTGTCGTGAAGAGCACGCGGATCGACGAGTTCAAAAGCTGGCTTCGGATCATGATCAACATGGCCCTTGAGGCAAAGACGGCGCTTGGACCGAACCAAACTGGACCCAAGACGCTCTTCATGCTCGATGAGTTCGCATCTCTCGGTAAGATGCGCCTCTTGGAAAAGGCTGTTGCAGAAATGCCTGGCTACGGAATCAAGCTTGTTCCTGTGATTCAGGGCATTGGGCAAATGTCTGTCTACGGCAAGAATTGGGAAACCTTCCTAGACAACACAGCCGCGCTCATCGGGTGGGGCTTCGGACCTGGAAAAGAATCCCCGCAGCTCTTCTCAGACCTTCTTGGCCGATATCTACGCCGCGAAATATCTGTTGGGGACTCGGCGGGCATGGGCGGCACCATGAACCTCACGCATGGCCAATCCATCAATGAGGGCCTGCAAGAGCGCTTTGTGCGCTATCCGAACCAAGTGCGCGAAGAAAGCACCCCTGCCTCGATGCGCTCGTTTGTCATTTCGGCGCACGGAAAACCGTTTACGATCCGGCGCAGGCCCTACTTCGAGGAGTTTGCAGGGCAAGGACTGTTTGACGACCCAGATCACATTAGGGCTTGGGAAGAAAATTTTAGGGGGTTCAGTTCATGAGTGATGACGACCTGGGTGGGGCCTTCTTTATCGCTGCCATCTCACTTGTCTGTTGGCTCTTCTTCTTCCAACTGGTGGATTCAGACCTATCCACACCGAACCGTATTTTCTGGGCTGTCGTCGCCGGAATCTATGTTGCGGCTGGTGATTTTCAGGCCAAGCTATCCACTAAGACCTGGCTTCTAATCCTTCTCGGGACCGGCCTGCTTGGGGCAATCGCCTTCGCGACGAACGGTTACATGCAAATTGGAGAACGCGCTCGGTTTGTGTCAGGCACAGACAATTTGCTTGTGGCAACAGGCTTGGGAATTGCCACTGCTGGATCGCTTGGCGGCCTCTTCTGCGCAACAACAGAATTCTTTTTGAAGTTATCGGCAACCGGTGCGCCCAACCGCTCCCAAATGCCGAGTCAGCCCGTCAAGTCGATCAAACAGCCTGCACGTTCAACCGATGATGCAAAATTCGGCTTTGATCCGTCTCGCTTCGGTAAGAAGGCCAAAAAGGAAGAGCCAAATTCAGCATTAAATGAATCTGAAGCAGAGATGTTAGCCAAGGCAGCGCGTACCGCTCATGAGGTCTTTAGACTAGACGCAAGGCAAGCCGCAAAAATCCAAGCACCTGATGATCCACTTGAGCTGCAAATGTTCATCATGGCGTTAGATGAAATTAATAAGGCTGGGGAGAACAGTCCGAGCAGATCACAAACCATCGCTGAGATTCTAAAGCCAGAATCTGAAAAGTACCGCAGTGCCATCAGACAAGAGCTGGCCAAGCTCGGTGCCATTACGCTAGAGCCCCCTTCCTCCAAACCTTGGGAGCAAGACATGTCACAATGGTCGTGGCTACCAGCCACTGCCAGAACTGGATTTGCACAGGCTCCTGCTCCCAAAGAGAGAACATCTCTCGATGAGCTCGAAGACATGATCGGGCTGGAGCCAGTCAAAGAACAAATTCGGCGTATGCACGCCAAAATTTTGCTCGATCAAAAGCGTGCTACGTCTGGGGCCAAAGCGACCAAACAGTCGATGCATATGGTCTTCACCGGCAACCCCGGCACTGGGAAAACAACGGTTGCCCGTATCGTTGGCCGCATTCTCAAAGACCTTGGTATCTTGGAGCGCCCCACCGTTCACGAAGTCACCCGCACTGATCTTGTTGCCGAGTATGTCGGCCAAACCGCACCTAAGACCGCAGGCGAGATTGAGAAGGCCCTTGGCGGCGTGCTCTTCATCGATGAAGCTTATAGCCTTGCGCCAGCCGATGGTCGAAGAGACTTCGGCTCGGAAGCAATCGATACACTCTTGCGCGAGATGGAAAATCATCGCGACAAGCTTCTCGTGATCGTTGCCGGATACGAAACCGAAATGGACCGCTTCATTGCCTCCAACCCCGGCCTTCAATCACGTTTTAAGAACACGATCCATTTCCCCGACTACACGGCGTCAGAGATGCACCGCATCTTCGAGAAGATAACCGAAGAGGATCACTTCAAACTTACTGAAGATGCTCGCGCCTTGCTACAGCACCACCTTGTCGTCTTGGAACAATCCAAGGGGCTGCATTTCGGAAACGGCAGGGACGTTCGCAATCTATTCGAGGACTGCACGTCCAACCTGGCATTGCGAACGGTTAATCTTCCAAGTGGCGTGAATTCTGTGTTTTCAACGATCACCGCCGCCGACATTCCAAAACCGAAATCACTGGCTGACGCAGACACAGCGCTTTGGAATATCGTCCAAAGTGAAAAATCAAGCGATGATGAACGGTCGGCTGCGCTAAAAAAGCTTAAAAAGGCAAGCAACGCATCTTGGCCCAAGGGGCTGTCACATAGCGGCTAATAGAGCCGCAGCGCCGCCACTGGTGAGTAGCGCCAGTCGGTAGCCATTCTTCTTGCTCCAGTCGCGGAGTTCTTCGCCAAATGCAATCAAGCCTTTGCGCATGCCCTGTTTGCTTGCTGCCCCAATGAGCACCTCCCAACTCTCCGTCTCGTCTTTGGGTGCTGTCGTAAAGACACGCGCATCCCTGATAAGCGAAAGCGTCACGATGCCATTGGGTTCTTCCCTTTGCGCAGCGGATTGGAAGTCCTGCCACGCCTGCAAAGTTGTTTTCGAATTTCTCATCCGAAAATGATCTCACATTTGAAAGCTGCGATGCAAATTTCTAGCGCAAACCCTGCGCTCAAGCAGTTAGCATGCATGCAAGGCGCGTTTCATGAATGTCCAGGGCGGGAAGTATAGGTGCAGCTCACGCTGCATGTAGATTTCCATGCAGAAGTGACCCGGATAGGCGTATAATTTCCATTGAGAATTGACCCATGTGAACCTTCCCCCAAAGCAATTTGCGGCGGGGGGCATTGGAGTGATCCACATGGGACTTTTAAACATAATCAGGCGCATGGCATTGCGAGAGAAGCTACCGATCCGGGAGATCGCGCGGCGGACCGGGATGTCACGCAACACCATCAAGAAGTATTTGAACGCGGGAACGATCGAGCCGCAGTTCTCGACCCCGGAACGGCAGAGCAAGCTTGATCCTTATGCGGATAAACTGGCTGGCTGGTTGAAGTCGGAAGCTGGGAAGTCGCGCAAGCAGCGGCGCACGCTAAAGCAGCTACATGCTGATCTGGTGGTGCTCGGTTTTACCGGGTCCTACGGTCGGGTTGCTGCGTTTGCACGGAACTGGCGGGCTGATCGGCAGCGGGAAAGCCAGACAACAGGGCGCGGCACGTTCGTGCCATTGATCTTTGGCCCTGGGGAAGCATTCCAGTTTGACTGGAGTGAGGATTTTGCCGTTCTGGGCGGTGAGCGCACAAAGCTGCAAGTTGCCCACATCAAGCTGTCACATAGCCGGGCTTTTTTGGTCCGGGCCTATTTGCTGCAAACCCACGAGATGCTGTTCGACGCCCATTGGCACGGGTTCCGGGTCTTTGGCGGCATCCCTGGACGTGGAATTTACGATAATATGCGCACAGCGGTCGATCGCGTCGGTCGTGGGAAGGAGCGACACGTCAACATGCGCTTCCTTGCGATGGCGAACCACTATGTGTTTGAGCCAGAGTTCTGCAATCCGGCGGCAGGCTGGGAGAAGGGACAGATCGAGAAGAACGTCCGGGACGCGCGGCATAGGTTTTGGCAGCCTATGCCGGAGCACCCTGATCTTGCGGCGCTGAACGCTTGGTTGGAACAGCGCTGTATGGAACTGTGGCACGAGATTCCGCATAGAGGGTTGCCCGGAAGTATTGCTGATGTCTGGACACAGGAGCAGGCTGCGCTAATGCCGTTGCCGCGCGCTTTTGATGGCTTTGTGGAACACAGCAAGCGTGTCTCACCCACATGTTTGATTAACTTTGAGCGCAATCGCTACAGCGTTCCGGCGTCTTTTGCGAACCGGCCGGTCAGCTTGCGTGTCTATCCCGAACGGCTCGTTGTCGCGGCAGAGGGCCATATCCTGTGCGAGCACGCACGTATCATCGACCGCTCACACAAGAACCTGGCGCGCACAGTTTATGACTGGCGGCATTATCTGGCGGTCCTGCAACGCAAGCCGGGTGCGCTCAGGAATGGCGCTCCCTTCGCGGAGTTACCTCCTGCATTCAGGCAATTACAGGATCTGATGCTACAGCGCCCTGGTGGTGATCGCGAGATGGTTGATATTTTAGCGCTGGTCTTACATCACGATGAACAGGCCGTGCTGGTCGCTGTGGAAATGGCCTTGGCAGAGGGTGTCGCCACAAAGACCCATGTTCTGAACCTCCTGCACCGGTTGATCGATAGAAAGACGACAGGCGGACCCAATATCAACACGCCGCAGGCCCTTGCTTTGAGCCGTGAACCAAAGGCAAACGTCGAACGCTATGACGGCCTGCGCATTCAAAAAGTTGGAGGTCGCCATGCGTCATGATCCCGCCAGCGGCGCCATTATCATCATGCTGCGCAGCTTGAAGATGCATGGCATGGCACAGGCCGTTACCGACCTCATGGAACAGGGGGCTCCGGCATTCGACGCAGCTGTGCCGATGCTCGCCCAGTTGCTGAAGGCTGAGGTCGCAGAGCGGGAGGTCAGGTCCATCGCCTACCATATGAAAGCTGCTCGCTTCCCAGCTTACAAGGACCTGTCGGGCTTCGACTTTACGGCCAGTGAGATCAACGAGGCCACCGTTAAGCAACTCCATCGCTGCGAGTTTATGGATGGTGCGCAGAACATCGTGCTGATTGGCGGCCCCGGCACAGGTAAAACCCATGCAGCGACAGCCCTCGGCGTGCAGGCCGTCGAGCACTATCGTCGAAAGGTGCGCTTCTTCTCGACAATCGAACTGGTCAATGCACTTGAGCAGGAGAAGACCATTGGCAAAGCTGGAAAGATCGCCGAAAGCCTAACCAAGCTTGATCTCGTGATCCTGGATGAACTTGGCTACCTGCCATTTAGCGCCTCAGGCGGCGCAATGCTCTTCCATCTGCTGAGTAAACTCTATGAGCGCACCAGCGTGGTCATTACCACGAACCTGAGCTTCAGCGAATGGGCTACAGTCTTCGGTGATGCCAAAATGACTACCGCACTCCTCGACCGCCTGACCCACCGTTGCCACATCTTGGAAACCGGAAACGACAGCTTCCGATTCAAGGCAAGCTCAGCCGCAGCTGCGAAAAAGAACAAGGAGGACAATCATGCCTTGACCCAAGACTGACACCCGAAACATAACTTAAAGGTGGGTCAGTTCTCGATGAAAAAACCGGGTCACTTCTGCATGGAAATCTACAAGATACTCTCTGTTTTCCGAACTCGTAACTGGCACACAGATAGATGGCGACTCAGGGAGAGGTTTCCGTTCATCAAAACGATAAGACCATTCCGCCGCTTTGACAGTTGCCGCCTTAGTACTGCTCAAACGAAACTCTCGAACCTTCTCAATTCGCTCGGCTAGTGCGGGTATCTTTGCCGCTTCAACGGCGTCCTCTTCATCAATCCAGATGCAAAATCTCTGGATTCCTCGTATTAGCTCCATTGAGCCAACGAAAGGTCGGATGAACTTTGCGCTTTGCTCGCTAGAAAGTTTGAGGCTTTCCAGCTCGTTGGAATCTAGAAGAAGGTTTCCGCCGTCAGTTGGAGAATTACCACGATCAAGCTCTGGCAAGCCTGAAATGTGGCGTCTCTGACCTTCGACAACCGTATCTTGGCCCGGTACAAGGTAAGGATTGATATTACTTACTACTCGAGAGATCGTATTTCGATCCTCATCTAATGAAAAAAGAGTTTTGTCCGCGCGGCTCTTCCTACCAATTCCGACAATTACGACCGTAACACCAGCATTGTTACTGGCGAGGTTTGCCCACTTGAAAGATGTTTGGGCAAATCGAATTTCATGATCTGTCTGAAAAATAGCAGGCCAAAGAATAGGTACTTGCTGACCTTGGCAAATGGAGTTTGTGGCCACAAAGGCTGCAACTGTTTCGGTATGAGTTCCATACTCTGCCGCCTTCATAAACCACCCGGAAACATAGTCGAGCGGCTTCCATCCACTTGTGTATCGACCGAATACTTGGCCAAGATCAGACTTATGCTCAGCACCTTGACGTTTGCTTCCGAGATAGGGCGGGTTTCCACAGATGTATGTCTCGCCGCCCTCGTTCTCGAAGTCGATCTCAGCCTGCTCGACGGGTGACATAAACAGATCGTCGGCATGATGCTTCACGCCTGTCCCTGTCGGAGGACAGATGCTCAGCCAGTCGAGCCGCAGGGCGTTCCCACAAGTGATCCAGTTCATGGCGTCGAGCGGCAAAAACTCGGCCAGGGCTTCCTTCTGGCCGCGATAGGTCACATCGCACTGATACTCGGCGATGATCAGCGCCAGCCGCGCGATCTCGGCGGGGAAGTCGCGCAGCTCGATCCCGCGAAAATTTGTTAGCGGGATTTCTGTGCGGTGGTCGGGCTCACCTCGCCGCTTGTTGATTTCAGCTTCGAGCGCGCGCATTTCTTTGTAGGCTATGACCAGGAAGTTGCCCGATCCGCAGGCTGGGTCGAAGACCCTGATCTTTGACATACGGCTGCGCAAGTTAAGGAGTTTACGCGGGTTGTCCCCCGCCTCTTCAAGCTTTTCGCGCAGGTCGTCGAGGAAAAGCGGGTTGAGCACTTTCAGGATGTTCGGCACGGATGTGTAGTGCATCCCGAGGGCACCGCGCTCCTCGTCATCAGCGACGGCCTGGATCATCGAGCCGAAGATGTCAGGGTTGATCTTCGTCCAGTCGAGATTGCCAATGTGCAGAAGGTAGGAGCGCGCGATCTTTGAAAAGCGCGGCACGTCCGTGCTGCCCGAGAAGAGCCCGCCGTTCACATAGGGGAAGACATTCGCCCATCGGGCGATGCCAGCGGCAGTGCGATCCTCGCTCTCGGTATTCATGGCGCGGAAGAGCTCGCTGATCACCTCATGGGTGTTGGCGCTGTCCTTGTCGCTCATCTTGTCGATGGTCGAGGTAAACAGATCAGCCTTGGCAAAGATGTCGGTATCCTCGGCGAAGAAGCAGAAGATCAGCCGCGCCATGAAGTGGTTCATGTCGTGGCGGCGCGCTGTGCCGCCCCATTCGGGGTTATCCTTCAAAAGCTCGACATAGAGGCGGTTAAGTCGTCCCGTCGCCTTGATGTCAAAAGCGCTTTCGCGGATTTGCATGACGGTCGAGATGCCTGCGAGCGGCAGGAAAAACCCGAAATGGTCAGGGAAATCGGGATATTCGCAAACGATGGGCGCGATGTCGGACACGAGGTCTTCGGCCTCAAGTGTCTGTCCATCGGTGGCGAGGATGAACTTGGCCTTGCCCCGCTTTGTAGCAGGGCTTTCTCTCAGCGCGGCAAGCGTCTGTGAAACCTGCCCAAGAGCGCAGGTCTTGATGTGGATGTTGCTGGTCTGAAGCACGCCGCTAATGTCGGATTTGTTCGACGCACCGCTGCGCAGCCGTTTGATGGTCGTGGTCTTGTTCCCAAAGGCTTCGAGGAAGGCATAGGGGAATTCCTCCAGGTCAAAGGGCGCTGCGGCAAGCGCAGAGATGGCTTCTTCGATCTCAACAGCGTTCATGCGTTCCCCCTGCCCTTCTGGGCTTGCTCAGGCAGCGCAAACGGCTCGACCTTGATCTTCTTTGCCCGTTTCATCACTTGGGCATATTCGTAATCGAGCTGGCGTTGCATCCAGTCTTTGGCGGAGGTGCCAAAGACCTTCTCAAGCCGCACGGCCATTTCAGGCGACATGCCAGAGCGCGCGTTCAACAGGTTGCTAAGGGTTTGACGATCCACACAAAGGATGCGGGCGGCTTCCGTTACGGTGAGCCCGTTTTTTTCAATGCACTGCTCGCGCACCATGATGCCTGGATGTGTCATGTCCCTTGCCCCTTTTTCTTGGTGGAAGATTAGGCTGATAATCGACACTGGTCAATCTCGCCTCTAGGGAGGGCGGTGACTAAGGCTTTGAGCCTAAACGTTATCTCCCCCATGAAAACGAATCATTTTTACCAAGGGGTATGACTGAGATTTCTGATCTCATTCTTCGGAGCCGTCATCGCGGCATCCGATAAGTGAACGGGCTTGGCAGGTGCAAGGCCGTAGAGCGTAGCGTGCCTTGTTCCAGTCAAGGCACGGGCGCTAGGATTGCCACAAGCGATATGAGGTGCTTGAAGGATGCAAAGTCGCTCATTCTTTGGTGAGTCTGAGCGGCGGTAAGCAAAAAGTGCGAGTCGATTTCCCTAGACTGCCTTTCATAGCATCCTAGCAATCTAGGATTTTCTTGGTGGCCTGAAAGTTATCCACAGCCCTCTGTGTGTTATATATGTGTTAAATATAGTGTTAAGGGTCCAAAACTGGTCTCTAATATATTGAAGGTAAAGGAAAAAAAACGAAGGCCGGTGTGTAGAATATCGAAACTTGGTGTGTAGGATATCGAAAAAGGGTGTGTAGAATATCGAAAGCCGTGCTCTGGTGTGTGAAATATCGAAACACTTGACACGGTGTGTGAAATATCGAAGAATGACGTATGGTGTGTGAACTATCGAACCAAGACCGCTCTCCCCTTCTCCCTGATCGCCTCGACCAGGGAGACTTCTTCGTGTGCGATATTTTCGATGCTGCACCGAAAGGCGATATGGCGTCGATGGAGCATCCCATTTTCTCTATCTCGACTAAGCCTGATAAGCGTATCAGGCGTTATGAGAGTGGCAAGAATTTTGTCGAGATCACGCCTTCTGTTAAAGGACTTGCGACTGTCCATGACCGCGATGTGCTGATTTTCTGCATCTCGCAGATTATGGCGGCGCTAAATCAGGATAAGCGGGTTAGTCAAATCGTCCACTTCAAGGCGTATGACATGCTTAAGGCCACCAACCGGATGACCAACGGGCAAGCCTATGAAGGTTTGGTCTCTGCGCTCACGCGGTTGCGTGGCACAACGATCACCACAAATATCATAACGGGAAATCAAGAGGTAACGAGAGGCTTCGGGCTGATCGAAAGCTTTGAGATCGTGCGCAAAACCCGTGAGGGTCGGATGCAGGAAGTTGAGATCAAACTATCTGACTGGGTGTTCAACGCGATCCGTCACAAAGAAGTGCTGACACTTCATCGGGACTATTTTCGGCTGCGTAAGCCATTAGAGCGGCGCATCTATGAGCTTGCCCGCAAGCATTGTGGGATGCAGTCTTCGTGGAAGATCGGCCTTCAGCGCTTGCAGGAAAAATGCGGCTCAACTTCGACCCTGAAGGAGTTCAGGCGTCTGGTTCAAAAAATTGTTCTTGAAGATGAGACGCATAGTCATATGCCAGATTACGCGCTTTCGTTGGAAGACGATATGGTGACGTTTTCTAACCGCCGCACAATAGAAGCGGTGATTTCTCCAAGCATATCGAAGATCAGTCTTGATCCTGAAGCCTATCATGACGCGCGAACCGTCGCGCCAGGTTGGGATATCTATGTGCTTGAGCGGGAATGGCGACAGTGGATGCACGAATACGATGTCGAGCCTCCCCGTAATGCGACCAAAGCTTTTATTGGTTTTTGTCGCAAACATGCGCAAAAGCACGGTCGTCCCTAGAAGGATAGCATCCTATAAAGCTATGATCCTAGCATTATAGGATGGTGCGTTTTGCCTCTCCCCTTCCCTCCTCGGCTGCCCCTCTCATCGCATCACCTCAATCAATCATAGAATGCTATAATCCTAGGATTTGCGAATTCTAGCTTGATAGGATGCGGCGAATCTAGCATCCTATAAAAAACAAAAGGAGGCAGGCATGATCATCTCATTGATCTCTCAGAAGGGCGGCGTCGGTAAGAGCACCTTGGCGCGGCTTCTGGCAGTAGAAATCGCAAAGGCGGGGTGGCGCGTGAAGATCGCCGATCTCGACCCCGCGCAAGGCACGGCCACGAAGTGGAAAGCCCGTAGGGACGTGGCAGGGTTTCAGCCTGATGTTGCGGTTGAGAAGTTCCGCACGGTTGAACGCGCGATCAAGGAAGCTGAGCATTTTGACCTGATGATCCTCGACGGTCCCGCCCATGCGGAGAAGGGTGGGAAGGTCATGGCGCAAGCCAGTGACCTGATCCTCATCCCGACCGGCTACAGCCTGGACGACATGGAGCCCCAGATCGAAGCTGCTTACGAGCTGGAAGAGGCGGGCATCCCGTCTGAGAAAATCCTCTTTGTCTTCTGCCGCGCCAAAGGGTCGGATTCTGAGGACGCGGCGGCGAGAGCATATCTGCGCAAAGCCCGTTTAACCGCGCTCGATCCTGTTCTTCCTGAGCTGGCGTCAATTCGCCAAGGGCACGCTGAAGGGCGCGCCGCATCCGAAGTGCCGTTTCCGAAAGTGCAGGAAAAGGCCATCGACGTTGCGCAGCAGATTGTTGATCAACTGATGAGCAAGAGGGAGGCAGCGTAATGGCGAAAGGTCTCCAAATGGCAGAGCCGCCGCGTCGGCGCTCAGATGTGACGGCGGAAGCCCCTCAAGAAGATACCCCGAAAACCAAGCCGCCAGTAGCGGCGGACACAGGCATGAAGTTCACCCAGATCGCTGAAGGCGAGAAGGTGCAATTCAACAAGCGGATCAAGCGCGGTGTGGCCGATGGCTATGAGATGCTGGCGATCCGCACACGGCAGAAAGTGCCCGAATTGCTGGAAGAGGCGCTTGCGCTTCTGGAACAGAAATACGGTAAGGTTTAGGATGCTATACTGTTAGCATCCTAACATCCTAACATCCTAGGATTATAGCATCCTATCTTTCTGGGCCGTCACGATCTTTTTCCCGTTCCAGCCTCCGCCGCTCGGCAGCCCGTTGACGGGCTTGCCGTGCTTTGTGCTGGCGGATGGCTTTGTCCATTTGATCGGCACGGTCGAGGTCTTTCTTGCTCGGTCCCGTATAATCGGGATCGAGGAAGTGAGGCGTCTTTTCAGGCGTGGCCTTGGCTTCCGGCTTGTCCTGCTTTGGGGAGGGCTGATCAGCTTTGCGCTCGGCAAAAAGCCCTGTCTTTTTACGTTCGCCCTTGTCATCAGAAACTGGCCGCGCCGCCTGAGCACTGCGCACAGTTTCTGAGGCAGACGGCGTGAGAACCTCATCGGCATCACGCGGCTTCTCGTGGCGGGCATCGCCTTTGCTGTCAGTAAGCGGGGCAGGGGGTTCGGCAGCGCTGCCGCCTGCACGTGTGCCTCCGCTGTCTCCCCGACTGCCGTCGCCGCGCTCTTCACCGCCATCAGTGGTGTCAGGAGCGTCGGGAGCGCTGTCGGGCAAAGCATGGGCATCCCACACACCAGACAACCCCTCACGCGGCTCTGTGAGCTCCTCTGTGGGCAATTCAGGCGCGCTAGGGGGCTCCTGATAGGGCAGGGCAGGGGACGCGATGTCTGGCCGCGCCAAGAGGACATCCTCCGCGCGGGACGTGCCGCCAGCCTGCTTGGCGCGCAAGAGCGCCTGCTCGCGTTCGAAGCGCTGCTCTTGGCGAAGCGCTATTTCATCACGTTCGTCGCTTTGGACATCGCGCAGACGGTCAAGCGCGCTTGCGTGATGATCCTTCAAGGCAGCCAGCTCGCGCCGCTGCTGTGCGCGAAGGGCATTGAGGCGCGAGTCTTGCGTGGATTTGAACTCCCGCAAGGCATCGTTGCGCCGCTCGCGCATTTCGCGACCTTTGAGCATGACGATCTCGCCCATCCGCTGAAGGAAGCTCGGGGTGAGCTCCTTGCGGAACAGGGCATGATCGGCGCGTGCCGCCCTCACGGCGGTGCGTAAATCCGTCATCTGCTCGCGCTTCAGCGCGTACAGGGATGAGGCTTGAGCGGCCTGAATATTGCGCATCTGCTGGGCATGGATCACGGCGAGCCCTGCAAACTCGTTTGCATCTCGCTCGCCACGGGTTTTGTCCAGGCGCGCAAGGGCGAGGTCGATGACCTCGCGCTCATTCGTCAGCCGCTCGCGTTCAGCATTCCGATCCATGACCTCGTCATGATGCTGAACGACACGATCTGCCGTCTCGGGTTCACCGTTACGGATGGCTTCCGTTGCGTGAGAGCCGAGCTTCGGCTCGGGTTCCCTGTCGATCCCCTGATCAGCCAGTGAGCGATGATCAACGCGGCAATCGAGGCCAAGCTGCTCGAAAGAGCGGTTCTGGGCGTCAGCCCATGCCTCGCGCGTTTCATGCACGAAGTCGCGGCTGTTCCAGGATCGCTCTTTGGGACCGAACGAAGAGGCTGTGAGGGTGCGCGTTGTCAGCAAAATGTGCGCATGATCGTTGCGCTCATCGCCACTCGGGGAATGAGTGTGGATGTTCACATCCGCGACCATGCCACGGCTGACAAACTGGTCGTGCACGAACTGACGGACAAGCGCTTCGCGCTGCTCGTCCGTCATCTCATGGGGCAGGGAGAGGAGCACCTCGCGGCAGAGCTGGGCGTCCTTGCGGCGCTCGACGGCTTCGACGGCGTTCCACAGCTCGGTGCGATTGCTCATCCAGTCAGGGGCATTCTGAGGTGCGAGGATGAAGGAGGCGGCGACACCCGTTTTGCGGGTGTAGTCATGCGCAGCGCCGTAGCGTTCATCCATGATCTTCTCGCCCGCCCGATAGGCGGCAGCAGCGCAGGCCCGATGGCCTGAGCTGCGCGAGATGATCTTGAATTCGCAACGATAGATCGCCACGCAACGCCTCCTTCCTGCCACATGCTTTCGTGCCCGCGCATTTCAGCTCCCACGCCAAGCGATGGGGGATGAGTGCCTTCCGCCCCAACTGGCGGGCACGAAAGGCGGTGATCGAACGGACTGCAAAACCGTTCGCGGGTTCGGGCAGCGCCCGTGCCGAAGCCATGAAATCATGGCGCAGGCGAGGGGAAGCCCTAGTGGCTTGGGGATACCTCCCCATTGAACGTGCGCGGGACGTTGTGACTACAACGTATAACCGCGCTATTAGTCTTTCTCTCTTCAGTCTGCCACAAAATGGTAAACATGCTGTTAAGAAACAAGAGGCAGCCAAGAGAGCCCCTGGCCTGCAAGGTCAGGCACGGTCAAAAGACCGTCTTCATGTAAAGCATGAACTATGGTAAAACGCATCTCATGGCAGATGCACATTCTAAGAAAGAGAAGCTGCTCGCGCAGCGCCAAAAGCTCGACGCCGAGATAAAGGCGATTGAGGCCAAAGAGCGTTCGCAGCGGCGCAAGGATGAGACTCGCCGCAAGATCATTCTGGGTGGACTCGTGATGAAGGCGGCGTCAGCCGAGCCGAACATCTTGAGCTGGTTGAAGGGGCTCGCCAGCGGTGACGTGGTGCCGGTGAAAGACCGCGACCTTCTCGCGGAATGGTTCGACACACAGATGCAGCAACCGCCTGTTTCTTCAGCAAAGGAAGATCAGGCAGCGCCTGACCATACAGAACATGCCGTGCCTGACGATGGCGTGGGATAGGATTTATTCAAAATAGTGAACGGAGAATGATGGGTGTTCAGTAAGTCGAAAATAGAAGCGGCAGCAAAACGTAAGACTGAGGGAGAGGCCGCGCGCCCCTCGTATTTCGATAGCAAGCTGGACACCGAAGCGTTGCGCAAACTCACCCAGGACGGGGCGGCGAAGGCGCAACGGACTGCCAAAGATTTTGCCGCCCGAGATGACGTGCAGGCAGCTTTGAAATCCGCCCAAACCGAAGCGCTCCAAACCGCTCGCAAAGCGGGCCGTTTGGCGGAAGAGGGGGCGTCTTACCTTGCCCAACAGAACGCGCGACGGGGGATAACGTCAAAGCTGTTTGCAGGACTGCGTAAGCACTGGATGCCCGTCGCCCTCTTCGTGGTTGGCTGCATCATTATCTATAACGCGCAGGTAGGATTTCGATTCAATTTGGATCAATTTGGCATCGCACGGCAAGCCTTTACAGGGCCTGTTGTTGATGCCCAAATCGGCTTCGGCATCCTTGCCGCCATCTTTGGCTTTTTTGCGGGTTTCCTGCCCGTCATGCTGTTTTCCAGATTTCTCGGCTACGCCGTTGCGGGGCTGGGGCTACTGGCCTTCGCCTTACTGACCACGCCAGCGGTGGGGAGCGTCGCCATTGTGCCGATTGGGATTCTGAGCTTGTTCGGAGGGGTGTTTCTCGCAGCCGCGCTCTTCTTGAAATCGGAAAATCTTTCGACTGACGCCTATGGATCAGCGCGGCTTGCCCGCCGTGCTGATCTTGAAGAGGCGAAAATGTTTAATCAGAGCGGCTACCGCCTCGGCACCTTCGTAGATGAGGCGGGCAGCGATCTTCTCCATTACGCGGGATCACGTCACCTTCTGACTTGTGCTCCGACGCGGGCAGGAAAGGGCGTCAGCGCAATTATCCCGAACCTCCTAACCTATGAGGGATCGGTGCTAGTGATTGACCCAAAGGGCGAGAACCTGAAGATCACGGCAGAGCAACGCCACAAGCTCGGCCATGACGTGCAGGCGCTCGATCCTTGGAACATTGGCGCAAGCTTCTTCGAGGGGGCAACGCCGTCACGGTTCAATCCGCTCGACTTCCTTGCACCTGGGAGCCCTGATCTGGTCGAGAACGCCATGATCCTCGCCGATGCGCTTGTCGTGGTCGGCGATGGTGATGCGAAGTTCTGGGATGAGGAAGCCAAGGCTTTGCTGATGGGCTTCATCTTGTTTGTGGCGACCGATCCAGAAGAGCAAGCGCAGCGGCATCTGCCGCGCGTGCGTGATCTACTTCTCGGAGATGACGAGGACATGGATGCGCTCTTCGAGCGCATGATGGCGTCCGACAACGCGGCTGTGCGCGGGGCAGGCGCACGGGCGCTTCAAAAGGAACCAAAGATGCGCTCAAGCGTGATGGCCACGGCGCAGGCGCATACGCACTTCCTCGATAGCCCGCGCATCCGTAACAGCATGTCAGAGTCAAACTTCAGCTTTGCGGACATGAAGCGCGCGAAGCTCTCGATCTACCTCATACTGCCTGCGGATCGTCTATCGACCTTCGACCGCTGGCTCCGGCTGGTCATCTCGATTGCGATCATCGAGAACGCCCGCAACATCGACATACAGCCCGAAAAGCCGGTGCTGTTCCTGCTCGATGAGATGGCAGCGCTCGGGCGGCTGAAGCCTGTGGAAACGGCCTTCGGCCTGATGGCAGGCTTCGGGATGCAGCTTTGGGGGATCGTGCAAGACCTCTCGCAGCTCGAACGCATCTACGGCAAGGGTTGGGAAACCTTTGTCGGCAACTCGGGCGTGCTTCAGTATTTTGGCAGCCGCGATAAGATGACGGCGGAGTATTTCTCAGCGCTTTGCGGCACGAAAACGACGAAGACGATCTCGGGACAAGTCAAAGCAGCGCTCTTTGGCAGGACTGAAGAGCCGAGCAGCTACAGTGAAGCGGGACGGCCGCTCTTCATGCCAGATGAGCTGATGGTGATGCAGAGTGACCGTCAGCTTCTCTTAGTCGAAACCACCTATCCGATCATGGCACGGCGGATTCCGTGGTTCGACGATCCAATACTCAAGGGCCTCGGTCGAAACCTGCGGGACTAGCGCCCACGTCCTGAATCCTCGTCCCGTCCTCGATTGCGGCGAAAGACAGGCTTCTTGTCGAGCTGGTCGGGGACAATGCGGGCACTTGTTGATTTGCCAGGTTCAGGCACATCGCGGGGTTTCTTCGAGCCCCCCATGAGTGCCTGATCGGCTCGGGTTTCGCGCGCCTGTCTGGAAAAGAGCCCCGTCAGCTTCTCGGGCTTAGGTGGGGACTTTTCCTCTTTCGGGGCAAGGGCAGGCGTTCCTTGATTTCGCGCAAAGATACCTGTCTTCGTGCGGGAACCTGTTCCGCCAGGTGTTGGCACTGGCACGCCTCTGTCGCCCCAGTTGATTGAGGCTGCGCCCTTCGGCGCGTTGTCGCGGCTCATACCCCACGAGGGCCGATGCTCAGGCTTCGTGGTATCGCGCAGAACACGCTTTTCCTTATCGTCATCGGGCATACTACCGTCCTCAGAACAGCCCACCTCTCGATCTTACACCCTTGCAGCACCAATAGACAGCAGCATGGGATTCGCATCGGCCTGTGGAAAACGCCAATTAAATTTCAGCACTATGAAGACTAACGCAGCGCGATTTGCTACCCTTGCTTTGGCGTCGTTAAGTTGTGACATGTCCTCAGAAACTCTGCGAACCGAGACGGCATCGACCACATTACTATCTTCGTTGATTAACGAACCTACAGAATATGAGGAGATCCTCTTGAATATAGAGCCCCAATTACACCAGCCTTTACCTTTCGCATTGCGGCGTCATACCTGTTTTTCTACGAAAATAACAGAGCTTTTAAAGTGCCTGCAACGTGACATTTGATGATCACAAAATCACTGATTCCGGCGTTTCACTTGACGCCTCGTTCTGGGAAAACGGGCAAGCTCTGGGATTTCCAGTCCAGTTCAATGTTGTCTTAAGGCATTTGCGACAAGACATGCGAGACGATTGGTACTATGACTGTCTGCATTACGAAGACTTGTTTAGCAATCCAATTGAAGCGAAAAGGATCATCATATCTCTCTTGCAGGAGTGGAATGGCGTTTATCGTGGAACAAGGAGCATAGTTCGAGACATTCCCAAAAAGGGATACGGCGAGAGGTATGGCCTAGAAACGGATTTCTTCGATCGCTTCGTTTATCAAGCAATCTGTAGTTTCCTTATACCATATTACGACCGCCTTTTAAGCCACAGAGTTCTGAGCTACAGATACGAGCCTAAACCGTTAAATCCCAAATACCTTTTCAAGCCCAAGATAAGTCGATGGTTCACCTTTGAGGGCGTAACGCTTACATTTGTTGGGTCCGGCCAATACCTTTTGGTCACTGACCTAAGTAACTTCTTTGAAAATATTTCACGGTCACAAATCATTTCAGCGTTGGAAGTCGAAATACCAAATATTTCCGCTACCGGACCTGAAAAGCTCCAAATTCGAAATGCCATCAGCACACTAAATGAACTCCTTGAGCAGTGGACCTTTAGCGGCAGTCACGGATTGCCGCAAAACCGTGACGCATCCTCATTTCTTTCCAATATTATCCTCTCTTCCGTAGATCGGGAAATGGCAGCAAAAGGATATGATTATTATCGTTATGTGGACGACATTAGGGTCGTTTGCGATTCTGAGTTGCATGCTAGGCGCGCACTACAAGATCTCATTCGCCAGCTAAGAACCGTTGGCTTGAATATTAATGCCAGCAAGACAGAGATTCTACATCCTCAATCGCCAGAAGAAAAAATAGCTGAATATTTTCCTTCGCAAGACAACACAACGAATGCAATAAACTATATGTGGCAATCGCGCAGCCGACGCCTCATAACAAAGTCCGTTAGCTATATTTTCAAAATTTTGACTGACTGCATTTCTAATGCCGACACACAGTCTCGTCAATTTCGCTTTGCTGTCAACCGAGTAGCACAGATAGTAGAGTCAGGTCTTTTTGATATAAATGATGCTCTCTCAACCGCCCTTCTAGATACGTTATCTAAAACCTTAACTGACCATGCTGTATCTACGGATCAATATTGTCGATTGATAGCAATTCTCGACGGTGACGGTCGCTGCCTACCAGCCTTGGAAGCATTCCTTCTAGCGGAAGAAGGAGCTATTCACGACTGGCAAAATTACAATATTTGGCTGACGCTTGCCTCTCGCAAGCATAAATCTAAAGAGCTCGTTGAACTAGCCGATAGAAAGCTAAATAAAGATATGAGATCAGGCGAGGCCGCAGCCATTCTCATCTGGTTACATTGCGTTGAAGAATGCGGCCTAATACAACGATCAATCCACGATTTCTCCAAATCACTTCCATATCAAAATGCGCGATACCTACTAATCGCCGCATCCAATCTCCCAACAAGTAGTCTGGAGCCACTTTATGGGTTGGTTCCGACAGGATTGAAGGGCACAATTACACGCACAGCGCGGCATAAGAATGAAAACGGCTTACCATTTGCCATCCGCGAGCGCCCCGACCTCCTGAACCTTGTAGATGAGGTTAGCGAATATGATTGATTTAAATTGGAAGTTCCTGATTTTTTTGAAAGACTTTACAGAAAGAGGCGGAGATTTATTTTATTGGGTTAAGGATGGGGAGATTTTTGATACCTGCGCTGCGGATATTGTTGCTTTTAAAGGTACTATAGTTTGTCATGACTTCTGGCTCATTAGGGATACACTTTTTGATGTGACACGTGATCTTCCAAAATCACTAATAGATTTGGATGAACTTAGAATTACAGTAAGTGGCAACCCCGAAGACCGCGTGGCCAGGGAACGATCTGACATAACTGCTGAGTTAACGAAGTATGGAGCCAGCTCGGAGGTCTGCTCCGTTTACAAGAAAATGTTCAACAGGGGCGTAGATTTTGACAGCGATGTGGCGATCAAGGCCGCGACAGCAATGGCAAAAATGTTTTTAGCCCTACTTGAAATCGCGGATAGCGATGGTGAGCTTGAGCGATTCATGGATGTAGAAGTGCCTATTTATCATATTCTGCAAAAGTCCATGTCCGCAGGAATAACAATCAACACAACAGACCTTTCTTCAAAACGGCGCGAGGCCGAATATGACTATTTTTATTGCTTGAAGAATTACTCAAGCGATCATGATATGCCCCTTGAGACACCCACTCGGGCTACAATAGAAGCGCAACTATATAGAAGGGGCTTCGACCTTAGCGGCGTTTCAGTTGACTACATTCTAGATTTTTTGCCGCACAATGATGATTTTGGTAGTGATACTATTGCCCTTTGGGAATTTGATGCGTCAAAGCGGGTGCTTTCATCAATTGCTTTGTCCAGTGGTCGAACAAGACCTGTTATCGACGTCTTTGGTGCTCGCACGTCACGGATACACCTTCGTAGCCCGTCTTTACAAAATTTGGCAAAAAAGTATCGGAGCATTGTTTCGGCACGTGAGGGCGCGGAGCTCTGCTACGTAGATTTTGATCAGTATGAAGTTGGTATCATGGCTGCGCTGTCTGGAGACTTAAAGCTGTTAGAGCTCTATAGATCAGGCGACATGTACGAAAAATTTTCCAAAAATCATCTGGGACTTGCAGGAAATCGTAAAGCAGCAAAACAACTTTTTCTTTCATATGCTTATGGTATGAGCAGGAAAGCCTTGATAGATGCCGCTGTATCTCTCGGTGCGGATCGCAAGCGGGCAAAGGCTGCTTTCAATATTTTTTCAAAGTATGAGGAATGGAAGAAGACTATCTGGGCCGCCTTTTTGGAAGATGGGCGAGTCGCGACGATAGGAGGCAACCATTATAAGAGAAACAGTAATGGAATACTATCAGCTAAGGAGCAACGTTCTGCCATCAGCCAGGTTGTGCAGGGGACAGCTTCTCTCATATTCAAAAAAGCATTGTTGGAATCTGACAAGATCGAAGACGTGACTATCGTGCTTCCAATGCATGATGCAATATTATTCGAACACCGTTTAGCTGAGACGCCGCAAAAGGTGGTGGTTGCCTTTGAAAAAGTGATGACTTCAGAGTTGAGTGGCAGAGTGAACGGAAAGGCCTCAATAGGGGAATTCTTCCAGAACTGAGTAATTGACATGCAGGAGCCGATGGCGGCTGAATAGGCCGTGTTTAGTGACTCCTTTAGTCTTTCTGATCAGGAAACAAGCCGGGCATCCATCTACCAGCATATTTAGCTGGAAATGCAAGCCGCAGGGGCGCGCGCGTGCTTTCCGAAGATAGCGCCCCTGCTTCGAGAAGCGCAGACGTAACCCGCCGCGCGGTGCGGTCGCTCGTTCCAAGGATTGCTTCAACCTCACCACGTTCAAGTTGTCCCTGATACAGGACAGCCTTGAGAACCACATCCGACTTCAGCGGCAGAGTACCCGCTCGAATTTCCTCTTCCGTCCAGATCATGATGCGGTCTCGCAGGCGGTCGGGGCGCATCAGGCTCTCCATGAATTCGATCTGGTCGATGCAGGTGCGTAAGAAAAACCCCGCAAAGGAGGCAAGGGCAGCCTCGCTGAGCGTGCCGCGCCCATCCCGATCCCCGTGTCGCGGACTGTCACAAGCGGCCAAATGCTCTTTGTAGGCCGATTCCTGACGCGCAAGGCCGCGCGCAACAGACCAAAGCCCGCGTGTGTCGAGCGAGCGGCGCAACATGGCATAGGACATCAGCCGCGCCACACGACCGTTACCATCAAGGAACGGGTGAACCCAAAGCAGTCTGTGGTGAGCACAAGCTGCTGCCAAGATTGGTTCGATGCGGCCAGGCAGACTGTATGCTTTGTGCATCCGCTCAAGAAAGCGTGGCACTGCACCAGGGCTGATTGCCTCAAGGCGTCCAACTTTGACGTAGCGTGTGCGGATTTCGCCTGGGACAACTGCAATCTGCTCGCCCGTCTCAGGGTTCTCTACGAAGAGAAGCTCGGGTGGTAATAACTCGCAGAAACGGCGATGCAGTTCGATAACGGACTCTGGAGCGGTTGGCGGTTCCACCATTCCGTCTTCGTCGATCCATTTCTGAACAGCGACATGCGCCTTGGCTTCGAGCTGAAGGTTCCGCTTCTTCGGATCGGCGCTGTAGTCGTTCCGCATGGCGCGTTCGATGTCTATGGGGTGGGTGTCGTGCCCCTCGATGAGATTGCTGTAGTAGCAGTTCATCGCCCGCACGAGGTCGGCTAAAGCCTCAGCGATGGAAGCAGGCAAGCCGCTGCGAAAGGCGGCGGACTTCTCCGCCAGCTCAAGCGCAAGATCGTTCAATGCCGCACGGGCGGGAGAGCCTTCTGAGACCATCAGGGGCTCAAACAAACCTATCGTCTCGCCTTCGTCGGGGGTCGTCATATGTCCTGCTTTCTGTCCGCTTCTTTGGCCGCTACTGAATTCTACAAAAAATACATACTATCATATGTTTAGGTAGATTTGAAGTGTGCTTCTATCCGGATTAATGGCCGTTTCTTTGTCCGATACCATCCGAGCAGGTATTATAGGAAGCAGAATCCCCTCATAAACGGTCGTTTTTGAGGGATAGAAGCTAGAAAAACTGCGACAAGCCCTGAAGCTATCCACAGCCTCTCGAAACAATCTCTTGAAACTAACCTCTCAAATCAGGCATACTTCTATGAGTTATGAGAGGTTTTACACATGTTTGTCGGTTACGCTCGCGTCAGCACCCAAGATCAGAAACCAGAGCTTCAGCTTGATGCCCTGAAGGCAGCAGGCTGCGAGAAGGTTTTCGTCGAGAAGGCGTCCGGTGCGCAGCGCGAGCGCCCCGAGCTAACAGTCGCGCTTGATTACATGCGCGACGGCGACACGCTCGTCGTCTGGAAGCTCGACCGGCTGGCAAGGTCGATGAAGCAGCTCATCGAGACGGTCGAAGGGCTGGAAGAAGTCGGCGTCGGCTTCCGGTCTCTGACGGAAGCCATCGACACGACAACAGCAGGCGGCAAGCTCGTTTTCCACGTCTTCGGCGCTCTGGCAGAATTTGAGCGCTCGATCATCCGTGAACGCACGCGCGCAGGGCTCGACGCAGCCAGAGCACGCGGCCGCAAGGGTGGCCGCCCGCCGAAGCTGAAGGAAGCAGACCTGAAAGCCGCACGCGCCATGCTGGCCGACAAGTCGATCACGGTCGAGGAGGTCGCCAAGCATCTGAGGGTATCGCCTGCCACGCTCTACCGGCATCTGCCCGCCGCGCGGGCACAAGGCACAGAGACAGGCGGCGAGGCATGATCACCCTTTACCGTGTCGATGACGGCCAGAACATGCACCGCTTCTATCATCTGCGTGTCGAGCAAACGCTCTTCGGCGGATGGGCGGTGATCCGCGAATGGGGACGGATCGGCAGCCGCAAGGGTCAAAGCCTCGAAGAGTGGTTTGATGCTGCCGGACCTGCTGAAGCCGCCTTGCAGAAACTCGCAGCCGCAAAACAGCGGAAGGGCTACCAAAAGCCAACCACTCTCAATACGGAGACAAAAACAAAGTTTACCAGAAGAACTAAGGTCCAATTAATTTTCAATTTTTAAATCCAATATTTATTTTTATAAAAAACTCAAAACTCAAATTTCAAATAAGAATTTGAAGTTTTCATTACTACAATAAGAAATTAAAAAAGGGAATTTCTTTATCTTGCTTGCTGTTTCTTAAAAAAGAAGGCGTGGTGATAAAATCTAAGCGCGACGTTTCATCGTTGAAACGGTATCCATAACCTTCGACATTGCGGTGCAGATCGGCTGTGAGGCTTGCTGAGCCTGACTTGTGGAGCTCCAAAATTCGCAAAAATCGCTTTTTGCGTGGTATAATGTAATAAAAACATTAATTTACAGGCGGTTTAACATGGGATTTTCCAAAGATACGGGGAGCAGGCGCGACCTCAGAGAGCAATTCAATCGACTGGTGAACGATCAAACACGGGACGATCTTCTTGAACGGATCGCAACCCTCGGCGCAACGGAAACGGGACAGATGTTCTTTGACCTGATCAGCTTTCTACAAGCACGAATTGCCACAAGCAGCGGTGAGATTAAACCGGCACATGCGCGGGTTATCCTCGGCGTTGAACAGGTAGAGCAAACAACGATCCCCTACCTTGTGCGAGAGCCTGCGCAAATGCACGTTCTGGCAGGGATGCTTGCGAGTCTGAACACTGATATCTGGATGGCGCGCAGTGCGACATGCCCCGATGCACTGCTTCGCCATGAGCGCGGCTATACTCAAGAAATGGGTGCGATAGCTGCATTTATTGACAAGGCGCTCGGGCTTGGCAATCGCCGCGCGCGCATAAGAAAAGGCGCGCCCAACGGCGCACCGTTAAGTCCACAACGTCAAAGATAAGAGGGGCTTAATGCCCCTCTCCCTTCTGCTTCGGCTTGGCCTCCCGCACAACGAAGCGGCCAGGCTTCATCGGGATCATTTCAACATCGAGGTTTAAGCCCTTCTTGTCCTGATGCGCCTGTAGATTTCCATGCAGAAGTGACCCGGATAGGCGTATAATTTCCATTGAGAATTGACCCATGTGAACCTTCCCCCAAAGCAATTTGCGGCGGGGGGCATTGGAGTGATCCACATGGGACTTTTAAACATAATCAGGCGCATGGCATTGCGAGAGAAGCTACCGATCCGGGAGATCGCGCGGCGGACCGGGATGTCACGCAACACCATCAAGAAGTATTTGAACGCGGGAACGATCGAGCCGCAGTTCTCGACCCCGGAACGGCAGAGCAAGCTTGATCCTTATGCGGATAAACTGGCTGGCTGGTTGAAGTCGGAAGCTGGGAAGTCGCGCAAGCAGCGGCGCACGCTAAAGCAGCTACATGCTGATCTGGTGGTGCTCGGTTTTACCGGGTCCTACGGTCGGGTTGCTGCGTTTGCACGGAACTGGCGGGCTGATCGGCAGCGGGAAAGCCAGACAACAGGGCGCGGCACGTTCGTGCCATTGATCTTTGGCCCTGGGGAAGCATTCCAGTTTGACTGGAGTGAGGATTTTGCCGTTCTGGGCGGTGAGCGCACAAAGCTGCAAGTTGCCCACATCAAGCTGTCACATAGCCGGGCTTTTTTGGTCCGGGCCTATTTGCTGCAAACCCACGAGATGCTGTTCGACGCCCATTGGCACGGGTTCCGGGTCTTTGGCGGCATCCCTGGACGTGGAATTTACGATAATATGCGCACAGCGGTCGATCGCGTCGGTCGTGGGAAGGAGCGACACGTCAACATGCGCTTCCTTGCGATGGCGAACCACTATGTGTTTGAGCCAGAGTTCTGCAATCCGGCGGCAGGCTGGGAGAAGGGACAGATCGAGAAGAACGTCCGGGACGCGCGGCATAGGTTTTGGCAGCCTATGCCGGAGCACCCTGATCTTGCGGCGCTGAACGCTTGGTTGGAACAGCGCTGTATGGAACTGTGGCACGAGATTCCGCATAGAGGGTTGCCCGGAAGTATTGCTGATGTCTGGACACAGGAGCAGGCTGCGCTAATGCCGTTGCCGCGCGCTTTTGATGGCTTTGTGGAACACAGCAAGCGTGTCTCACCCACATGTTTGATTAACTTTGAGCGCAATCGCTACAGCGTTCCGGCGTCTTTTGCGAACCGGCCGGTCAGCTTGCGTGTCTATCCCGAACGGCTCGTTGTCGCGGCAGAGGGCCATATCCTGTGCGAGCACGCACGTATCATCGACCGCTCACACAAGAACCTGGCGCGCACAGTTTATGACTGGCGGCATTATCTGGCGGTCCTGCAACGCAAGCCGGGTGCGCTCAGGAATGGCGCTCCCTTCGCGGAGTTACCTCCTGCATTCAGGCAATTACAGGATCTGATGCTACAGCGCCCTGGTGGTGATCGCGAGATGGTTGATATTTTAGCGCTGGTCTTACATCACGATGAACAGGCCGTGCTGGTCGCTGTGGAAATGGCCTTGGCAGAGGGTGTCGCCACAAAGACCCATGTTCTGAACCTCCTGCACCGGTTGATCGATAGAAAGACGACAGGCGGACCCAATATCAACACGCCGCAGGCCCTTGCTTTGAGCCGTGAACCAAAGGCAAACGTCGAACGCTATGACGGCCTGCGCATTCAAAAAGTTGGAGGTCGCCATGCGTCATGATCCCGCCAGCGGCGCCATTATCATCATGCTGCGCAGCTTGAAGATGCATGGCATGGCACAGGCCGTTACCGACCTCATGGAACAGGGGGCTCCGGCATTCGACGCAGCTGTGCCGATGCTCGCCCAGTTGCTGAAGGCTGAGGTCGCAGAGCGGGAGGTCAGGTCCATCGCCTACCATATGAAAGCTGCTCGCTTCCCAGCTTACAAGGACCTGTCGGGCTTCGACTTTACGGCCAGTGAGATCAACGAGGCCACCGTTAAGCAACTCCATCGCTGCGAGTTTATGGATGGTGCGCAGAACATCGTGCTGATTGGCGGCCCCGGCACAGGTAAAACCCATGCAGCGACAGCCCTCGGCGTGCAGGCCGTCGAGCACTATCGTCGAAAGGTGCGCTTCTTCTCGACAATCGAACTGGTCAATGCACTTGAGCAGGAGAAGACCATTGGCAAAGCTGGAAAGATCGCCGAAAGCCTAACCAAGCTTGATCTCGTGATCCTGGATGAACTTGGCTACCTGCCATTTAGCGCCTCAGGCGGCGCAATGCTCTTCCATCTGCTGAGTAAACTCTATGAGCGCACCAGCGTGGTCATTACCACGAACCTGAGCTTCAGCGAATGGGCTACAGTCTTCGGTGATGCCAAAATGACTACCGCACTCCTCGACCGCCTGACCCACCGTTGCCACATCTTGGAAACCGGAAACGACAGCTTCCGATTCAAGGCAAGCTCAGCCGCAGCTGCGAAAAAGAACAAGGAGGACAATCATGCCTTGACCCAAGACTGACACCCGAAACATAACTTAAAGGTGGGTCAGTTCTCGATGAAAAAACCGGGTCACTTCTGCATGGAAATCTACAGTCTGCCCAACCTGCGCCCTGCCCGTCTGGCACGTTCGCGGCCCTCGGCGGTGCGTTCGGCAATCAAGGATCGTTCGAATTCTGCAAGACCACCCAAGACAGTGAGAATGAGTTTACCGGTGGGCGTAGTGGTGTCTGCCCATGAATCCGTCAGCGCCTTCAACTTCGCGCCCTTGGTTTCGATCTCGTGGACGATATCCAGAAGATCACGCGTTGACCTGGCCAACCGATCGAGGCGTGTGATAACCAGCACATCCCCTTCGGAGAGGGTGGCCAAGGCTTTCCTCAACTCGGGTCGATCGCTCCGCACCCCGCTCATCGTCTCCTTGAACACGGAACCGCACCCCGCCGCGCCAAGCTGTTCAAGCTGAGCATCGAGGGTCTGGCCGGAAGTGGAAATACGCGCGTAGCCGATCATTTTCATACGATCATTATGCACGCAATTTATGCACGCTCCAAGCGATTGATATCATTGGATCGAGAAAGGCGTGCATAATTCTTGATTTATGCACGCCTGTGCCGTGGCTTAGTACTCTGACCAGCCAGTATCGATCTGAAAATCAACGCCGCGAAGAGCCTCAAGAAAGTTCAATACTTCAACGTCCTGCTCTCGGCGTTCCCGACTGCGATCACGTTTGACGCTCGCTGATTTTCTTACGTTCTTGCTAGGATCGTAGAAAACAACATCCCTGTCATTCATCGCTTTGAAAAATGGATGCGCCATAACCCCTTGCTTGTCTTTCAACCAGCCTTTGCGAATTCCCTCGTAAGCAGCCAGCCAACTCCAATCCGATAAAATACGCTGCTCGTTGATTTCGTCTTCCCACTTTTCGGCGGGGGCAGGCGTCACGCACAACCCTTTCGATGTCATGTCCAAAAGCAAAAGGCGGATCGAGCTCGACTGAACATTCTCCGCATATTTCATAATTTTAGACGACTTGATCGGTTTTTTCAGCCCTCTAAGGGTGTAGAGAAGCCAGATCACCTCAAAGAGAGCACCGTTCTCGAAGTGTCGCTCTGCCAAACTCGTAAACCTCTTGGCCAGCCTCTCTTTGGAGAGACCTCCGGATGTGTGGTCGATGTTCAAGATGATCCTGCACACACGATCCATCGATATCGGCGCTATCACCGCCGCCTTCAACAAAAACGACTCCAAAACCTCGATATCCTTGGGGGCAAACTTCCGTCCCTCAATGATAGATAAGGCATAGTTCAAAACGGGCGCGCTTGGGTACTCAAGTTGCAGCCTCAAGCACAATGCCAAGAATTCTCCTAGCCCTGTCTCTTATACACATCTGACGCTGCCGACGACTCCTTACGTGTAGA
>OJDK01000276.1_pt1 | contig 26126 bp, 22 predicted proteins | sample 1592791 | NCBI WGS metagenome assembly OJDK01 (sample SAMN05416878, study PRJEB24817) | seawater metagenome | isolation source: Sea water | place: Canada:Atlantic | collected 2013-11
GAGATCAGCCTCGGTCTCGTGGGCTCGGAGATGTGTATAAGAGACAGGCTTAACCAACTACTAATACTATTAATTTTTTTTCTTATTAGTAATTCTAAACCATAAGTGTTATAACTACCTTTTTCTTTAGCAAACTCATATTTTGTGGTAAAGCTTTGACTTTGGGTTGTTATGCCTTCCACAGTTTTATAATATGCTTTTGTATCCAATAACCAACCATTATTTTTATATAATACTCCTAACGAAACTTGTTTACTTTCCATAATTGGGATGGTGTCATTATCCGTCAATTGCCAACGTCGCTTCTCTATACCCAAAAAATCATTTTGAAAATTCACAATCTGTGAGATATTTTGGTGTTTAAATTCACCTAGAGCTTCTATTTCAAGGTTTTTGCTTATAGTTTTGCGAACACTTAACCTTGGTTCAATAATCAATTTCTTAAATTTGGATATATAATTAGCCCTTATCCCTAATCTTATTGAAAAATCCTTTTTAATATTGGCATGATTAACTTGGGCAAAAGCTGCGTGTTCTCGTAAAACCTCTTCATCTCGCCGTAAAAATCTTGGCAAATCTATATCGTTAAGGTTAACGACCTCTGTCTCAGAAAAGTTGTATCCTAGTTTATATTGCCAGTTATCTTTTTTAAATATGTTTTCTAATTTAATTCCTGTTTCTGAAACTTTGTTTTCTTGTAAAAAAAGTTGCTCAGATAAAACATCTGCATTCTTGGATTGCAAGTTGTAATCACTATTATATAAGCTTAGAGTGGAAAACAGTTTGGTACTCCAGTTCCTTTTATAATTCAATCCAAAAGCAAGGCTACTTTGAGACACACTACTTTTTCGTGTTGAAATTGAGCCGTCTCTATTTGCTGTTTCATTAAAACTTAAATCATTATTTATAAGAATGAAGTTTAGTCTTATATTATCCTTTTTAGATAATTTGTACAGCCATCTCAAAGACGCATCATAAAAATTAAACTCTTGATCGGAATTGGTTACATTAGAAACATTGTTTTCAGCCTCGGTTTCTTGAGTTACCCTATCAAAATAGACTTTGTATGTTGGTGATCTTACAAGTCCATCTAATGATTTCCTTGAGGCAAACTGTAGGGATGACTTTTCGCTAATTGGGATGTCAGTAAATAATTCAGCGTTTAAAAAGTTCAATCCAAATATTCCTTTGAACTTTGAACTTATTTCATTTTCAGTTTGCATTAGTATTGTGCCTGAAACCCCATCTGTATAAGACGTATCCGTCCCATTGTTAATTACATTGGCGGTTTGTGTCATATAGGGATTAAAACTAGAGATTAGACCAAAAAAATGGCCTGTTTGGTACATTTTAATATCGTCCCACAGCATAAGGTTTTGATCATTGGAACCACCTCTTATATTAATATTAGAAACCGTTTCGTCAACACTTAAAATACTTGGTAAGGCCTGTACAGTCTTTAACACATCAGATTCAATAAGACCTGGCAAGAGGCTGAATTTATCATAATCTATGGCTATAGTCCAATCTTCTTTTTTTTCTATCCCTTTAATGATATATGCTTGGAGCAAAACTGAATTGATTTCCTCAACATCCTCTAACATATGGATGGTTTCACACTGATTTAAGTTGAATTGATCTACATTTTGCTCAAGGGTTTTAAAACCCATAAACCTTATGCTCACTACTTCTTTCAGGGACTTTAACTCAATTTCAAAATATCCGTCTTCATCACTTATTGTGTATAAAGATTTTCCGTTTATAGTGGCGCCAGAAAGTGGCTGCTGTGAGTATTTGTCTACTACATATCCACATAAAGTTACAGGCTTATAGATGGTAATGATAAACTCGCTTGCGCGATTAAAAACTAAATTAGTCTGATTTTGGAGATTGTCTATTTTTTGGGATAGAGTTATGGTATCCAAAACAGGAATGACTTTGACGTCTTTTAAAAGGTTGCTCTCGTAATTAAATGTTATGCGGTGTAGTGTGGATATTTTATCCAGTACTTCTGTTATAGGTACTTTTTTTCTATCCTGCCCATAATTGGCAAAAAAAAATAGTTGTAGTATAAACAGAAGTATGTAGCGTTTAGTCTTCAGCATTCCATAATATGACCTTGTTGTCTTCGGTCATATAAGTCAAATTTAAAGGTTGAGTAATAGATCTTAGGGCATTATCAAGATTACCATGCTCAAAAGCTCCTGTAAAATTTACATTATTTTCAGAAGTGTAGATCACCTTAACCTTGTACTGCTTTTCTAACTCAAACATAACATTTTTTAGTGAAGTATTCTCAAAAACACTCATATTTTTTATCCAATAAGGTTCGCTAACGACAATATTGGTTTTTTTTGCATTTCCGTTTATTAAAGTAAATTCTGTACCTACTGGTAATTCTAAGGTTTCATTATTGTAAGTCACTGCTACCAAACCTTCGTAACATGTAACCTTGAATATACTATCTCTAGAAAGTACATTAAACTCAGTACCCAATACACTAACTATGCCTTGGTCTGTTTTTACGTCAAACCTTTTCCCTTTTGCAACATCAAAAAAGGCTTCACCTGTTAGATCTAAAGTTCGTTTTTCATTCCATTTAGAAGCGTTATACTCTATTTGGGAGAGCTCATTGAGATTTACAATGGAATGATCTGGCAAAGTGATAACTTCATTTTGAGCATAATCAGTACCAAAGGATTCTGCACTGTTAAAATTCAAAACTGAATATATAGCAATACCAATAACAAATACTGCTGCAATGCTTGTAGCTAATTTTAACCAGTTATTATTAGTGGCTTCTGCTTTAGGTTTTAGACGCTTTTCTAACTTACTAAAAGATAGGGTTTCAAATTGTTCGTCACCTTTAAAACGCCTAGCCTCTAAAACTATTTCTTTGTATAAATGAGAATCACCCATAGCGTTGAAGGATTTAGCCTCTGCCTCAGATAACTCGTCTTTTAACCACTTTTTTATTAAATATTCTTTTTCCATTTTATATGGTATTATATGCTTAAAACAACTTTCTCTAAACTTCTCCCGAGATTATTTTTAATTTAATTCTTCAAGTTCGTTTTTTAATTGCTTCAGTGCGGAGTATATACGGTGTTCTGCAACTTTTTTTGTAATTCCTAAAAAATCAGCAACTTCTTTGTGTGTTTTACCATCTGCTTTGTTAAGGAGGAAAGCCGTCCGTTCTTCTTCCTTTAATTTTGATAGAGCATTTTCATAGCGTTTTAAGAATTCTTTTTTTCGCATCACAAATTCTGGAGACTCGTTGGTGTAATCCTTTGGCTTTATCTTTTGATGTTTAAACACCACTTTTTGATGTTTTACTTCATTTAACATCATATTGTTTGCTGTTGTATATAAATAAGTTTTTACGGCTTCCGGCTTTACTTTTGCACAATTTTCCCAAAGTTTAATAAAGGCCTCTTGAACTTTATCTGTGGGATTTAGTAAAGACCCATATTTATATAGAAGAATATTGCCTAAAGTCTGGGCGTACTTATCATATAATTTTGAAAAGCGCAATTTATCGCAGACGTCTGCATGTAAGGATTTTTTCAAGATTGTTGGGGTTTCTTATGAGTGGCAATATAACAAAAAGAAAAAAAATTCGGGACTTTTTTATATTTAGTTGTTTTAATATAAAGGACTACTAATTAATACCCAATTAATATGTACACAACTCTCAATGAAGCCCTAGTGAAACTTAAGTTAAACCAAACTAAATTCCCACCCAACTTAGATGATGTGGTGAATAAATTAAAAACTATTGAAAACAGAAAATTTACATTTTAAAATTATTTAGAAAATTAAAATTTCCTCAGACTATTATTGCTATAAGTTCTTTTTAAAAAGAACAACCTAATTAATCCTACTAAATATATGAGAATAGATTCTATAAAGAACAAAAATCATTTATCTGATGTTGAAATTGAATATCACCGTACGAAAGTGATATTTCTTTCTAAAATGGTAATAAAAAACCCCAAGAACATATTTAAACAAATAGAGCTTAAACGCTCATTAGAACAGTTAGACAAACTCCTAATAGCTTAACTAAAAATTTTGTAACCCCAATACAAAACCCAAGGAAAAAATGACTAGCAGCTCAATTACATCAGAAATTACCAAATTGGTTATAACCTTAGCAAAAAACAAAGAGGATAAAATCAAACAGTATAAAAGGAGGATGTTGTTATTAAAAAAAGAAAAAGAGCAGAACCCAGAAGATTTTATAAAAAAAAATAAATATATTTTAGCCAAAATGCGCTATGAGCAATTAAAAAAAACAACCCATGAGTTATGGCAATTAGAGCAAAAAATGGAAGAATTAAAAGGTTTATCAGATAAATTTGTATCTGTTAAAATAATAAATCACAACCATTATGATAACCAACATCAAAAATAAATTTTTATTTACTCTCTTATTCATAATCGCCATAGTCTCCTGTAGAACTGAAGATGATTTAAGCATAGATCCACCTGATGACGCAAATATTCAGGCCAATTCACCATTGGCCAATTTAATGTCTAGAGTAGCTATGAACGATGGCTCCCAAGATAATGTTATAGACAATGCCAGTAATCTAAGCGTACTATTACCAGTTACAGTTACGGTAAACGGAACGGTAATAAACATAAATAGCGAAGATAACTATGAAGACATTTTAGACAATTTTGACGAGTCTAACGATGACGATGACAACGTTATTATATCCTATCCAATTACGGTTGTCCTTTCAGATTATTCAACAGTTTTAGTCAACTCTGACTCTCAACTTGATGCGCTTACCAATAATATCAATGATGAAGACATTGAATGCATAGATTTTGAATACCCTATCACAATAGCCGTTTTCAATGAAAATACAGAAACTGCCCAAACCATTACCATCACTAACGATAATCAACTTTATGATTTTATCGAAGATCTCAATGAGTTCACTGCGATAACTATTAATTTCCCCATTACTACTATCCTCGCTAATGGCAATGAACAAACTATTAATTCTGTAACAGAATTAGAAAATGTTATTATAGGAGCAATTGGCACATGTGATGAGGATGACGATAATGACTTTAACGATTGTAACGCTAACACATACACTTCTGCTTATTTTGAAGATAGCATTCTGGCTTGTGGAGAATGGACGATAGATAAGTTAAAGCGAAATAACAACAATTTGGTCAACCTATATGAAGAATATTCATTTGTATTTAATGTTGATGGTACGGTTTTGGTTACTGAAAATGCTAATTCATTTAACGGTACATGGAGTGCAGCAGGGCCAGAAGGTGCAGTTCTTGTAACTATTGATATTCCTGGACTGCCAGATTTCAATGATACTTGGAACTTGTGTAAAATAAATCTACAACCTGTTGAAAAACAAATTGAGCTTAAGATAGGTACTGATCGTTTACGATTTGGAAGCTATTGTTCGGCTAACACAGACGCTGATTTAGAAGATATTTTAGAAGATGGTATATGGATAGTTGCATCTTATACAGATGATGGAGAAGATGAAACCTCTGATTATAATGGCTATGAAATAAACTTTAATAATGGTGGTAATGTATTCGCCACTAATGGGAACATTATAAATAATGGTACTTGGTCCGTATTTGCTAATGAAGGTAAATTGAACTTAGATTTTGATTCCCAAATACCTTTTCAAGAGTTTAATGACAATAATTGGAATGTCCTTTCTGTATCCAGCACAGAAGTCGTAATTAAAGATGGTAATGGTGGAAATGGAGGCACAGAAATACTCACCCTTCAAAAATTTTAAAATTTAGCTTATAAAGCCTAAACTAACAATATATGAAGAAAAAGACCAACCATACGAGTCAATGGTTGGTCTTTTATTTCTATGGATTTTTAATCTATAACTCACTCCAACGCATACGTTGTAATCTAACTGCATTTAAGATTGCTAATAATGCAACTCCTACATCTGCAAAAACTGCTTCCCACATCGTAGCCAAACCACCAGCTCCTAATATAAGTACAATAACTTTTACTCCAAAAGCCAAAATAATGTTCTGCCAGACGATTTTTCGTGTGGAACGGCTTATTTTAATAGCTCTAATAACTTTTGAAGGTTGGTCTGTTTGAATAATGACATCTGCGGTTTCAATTGCAACATCACTCCCTAAACCACCCATTGCAATACCAACATTACTTGCTGCTAAAACTGGTGCATCGTTGATACCATCACCAATAAAAGCTACTTTGTTTTCAGGGTTTTGCTTTAAAGTTTCAACTTCGTTTAATTTATCTTCTGGTAACAGTCCACCTTTAGCATTTTCAATATTTAATTCTTTTGCTACTTGTTTGGTAATGGAACCCTTATCACCTGAAAGCATTATAATATTTTTAATTCCTATTTTATGCAAATTGGTAATTGTTTCTTTTGCATCTTCTTTTAATTCGTCTGCTATGACTACATAACCTGCAAATTGATTATCAATTGCTACTAATACTATGGATTCTACAATCGATTCTGTTTCAGATGGAACCTTGATCTCATTAGCTATCATTAGGGCTTTATTTCCTACTAAAATTGTTTTACCGTTTACTTTACCTTTTAACCCTTTACCTGCAATTTCAGAAACTTCTTCTGCTTCGTACTCATTTCCATTTTCTTTATATTCCATAATTGCTTTTGCAATGGGATGTGTGGATTGTTCTTCTATAGCCATTAGGTATTTCATAAATTCGGATTCTTCCCAACTTATAGCCTTAATTTCCTTTATTTTAAAAAAACACCTTTGGTAACCGTTCCTGTTTTGTCCATTACTAATGTGTTTATCTTGGTCATTGCATCTAAAAATGAAGCACCCTTAAATAATATTCCATTTTTTGAAGCTGCTCCCAATCCGCCAAAATAACCCAATGGAATAGAAATTACCAATGCACAAGGACAAGATATTACCAAAAAAATTAAGGCTCTATACAACCAATCTCTAAACACATAATCATTTACAAAAAAGTAAGGAATAAATGTAACAGCAATAGCCAAAAAGACAACAATTGGCGTATAAACACGTGCAAATTGCCTAATAAACAATTCTGTTTTAGACTTACGTGCTGTGGCATTCTGTACCAAATCCAATATTCTAGCAATAGAACTATCTTCAAACTTATTGGTCACTTCAACTTCAATGACACGCTCTAAATTGATGCTACCTGCATAAACTTTTTCTTCTTTTAAAATAGAAGTTGGTTTGCTTTCACCAGTTAAAGCTGCGGTATTTAAGGTGGCTTTTTCAGATAGTAAGATACCATCTAAAGGAATTTTTTCACCTACTCGAATTTGTATCCTTTCGCCAATATTTACGCTTTCTGGGGAAACACTTTTAAAATCTCCGTCACGAAAAACATTGGCTTCTTTTGGCCTAACATCCAATAATGCTTTTATATTCCCTTTTGCTCTGTTGACTGCTGCATTTTGAAATAATTCCCCTACCGCATAAAACAGCATAACTGCAACACCTTCGGGATATTCGCCAATAACAAATGCACCAATAGTGGCGATAGACATTAATAAGAATTCTGTAAAAAAATCGCCTTTTTTTATGCTTTCCCATCCTTCCTTTACTACAGGAAAGCCTACAGGAATATAAGCTATCACATACCAAAGGATACGAATCCACCCAGAAAAATGAGGGAATACTTCAAAATAATCTACGACAATACCAGTTATTAACATAACGAAACTGAAAACAGCCGGCAAATAGGTTTTTAAATTTGAAGCGTTTTTAGAGTTGCTATGATTATGACCATCATCGTGAGTATGTTGCCCCTCTGAATTTGGTTTTAAATCTCTTAAATTAATTTTCTTTTTTTTCATTTTGCTTTTCTATTTACCAAAAATGCCATAAATATAAATGCAATGGAAGTGCATTGTTTTAACTACTACACTTATCGCAAATCCCTTTAATGACCAAGTTGGCATCTTCTGCTATATAACCTTCGGGCAAATTAATATGTGGGAGTTTATGTGCTGTCAAACAAACTGTTTCGTCACAGTTACTACAATGAAAATGTAAGTGTAAATCTTGGTCAAGTTCACAATTGCAACCAGGTTCGCACAAGGCATATTTTGATATATTGGTGCCATCATCTATTTGGTGTACAATCCCTTTTTCTTCAAATGTTTTAAGGGTCCGGTATAAAGTGGTCCTGTCCGCTTTTGTAAAGGTATTTTCAATATCTGTTAACGCTATCGCAACTTCCTTTTCGGCCATATATTTATAAATTAATATACGCATTGCCGTAGGTCGTACATTTTTGTTCTCTAATGTTTTTTCTATTTCTTTCATTTCTTGCCAAAGGTGTTTTTAATTTTTTGTGCTTTAGAAAAAGCTTCCCATCCTTCTTTTACCGCATAGGGTACTATTAATAATGCTGCAACTGGGTCAGCCCACCACCAGCCCAACTTTTTTGCAAGCAATAAGCCTATGAGAACCACTACCGTTTGGTATAGACAAATAAATGTATCCTTGGCATCGGCCAACAAAGCAGGACTATCCAGTTTATTCCCGTAGTTTCTTTTGGAGTAAATTAAAATGGGGTTCACTACCAAAGACACAATCAGTATAACAATTCCTATAGTAGACCAAGAAGCGGTTTCTTTACTTATTAATTTTGATATGGAATCATAGGAAATAAATATACTAACGATGACAAATGATATGGAAATTACATATAAGGTTACCTTTTTTCTGTTCTCTACACGCTTTTCGTCTATACCCTTAACTTCACCATGCAATCGCCAACCCAAAGTTCCCGCACTTAAAACTTCTATAGTGCTATCAAGCCCCCAACCTATCAAAGCTGAACTGTTTGATGTGAAGCCTGCTATTAAAGATACTATTACTTCTATAATGTCATAGATAACGTTCCAGATTTGAAGTGTTCTTGCTTTCTTTAAGTTTTCTTTTCTTGTAGATTCCATATTTCTAATGACTATGTGCTGCTTCACTTTTTTTCAACTCTGCCATTAAATAGTAGGAATTGTTATAGGCATATCTAACATTGGGCTCTTGGACTGTTATAAAATCAATACCAATCCATTCACCATCTTGGGTGCTTTTTTTCACTTCAACAGGTGTAAACTTCCAGGTATCTCCAATCTTTTCAGCGGTAAAAACAAAGGACCTGTTTCCGTCCTCCGCTATGGCACGTTCAGGGAGTGCGGTGGTTCTAGTATGGTCTATTGCAATACGTCCTTCAATGTACATTCCCGGTATAAGGTTACCTGCCTTGTTCTCTATTTCTGCGTGTACATGTATAGCTTTAGGGTTTTGCTCAAAAGTTTTACCTACAGAATAGATTTCCGCTGTAAGCTCGTTTCCTTTAATAGATTGTACATTAAAAGTCACTTTCTGTCCTTGCTTTACTTTATACACATCTTTTTCAAACACCATCAAATCAGCATGAACGTGATGGGTATCAACAATTGCAATTAAATCGGTCTGTGGTTCTACATACTGCCCTGTTTTAATCGCTACCTTTTGAACAAAACCTTCAATGGGACTTCGTAGGGCCACACGCTGATAAATCGTTCCTTTTCGTACGCCAGCTGAACTGATGTTCAATTGTTGCAACTGTGCTTCCAATCCGTTTGCTCTATTTCGGGAGGCTTCATAAGCGGCTTCGGCCTTTTGAAAATTAGCACCGCTGCCTACTCCTCCCTCATACAGTTTTTTTTGTCGCTCAAGTTCTTTCTTCAGAAATTGGCTGTTACTGTACGCATTGAGGTAATCCGTCTGCTTTTGTATGATATTGGGATGGGACAAATAGGCAACCGTTTGCCCTTTATCCACTTTATCTCCCTCAATAACCGCTATGGAAACCACATTTGCGCCTAAGACAGATGTAATAGTGGCTTCATTCTGTGGTGGCACTTCTAGTTGGCCATTGGCTTCTACATAACCGCTCATATGGCGTTGTGCAAGAGTATCCACTTTCATTTGTAAGGCATCGTACTGTTGTGCTGTAAGCATCACAGCTTCAACTTCATCTTCTGAGTGTCCGTCTTCCATGTCTGGGTTTTCACTTTTGTTTTCAGCGGTATCGGATTTAGGATTTCCGCAAGCTGTTAGACACAATAGCATCGTTAATAAACCGATAACCAAATATTTAGATATGTTTTTCATATGTTAGTGCTTAAAATAGTGTAGTTCAAATACTGATGTTAAATAATTGTCAAGAACGTACAACGCCTCCATTTCGGTGTGTATGGCATCACGTATAATTTGTGTGAATGCAGCATAGTCCACCGCACCTTCTTTATAGGTAAGTAATGCTCCATGGCGCTGGTCTTCGGCTAGCGGCAAAGCTTTGTCCCTATAAAAATACCAAGAGGCTTTCCATTTTTTATAGGCTTGGATGGCCTGTCTATATTCGGATTGCAATTGGCGTTGGGCAAAGTTCGCACTTGCCCTAGCAATTTCGGTATCTATTTTGGCGGCTTTTACCTCACTGCGCTGCTTACCTGAAAATAAAGGAACTGATATACCAGCCTGATAGCTGTAAAACCCGCTATTGCCATTTACTTGTTGCAGGCCTCCTTGTAGATTAAACTTTGGTAATAATTCAGCTCGTACTGCATCATAGGTCGCTTCAGTTTCATCCTTACGCTTTCGCAAAAGTTCCACCTCGGGATGTGTTCCTAGATCCGCATCCAACGGCAATACCTGTAGCAAACGGTCTTCAAGTGTATCTGGTACAGCATAATAAGTGTCAGAAACCAACCAAAGATTCAGCTTTTGCAAGGCAATAGCATAATCGTTTTCGGTCTGATGCAGTTGATTTTCGATTTGCAACGCCTGATTGGTGGCCGATGAATATTCCAATCTTGAAATGGCTTCTACCTCATAGTTAAGCTCAATGGCCTTTTCAAATTGTGCATAGATAGAATCCAGTTCTCTATACAGTTCAAGTTTTTGGCGTTGCAGGTAAGCTTCCGCCCACGCTCTTTTTACATTTTGTTCCAATTGTAGTTCAGAAAGTTCAAGGGTAGTTTCTGCCAGAGCAATACGTTGGTTTTGCAACCGCTTTTTTACACCAATACCTAATAGGTCAATATTCTTTTGTCCAATACCTACCAAAGTGTAAATTCCTCGACCCTCAGATAACTCTTCCCCTCCTGTAAAAACTTGCGTGTTTCCAAAATCATAAGCGGTGCCTTTTAGCGCGTTTTGTCTTTCTATATCCAACTGTTTCGTTCGTAACAACGGATAGTTTTCCTTAGAAATGTCCATGGCCTTGTCCAATGAAATAGTTGGGAGTGAAGATTTCGGTGGTACACCTTGGGCTTTCGCTAAAGCGGAAGTAAACAGAAAACATACCATTGCCGTAGCGGTAACAAATTTTGGATTGAATTTCTTTTTCCGTTCCCAACGTTTTTCCATCCACTGATAAAAGATAGGAAGAATAAAGAGCGTTAAGAATGTAGAAGTTATCAATCCACCTATAACTACGGTCGCCAAAGGTCGTTGTACTTCAGCTCCTGCAGATGCTGAAACGGCCATTGGAAGAAAACCCAAAATATCAGTAAAGGCTGTTAGCATTATAGGTCGTATCCTACGCTTTGTGCCTGCCAAAATACGGTCTTTCAAGTGCGTTACACCTTCTTCCTTTAGTTCATTTAAACCGCTAACCATTACCAACCCGTTTAAAACGGCCACCCCAAAGAGCACAATAAAGCCTACACCTGCGGAAATACTAAAGGGCATATCCCTTAACCATAAAGCAAAAACACCGCCTATGGTCGCCATGGGGATGGCCAAATAAATCATCAAGGTCTGCGGAAAGGATTTTAAGGCAAAATAAATTAAGATAAAAATAAGCAACAGCGCAATAGGTACAACCGTTTGCAATTTGTTACTGGCACGCTCAAGGTTTTCAAAGGCTCCTCCATAACGGATGTAGTAGCCGGTTGGCAAATCAAATTGCGTATCCAGCTTTGCTTGTATATCCTCTACTACAGATTTCACATCACGGTCGCGGATGTTAATACCAACATAAGTACGTCTATTGGTATTATCTCGACTTATTTGCATAGGACCAGCTTCATAGCTTACATCTGCGATTTCCCTTAGCGGAATTTGCAAACCATTGGGCAGATTGATAAACAGATTCTTAACATCAGCAATGCGCGATCGGTTTTCCTTCTGCAGGCGCACTACCAAATCAAATCGCTTTTCGCCTTCAAAAATCACTCCTGCCTTGCCACCGGCAAACGCAGCTTGTACCACAGTATTGAGATGGTTAATATCCAAACCATATTGGGCCACTTTGTTCCGTTTATAGGCAATGGTTATTTGGGGCAGACCAGCTGTGGCCTCTACCTTCATGTCGGCAACGCCAGGAACGGTGGAAATGATGGTCCCCATTTCTTCGGCTTTGCTGGCTAGTACGTCCAGATCTTCACCAAATAATTTAATGGCAACATCTTCACGAACTCCTGTTAGCAGTTCGTTAAAGCGCATTTCAATAGGCTGGGTAAACTCAAAATTCACCCCTGGCACAATGCTTATGGCAGCCTTCATCTTTTCCACCAGTTCATCTTTGTTTTCCGCAGAGGTCCATGCATCGCTTGGCTTTAAGATAACAAATACATCGGCAATATCCATTGGCATTGGGTCAGTAGGGACATCGGCAACACCAATACGGCTCAATACCGATTTTACCTCAGGGAAATCGGCCTTGATAATACGTTCTATTTTTGTAGTGGTTGCAATGGTTTCGCTAAGGGAACTTCCGGGTTTCAAAATAGCATGAAATGCGATATCGCCTTCATCCAACTGCGGAATAAACTCACCACCCATTCTCGTAAAGGCAATAATGGCTAGGGCAAAAAGAGCAACCGCAATACCAATAACCACTTTTCCCTTAGCGAGTGATTGGGTCAATAGCGGTTCGTATTTTCGTTCAATCCAATAAACAAACCTATCTCCATAAGATGTCTTTTTAGATTTTTGGGGTTTTAAAAACAAGGCAGAGACCATTGGCACATAGGTTAAACACAACAACATTGCACCTATCATTGCAAAAATAAAGGTCAATGCCATGGGCTGAAACATCTTTCCCTCTACTCCTTCTAGAGCCAGTATAGGCAGAAAAACAATTAAAATAATAAGCTGTCCAAAAAAAGCGGCGTTCATCATTTTCTTAGAAGCCTTAGCAGCAATTTCATCACGGGTTTCAGAAGTAACAGCCTTCTTTTTAACCACATAAGAATACATTAAAAACACCGTACTTTCCACAATGATAACCGCACCATCAACGATAATACCAAAATCAATAGCTCCCAAACTCATTAGGTTGGCCCAAACGTCAAAAACGTTCATCAAAATAAAAGCAAACAGCAATGATAAAGGGATCGTTGAAGCCACAATAAGGCCACCACGCCAGTTTCACAAAAGCAACACCAATACAAAAATTACTATAAGACCTCCTTCCAAAAGGTTTCCCGTCACCGTTCCTGTGGTTTCGGCAATCAATTCACTACGGTCCAGAAAAGGAGTTATAGTTACACCTTCCGGAAGGGATTGTTGTATCTGTTCTATGCGATGGGTAACCTGTTCTATAACGGTATTGGAATTGGCTCCTTTTAGCATCAAAATCATTCCGCCAACTGCTTCTCCCTTACCGTCCTTAGTTAAAGCTCCGTACCTTACGGCACTTCCCATGCGTACGGTTCCAACATCCTTAATTTTAATAGGGATGCCATCCACCGTTTTAACGACCATGTTTTCAATATCCGAAACAGTTCTCGCTAAACCTTCTCCACGGATAAAGTGGGCTTGGTGGTTACGCTCTATGTAAGCCCCTCCGGTATTTTGGTTGTTCTTTTCCATGGCTGAGAAAACCTCCGAAATGGTAATGCCTATGGCACGCAGTTCGTTAGGGTCAACCGTGACTTCATACTGCTTCTTTTGGCCTCCAAACGCATTGACTTCAACCACTCCAGGTACCATGGCCATCTGTCGGCGCACAATCCAGTCCTGCATCGTTCGCAGCTCTGTCGCAGAATAATCGCCCTGGTGGTCAACATCCACCTCAAGTGTATATTGATAGATTTCCCCCAACCCTGTGGATATAGGACCCATGGAGGGTTTTCCAAAACCCATGGGAATTTGTGCTTGCACTTCGGGCAGTTTCTCGGCAACCAATTGCCTCGGCAAATACGTGCCCACAGCATCGTCAAATACAATGGTCACTACCGAAAGCCCAAAACGGGAAACTGAACGGATTTCCTTTACATTGGGCAAATTGCTCATAGCCAACTCTACAGGGTAGGTTACAAACTGCTCAATATCTTCAGTTCCCAAATTGGGAGATTGTGTAATCACCTGTACTTGGTTGTTCGTAATATCAGGTACGGCATCAATAGGAACTTGGGTCATACTATATAAACCACCACCAATTAAGGCAAGCGTAAGCAGACCAATAATAAACTTATTATGGATTGAAAAATCAATGATTTTGTTAATCATAGAATAATGGGTATAATGAATTCATAAACAGAGAATAGTGGCCAACAGCATGTGTTGGCTAATTCAATTTATAACACACCTGTATGTGCAGGCATTCATTATACTTGTGGAGGTTGTAAAATGGTAGGGTTGAAGTCTTTTTCCAAACCATTAAAGTGGTAAAAAACCTTGGTAGAAATATCGGTTAATGCAACTTTAAAATCTAAAATCTCAAAATGAGTGGCATGGATATGGCAACAATGGCATTGACAGAACGGAGAGCACAAATCAGCGCCTCCATGTTCATGGTCGTTATCCATAGCTTGCGAAACCTCTGTCTCTACATCACCATTAAGCATATTACCATCTTCACACGGTGCTAAATTAAGTGCGAAAATATAAAGGGATAATAAAAATGCTAAATATTTCATTACAGCAAAGATAAGAATATATTAATGCAATGGTGTTGCAAAAACCCGAAGTAAAAAATGAATAAAAGATTTCTTTTTTATTCACTTTTAGATTTCATGTATTTTAGCACAATATTCAAGCATATAACCATGAAGCAGTTTTTTAATTTTTGTTTTTTAATAATCGGTACAATCATACATGCGCAAACTGTCGGAACAATTCAATATAATACTGATACTTTTGAAGGCTATTCCATAGTTCACCCTGTTACATTCCATACAACATACCTCATCAATAATTGTGGGCGTATTATAAACCAGTGGCCAAATCAATTCTCAAACAGCACCTTTGCAGAAATTACAGAAAACGGAACCCTAATACGTACCAGCGTAGATCCAAACGCAGTCCACTTTACTGCTGGCGGAGCAGCTGGAATAATTCAAGAACTTAATTGGAACGGAGACATCATCTGGCAGCATACCATTTCAAATGGAAATTACCGCTTACACCATGATATGGAAATATTACCCAATGGAAACCTCTTGGTCATCGCCTGGGAACTTAAAAATGTTTTAGATTGCACAGCTGCGGGTAGAATTCCCGGCACATTACCAAATAACGAGCTATGGCCCACTGTCATTTACGAGCTACAACCTACTTACCCCTCAGGTGCCAATATAGTTTGGGAATGGCACGCTTGGGATCACTTGGTTCAAGATCACAATCAACAAAATGCAAATTACGGAAACATACAGTCCAACTTTAGACGTATAGATATCAACAAAGGGAACACTAATAATGTGGCAGATTGGGCACATGTAAATGGCATACACTACAATGCAGAGTTAGACCATATCATTCTAAGTAGCCCAACCTTCAATGAAATTTGGATCATAGATCACTCCACCTCTACCGCTGAGGCTGCAAGCAGTAACGGAGGAAACTCAGGACACGGTGGCGATTTACTATGGCGCTGGGGAAACCCAGCGAGCTACAATAGCGGCACAAGCCAAGACCAACAACTGTTTTTCCAACACGATCCTCAATGGGTACAGGCTGGCACACGTTTCAACCAGCATATCAGTGTATTTGATAACCGTAACTCAGTTAACGGACAGTTTACATCAATGGCAAAGGTTCTAGAAATTCCTTATAATGAGGCTTCAAATTCCTATCCAATGGAGCAAGGCTTGTTTCTACCTCTCGCACCTGAGTACACTTATAACTTACCTACTGAACTCTTCTCTCCTAGAGTTTCTGGGGTCCAGGTACTACCTAACGATAATATACTCATTGCATCGGGTTCTAACGGCCATGCCATTGAGATTAATGCTAACGACCAAATACTATGGCAATATAAAGTGCCTATCACTCAAGGAGGAGACATTGTAGAGCAAGGTACAGATCTAAACCATGCTATGGATATTTTCAAAATGAAACGCTACACTACAGATTATGTAGGCTTTATCGGTAAGGATATGACACCACAAACTACCATAGAAACCAACCCTGTAGAATGCAACCAAATCTTAGGCAATGAGCAGTATCAGGTAACAAACAATACTCTCCAGGTGGTGCCAAATCCTGCAACTACAACCTTTACCGTACATGGAGTGCAACCAAAATCCCTAATAACCATAGTAGATGTGCTGGGACGTATTAAATATAACTACACCGCTTCTAGTACCACACAAAGTATAGATACCGCTACGTGGAGCAAAGGGATATATTTCCTTAAGCATCAAAACAAAACAACCAAAATCATAGTACAATAAGCACATAAAAAATCCCTTTATGTGTGTTAAACATAAAGGGATTCCTATTAATTTTTCCTGTTTCGTCTTACTTTATAATAAGGCGTTTGGTCTCACTTAAAGTATCAGTCTTAAAGTTCATCATGTAAATACCGCTTTGTAATTGGGCAACATTCACAGTTTGTACTTCTGCATTGGTATCCAAAGTATGCTCAGCAACTAATTGTCCCGTAATAGTATAAATACGTAACTTTAATTGAGGTACAGTTTTCGTAACACGGATATGCACCACATCTTCTGCTGGGTTAGGCTGTAGCAACACATTAAAATCGTTGGCAACCGTATCTAATCCAAGTGCAACTACGGTAACACTGGCCAAAGTAATACAACCATTCGCATCTGTTGTAACTACACTGTAAGAGCCTGGTGATAATTCTGTTGCTGTCGCAGTAGTCTGGTTACCTGCAGCAGCATCCCATTGGTAAGTATAACCACCAACACCACCTTCAGCGGTAACAGTAGCAGAGCCATTGCCATTATCAACAGCACTACTGGTTAACATAGCCGGTTCAGTAACTGTCACGGTACCTATTGTACTACAACCGTTCTCATCGGTAACAGACACACTATACGCTCCAGCAGCCAACCCAATGGCAGTAGCTGTAGTCTGGCTGCTTGCAGCAGCATCCCATTCGTAAGTGTACGTACCTGTACCGTCTGTTACAGCAACCGTAGCCGTTCCGTTAACACTTCCATTACAAGAAGTAGCTGTAAAACTCATGTCAAGATCAAGGGCTACACAATCAGAAAGAATAGGGCGTAAAACAGGAGTATTAGGAAAACCTAAACTTTCTAAAGGAGTCCATGCTCCACCATTTATTTGTGCAAAAACGGTATTCGGTGTAAATATGGCATCTGTCATGCTCAATGAGCCAGTGTTAATAGATGCATTCTCACTATAAGCAAATAAGTAACTTCCAGGAGCTAAATATAGGCCATTGGAGTTTAAGTCATAAAGAGACACTGTAGCGGTGACCTGGCCTGCCGTCTCCTCTTCATTTGTTACCACATGGTCATCACTAGTACCTATTAAAGTAGACGGCAATCCCTCAGGGGTCGTATCGTAAACCTCATAGCTCAACACATTGCCTGCTGTTAACTGACCATGGGAAGCCAACAAAGATGTAACTGACGTAGCCTCATTAATATCATATACAACCCCTATCAAGGACGTATTGTCTGTACCGTTAACCCCTAAAGATAAGGTTACCGTCGCATCATCCCTCGCATACAATTCATCATTAACCGCAAAGTTATAAAATAAAACATCGTTAAGCGGGTCAGCATCTGTAATAGACGCAGAACTAACCTCATAATCAACTCTGTAAGTACCATTAACAGTAGCACTATAACTACCTACCGTAACAGTATTGGTGTCCCCAGATACTATAGAAGCAGCTGTACTGGTAAGGGTCTCTGCAAAAACCGCGTCTATATATACATGGGCCTCTACAATAATATCAGTGAGGTCTATGGAAGTATTATTGTAAACAGACACAGATAAATCAAGCGATTCTGCTTGTGATAAGGGTATAACAGTATATTCTCCAGTATGGCTCACTAGAGATAAATCATCCAAAAGCTCTACTTCCATTAACTCAAGGTTATCTATACCTGCTCCATAAGCCCACTCACCCGCATCATTGTAAAGAAAACTAATCATTACATTGGCCATGTCACCATATGCCGAAAGATCTACCGTAACATCAGCCATCCAAGCGGCCTCATCCGCAGTAAATGTTGCAACAGAAGCCCATGTGGCGCCTCCATCGGTACTTACTTGGCTCACAAGAGTTTCCCCCTCGCCACCATACAAATACACATCAAGTTCCATTCCCACGGCAGAAAGTCCAGTAAAATCTTGTACCGGTAAAATCATACGGTCAGCACTTTTATTGCAGTCACAACTATCGTCGTTGGTATAAGCAAAGTTGGTACCAGTAATCGGATCTGGATAAAATAAGTAACCAGAAGTCGCAGTGGCAGCATCTCCTGTAGACCAAATGCCATCTGTAGAGAGTCCCGTTTCTGTCCATCCTGTTGGGAGGTTTGTACCAGCATCCATGGTACCCTCAAAGTCCTCGCTAAAGAAAACTTGCGCGTTAGATTGGCATAGCAACCCAACAAATAATAATGATAATAGTGTAGTTTTTAAGTACATTCGCTTTAAATTTTAGTGGTTAAACTGTTAATAACAAGCGACAAATCTAATAAAATATGTGAAAGTTTACAGAAAAATCAATAAAATTTGTAAGAAATTCTAAACACAATTCTACATCTCATAGAACAAACCAGCAAAACATCTATAAAACGTACTTTATTAAGAGCTTAGCAAAACAAAGAAGTATGCCCATCAGGCAAAACAGTTCCGTTTTCAAATGTTTTAATTTCAACTAAATAAAAACCTGTATATATTGTGTTACGGATGGAGGTTATACTAAAACAGGTACACTTAGGTCTATATAAAACTTTGTATTGAACAAATCTTTTGCATCTTTTACTCTTAGATTTGTGTTACTCAATTTTTAAATAACAATATCAATATTAAAAACCTAATACTATCACTGGCGTTCTGTGCATACAACGCACCACACCATGCGTCGTATCCCAACTACCAAAATTATGCTACAGTTTAATGAGGCAATTTCTTTCTCAAAACGCCATAAATAAGAGTTCCTATTAGAGCACCGAGGATCACAATCAATATGGAAACATAACCCGCTCCGGCAAGCACATACATAGGTCCTGGGCAAACACCAGCAAGTGCCCAACCCAATCCAAAAATGATACCGCCTACTAAATAACGCGTAACACTTTTATCCTTAGGCTCTAAACTCATATCACTACCATCAAGTGGCTGTATATTTTTTTGTTTAATCACTTTTATCCCAACAATACCGAGTAATACAGCAGAGCCCATAAGCCCATACATATGGAAAGAGCCAAACTGAAACATTTCATAAATACGAAACCAAGATGCGGCTTCAGACTTATACATTATAATGCCAAATAAAATACCTATAATAATATATACTATGTTTTTCATACTATCCAAAAATTAAAGGGTACAACAAATGAACCATGATAAGACCACCAATAAAAAAGCCCAAAACAGCGATTAAGGAAGGGCGTTGTAAATTACTCAAGCCAGATATACCATGTCCAGATGTACACCCACCACCATACCGAGCACCAAAACCTACCATCATACCTCCCAATAAAAGGATGGCAATGTTAAAAGGATCTCCTAGAGCCTCCAATGAGAAAATTTCTGAAGGCAAATAAGCTTCACCGGCACTGGTAATCTTATAATCCGTAGCAAGCTGTTGCGCCACATCAGAATTGATGGCTACAGCAGAATTGCTCATATAATGGGAAGCGATAAAACCTCCCATAGCCGCACCTAATACAACAAGTAAATTCCAGCGTTTAGACTTCCAATCGTAATTAAAATAGTCCGATAATTTATCGGCGTCCATCGCAGCACAGGCCGTACGCAAATTAGAAGACATACCAAATTGTTTGCCTGCAAACAGTAATAAGAATAATACTAATGCAATCAACGGGCCACCTACATACCATGGCCAGGGTTCATATAATATGTTCATAATAGAAATATTTTAGGTTATAACTATTTAAATTCTTTTACATGTTCACTCAAATCATAAACTTTGGCGCTATCTAAGTGCTTTTCAATAATACTGCTTCCTGCTGCACTTCTGTAACCACCAGAACAATGCACTACAATAGGTTTATCGGTCGGTATTTTATTCACCTCTGCTCTCAACGTAGGTAAGGGTATAGAAATAGCACTTTTAAATAATTTGCCCTCCTCTACTTCACTTTTGTTGCGGATATCTACAATGGTATAATCTTTAGGATTATTTTTAAAATCCTTTAAATCCAATAGACTTGTTTCTTTTAGTTTAACCCTTGGCAGTGTTACCACCTTTCGCAGTTGGCTTTCGTAACCAATTTTAGCGACCCGTTCTAAAATCATTTCCAAATCTTTGGGTTGCGCAATAACAAGGCTGAATTTTTCCTCAGGTTTAATTAAAGTCCCTAACCACGTTTCAAATTTGGCAGATGCAGATGCGGCCTGTATATTTATACTACCCTTAAGATGTCCTGTTTTAAATTCGCCTTCCTCACGACTATCAACGATTAATCCGCGGAGGTTCCCATTCATTTTAAAGTCCACTTTCGCAATGGCCTTTCGCACAGTGTCGGTTCCCCTTTTATTCACATCTACATTGTAGCCAAAATAAGAAGGTATAAAAGGTTGACTTTCCACTAATTCTTTTACAAATACTTTCTTGTCGGTAGTCTTAAAAGCCCAATTCTCCTTACGTTCGTCACCCAAAGTACTACTACTCGCATCACTCATACCTTTACCACACAGAGAACCAGCTCCATGGGCAGGATACACAACAGCATCATCAGCAAGTTCATTGAATTTTGAATGTATAGTATCATACATCGCCTCCGCAAGCTCTTGTTGCTTCTGTTTTTTATTGTCACCGTCACTTCTCAAATCTGGCCGACCAACATCTCCTACAAAGAGCGTATCTCCTGTAAAAAGTACTGTTTTATCACCCTCATTGGCTACAACGGTTATGCTATCGGGAGAATGTCCCGGAGTATTTAAGGCCGTAAAATTAACATTCCCAACTGGTATCACATCTCCTTCATCAAAGTTGGTATGCGGATAAAAGGCATCCAATTTCTCACTGTTATAAATGGTAGCTCCAGTTTCTTTGTGAATCTGCAAATGTGAGCTTACAAAATCAGCATGCGGATGGGTCTCAATGACTGCTACAATCTTAGCCTTATTGGCTTGTGCAAATTCATAGTAAACCTCTGGGTTCCGTTCTGGGTCAATAATCACCATATCTCCATTACTGATAACGGCGTAGCTATAGTGGGCCAACGGCTTATATTCAAACTGCTTTATCTTCATGATTCCGGTTTTAAAGTTAATTTTAAAACTAGAAAATACTACAGATATAGGTTAATTCAATTAACACAAAAGATAATCCATATAAAAAGATAAATTTTAAAAGGTTACACAGCACTACGCGCATTTCAAAACCGTAAGGCCAATACTGTCACTAGCGTTCAGTACATACAGTGCCCCATCAACAGCTTGGTAAAACCGTATGCCCAAAACACAAAGCACCGTACCGTTTCCTTCGGGCAAATTCATGGGCACAAGGCTAACCACATTCCCGGCAAAACTCTGGTCCAAAACCAATGGAGGGGCCAATTGCAGATCATGGTGCAATGTGTCAAAATTAAAATTAAGTACACCATAAGTTAAACCAATATGCGTGGCTCCTTCAGCAAACCCAACCCGTTTTATATCAAAACCAGAAATCGTCAAGGCATAGCTTCCCTCGGCAATCCGGTAATCAAAGGGCAGTATAGTCCGCACATCACAATCAGGTGTATAAGCATAGCGCTTTAATAACGGCAAGCCAACAGCATTGGTAACACCGTTTGCAACCCTACGCTCACCGCGTTTACTGGTAACGTCCAAAGCCTTTAATTGGGTAAACAAGCCCATCAACCTACTATGGAAATAAGTAAAAGTATAACCTTTATAAAACGGGAGCAATGCTGTTCTAAAAACCTTGTTCACTTTACTGCAATGCCCAAACTCGCTGCCGTTCTCACGCACGCGTTGCATACTGGCCTTGGTTTTAATAGCATTACCGTTAAAGCCACCGCCAGCTTTCCTAGCAATAGCCTTACCGTTCAAATAATAAAAATTAATACCTCCTAGTGTCCCTACAAGCGGAATAATTCCTTTCTGTTTTGCCATAACGTAATGTTTTAGGTTAAACACTTATAAAACAGCAATATACAAAAAATCTTAAAACAGGTTATAGCGTGGTTATAGTAGGGTTAAAACAAACTTAAAGCAAGGTTATACCATCCTTATCAAAGGCAGTAGCAAGGTCATCCCAAGTCAAACCTCAGTAACATCTAGCAAAACACCTCTACTTCCCGATGCAGAAATTAGCAAATATATTGCCCAAAAGGTCGTCATTGGTAATCTCACCGGTGATCTCACCAAAGTGATAAAGGGCTTGTCGTATATCTATAGCAAGTAAATCACCAGACAGATCGGTCTCTAAACCATACTTCACTTTCTGGACTTCTTCAAAGGCTTTTAACAGGGCGTCATAGTGTCGTGAGTTGGTAACAATGGTCTCATTGTTCCGCAAAGCACCAGTATTAATGAGATTTAAAAGTGAATCCGTTAATGCTTCTACACCAAACCCAGTTTTGGCAGACAGTAACTTCACATCAGGAATAGCTTTCTCTAAAGTAGAAACTTGAGCCTCATCTAGCACATCTATCTTGTTGGCAATAATCAGTAAGGGCTTTTGAGGGTATTTGTTCTTTATTTTCTCCAGTTCAAGCTGAACTGCTTTTAAGTCAGAAATACTTTTAGAACTATCAAACAGATAGATAGTAACCTGTGATTGCTCAATTTTTTCAAAGGTTTTTTTTATACCTATGGACTCTACAACATCTATGGTCTCCCTAATTCCTGCGGTATCAATAAACCGAAACCCAATACCTCCAATCGATATCTCATCCTCAATGGTATCTCTAGTAGTACCGGCTATCTCAGAGACAATAGCCCTATCTTCATTCAATAAGGCATTTAATAATGTAGATTTGCCCACATTAGGCTCGCCAACAATAGCAACAGGAATACCGTTCTTTATAACATTGCCAACGGCAAACGAGTCAATTAAACGCTTCAGGACAAAATTAATACGTTCAAGAAGTTGTTTAAACTGTGTTCTGTCTGCAAACTCTACATCTTCTTCTGCAAAATCTAGTTCTAACTCTATTAAGGAGGCAAAGTTTAATAATTCTTCCCTAAGCTTGGCTATTTCACTGGAAAACCCACCACGCATCTGTTGCATTGCTACTTGGTGTGAGGCAGCATTATCACTAGATATTAAGTCCGCCACAGCTTCCGCTTGACTAAGATCTAGTTTACCATTTAAAAATGCACGGAGTGTAAACTCACCAGCTGTAGCCATACGACAACCTTTACGCAGAAAAAGCTGAATAATTTCCTGTTGAATATAAGAAGAACCATGGCATGAGACTTCTATAACATCTTCACCTGTATATGAGTTCGGATCCTTAAAAATAGAAAGCAACACTTCATCAATAGTCTTGCCAGTATCAACAATATGCCCCAAATGAATGGTATGTGTGGCTTGCTTTATTAAATCTTTACCAGAAATAGACTTAAAACAATTGGATGCTACTGTAATGGCATCCTTGCCAGATAGTCTAATTACTGCAATTGCACCACTTCCCGAGGGTGTAGCAAGTGCCACTATGGTATCATTGTGCATGTTTTACTTTTTTACAAAAGTATCGTAAAATATATTACAGGAAAAGCACTCAACACGATTTAAGATACAATTTGCGTTTCTAATTAATAGCATTCGTGCTTAGTTTATATATTTGCAACTTAATGTTGAGTAACATAAATTAACTATAATGATGAAACAATATTTGGTACTAATCGCTCTAAGCATATTTACATTTGGATGTGAGAAAAACAACCCAACAGGATACACTATAGATGGTGAAGCAAAAGAAATCTATAATGGTGTAAGGGTATATTTGCAACATGATGAAAACGGGAAACAAGTACCTGTAGATACTGCCATAGTAATGAATGAAAAATTCCAATTCAAAGGAGCTGTTGATAACCCTTCCTTTTATTTTGTGACCATTAACGGTGTTAACGGCAGCAAAATGTTTATGCTAGAAAACAGTGAGATTCAGTTTAAAGTCAATAAGCAAGATTTTATCAAATCTGAAATCATTGGGTCTAAATCCAATGATGACCTCATTCAATATCAAGCTGATTTAAGCAAACTAAATGAGTATCGTCAAAAATTAATTGTTGACTACCAAAAAGTAAATCAACAAAAAGATCGAGAAGCAATAGATTCTATGGCAAAGATCATGACTTCACATGCCGAGTTAATAGAAGGTTACTCCCTAAAATTCGCAGAAGAAAATCCAGATGCTTATTTCAGTCTTAACTTAATAGAATTTGAACTACGTAAACCAAACGTAAATGTAAATACTATAAACAAGGTGTTTACCAACTTGGATGAAAACATTAAAAACTCAAAGAAAGGTAATGAAATCAATGAAAAGATAAATGAACTTTTCAAAGAAAAAGAAAAATTAGCACATCTCGAAGTTGGTAAAAAAGCACCAAACTTTGAAGCACCTAATACAGAAGGCAAAACCGTTAGTTTAGAAGACCTAAAAGGAAAGGTGACAATTATAGATTTTTGGGCAGCTTGGTGTGGTCCATGTCGTAGAGAAAACCCTAATGTCGTTAAAATATACGAACAATTTCATGATGATGGTCTTGAAATAATCGGAGTTTCTTTAGATGGTACACCGAGACAAAAAGATCCCAAACAAGCTTGGCTACAGGCTATTGAAAAAGACAAACTAACATGGAACCACGTCTCTAGCTTAAACTACTTTAATGATCCTGTGGCCCAACTTTATAATATTACTTCAATTCCTGCAACATATATTTTAGATGAAAGTGGTACAATAGTAGCTAAAAACCTAAGAGGTGTAGCATTAGAAAATACAGTAAAAAAGCTGCTAAACAAATAGGTTTATTAATGGTTGAGTTTGCCCATTTTATATAAAATAAACAAAATGATAATTGGAATTGCCAGTAATCCAATATGACCTAAATCTGTTTCAAAAAGACTTGGCATAAGTATTAAGGTAATTATATAACCTCCTACTGCTCCACCAAAATGGGCATCGTGGCCTATATTGCCAATTCGGTTTTTCATACCGTAAATGGAATATAATAGATAGCCTATTCCAAAAACATAACCTGGAATAGGAATAGGAATAAAGAACATATATAAGCTCATTTCTGGTTGCAAAAGGATAGCCGCATACAGAATTCCCGTAACAGCACCACTTGCACCAACTGCATTATACCAATATTCCTCTTTATGAAAATAGAGCGATAGCAAATTACCAAAGATTAAACTTGCCACATAAATTACCAAAAAATTAACGCTTCCTAATTGGGTAATAACTGCGTTTGCAAAAAAATAAAGTGTAAGCATATTAAACAGCAAATGTGTGGTATCTACATGAAGAAAACCAGAGCTAAACATACGTATTTGCTCACCTCGTCTAATATTCCCAACATTAAACTTATACTTTTCAAAAAACAAACGATCATTAAAACCTTTAAAAGAAATGATAACGTTAGCAGCGATAATAACTATAGTAACTAAATCTAAATTGTACATAAACTGTCTCTTATACACATCTGACGCTGCCGACGACTCCTTACGTGTAGAT
>OJDK01000278.1_pt1 | contig 26092 bp, 28 predicted proteins | sample 1592791 | NCBI WGS metagenome assembly OJDK01 (sample SAMN05416878, study PRJEB24817) | seawater metagenome | isolation source: Sea water | place: Canada:Atlantic | collected 2013-11
CGAGATCAGCCTCGGTCTCGTGGGCTCGGAGATGTGTATAAGAGACAGACAGAAATCTGTGCCTCTTTTTCATTTAATTAAGTGAAGTAAAATTTTTATCTTTGCAGTAAAATTAAAGTAAACATGAAACTTTTAATACTCACTTTAGGATTATTGGCACTTGCAATTGCTGGCATTACCATTAAAATTTGGGCAAAAAAAGATGGAGAGTTTGCAGGCACTTGTGCTAGTCAAAACCCAATGCTTAACAAAGAAGGAGAAGCATGTGGTTTTTGTGGTAAGAGTCCTGAGGAATTTAAAGACTGTAACGAATCTCAACACGCTGAGGCTTAAATGACCTTTTCCTCACTGCTATTTATTATCTTCATTGCAGTTGTTGGTATTCAAATCGCATACTACTTAGCTTTTCTTTTTTCATTTTCAATTAAGCGCTCAACATTTGGCTCTAATAAGCAAATACCTTTATCGGTAATTATCTGTGCTAAAAATGAAGCTCAAAATCTCACAGACAACCTTCCGGCCATTCTAAATCAGGATTATAAAAATTTTGAAATTGTTTTGGTTAATGACAGCTCATCAGACAAAACCCTGAAAGTGATGAGGTCGTTTGAAAAAAAACACCAAAACATTAAAATTGTTGATGTACAGTCTGTTGAAGCTTTTTGGGGTAACAAAAAATATGCACTGACTTTAGGTATAAAAGCTTCTAAAAACGAATTTTTAGTATTTACTGATGCAGATTGTGTTCCAAATTCTAAACATTGGTTAACACAAATTAGCAGTAAATTTTCAAACAAAAAATCCATCGTTTTGGGTTTTGGAGGTTATGCAAAAAAACGTTTTTCGTTTTTAAACAAATTGATTCGGTTTGAGACTGTGCTGACAGCACTGCAATATTTTTCATATGCTAATATGGGCATGCCATATATGGGAGTTGGTAGAAATATGGCATATCGAAAAGAGCTGTTTTATAATAATTCTGGTTTCAACAGTCATACACAATTAAAGTCTGGGGATGATGATTTATTTATTAATGAAGTAGCAACTAAAACGAATGTTTCAATATGCTATACCGAAGAGAGTTTTACCGTTTCAAAGCCCAAAACATCATTTAAAAATTGGATTTTACAAAAGCGAAGACATGTGAGTACAGCCATTTATTACAAACCTAAACACAAATTTCTATTAGGTCTTTTTTATATCTCCCAACTCTTATTCTGGGCTTTAGCAGTAGTTCTTTTTATTACATTTTTTAAATGGCAATGGGTATTGGCATTTGTTATTTTGAGGTTTTTAACTCAATTACTCAGCTTGGGCTTAACTGCAAAAAAACTGAAAGAATTTGATTTAATTCTTTTAGCACCAATTCTGGAATTCTTTCTAATTCTCACACAATTAAGTATCTTTAGTGCTAACCTAATATCTAAACCAAAGCATTGGAAGTAAAAGAAGCGATAAACAAAGCCAAAGAGAATGATCAATTTGCATTTAATTATCTCTTAGATAAATTTTGGAATGATGTTTATGCCTTTCAATTATTACGAACGAAAAATGAAAATGATGCGGAGGACATAACCATTCAAACGTTTTCTAAGGCATTTGACAAAATAGACACTTACAATGACAAATATGTTTTTAAAACATGGTTGATTACCATTTCTAAAAATCTTCATATAGATTTAATCAGAAAACAAAAATCCTCAATCAGTAATACTTCAAAAACCGATGATGAGAGTTTTTATAACATTGTTGATGATTCACCAACTCCCGAAGATAAGATTATCACTGAACAGAACTTAGCAAAGTTATTAAGGGATATAAAAAAATTGAAACCACACTACCAAGAAGTCATTAATCTCAGATACTTTCAAGAGTTGAGTTATAAAGAAATTGCTGAAGAACTGAATGAGCCCATTGGCAATGTTAAAGTAAAATTGTTAAGGGCCAAAAATCTTTTGGCAGCCGTTATTACTAAGGCTTAAATTCACTGCTAGAAGTTCTTTTCTTTGTATCTTTGCTTTTTGAAAAGATAATGCATGGAAACCAAAGTAGCTTCAAATATATTACCAGAACGTAAACCAAAATGGCTTAGAGTAAAGCTGCCTACTGGCAAAAAATATACTGAGCTTAGAAGTTTGGTAGATAAGTACAAACTCAACACTATTTGCACCTCAGGAAGCTGCCCAAATATGGGTGAATGCTGGGGAGAAGGTACTGCAACATTTATGATATTAGGTAATGTTTGTACACGCTCTTGCGGATTTTGCGGTGTTAAAACCGGACGGCCAGAAACAGTAGATTGGGATGAACCAGAGAAAGTAGCACGTTCTATAAAAATAATGCAGATAAAACATGCAGTGCTTACAAGTGTAGATAGGGATGACCTTAAAGACATGGGAAGCATTATGTGGGCCGAAACGGTAAAAGCAGTCCGACGCATGAATCCTGAGACTACTTTAGAAACGCTCATTCCAGATTTTCAAGGTGTTGAAAAACATATAGACAGAATTTTAGACGTAGCACCAGAAGTTGTTTCACACAACATTGAAACCGTAAGACGATTAACCCGAGAAGTCCGTATACAAGCAAAATACGACCGTAGCATGGGTGTTCTAAAATATTTGAAAGAACAAGGTCAGCGCAGAACTAAATCTGGCATTATGTTAGGCTTGGGTGAAAAACGTGAAGAAGTCATTGAAACATTACACGACTTGCGTGAAAATGATGTGGATGTGGTAACCATTGGTCAATACCTTCAACCAAGTAAAAAACATTTACCTGTAAAACAGTTTATAAATCCTGATCAATTTGATGAATACAAAGCCATTGGTTTAGATTTAGGATTTAGACATGTAGAAAGTAGTGCTTTAGTTAGATCTTCTTACAAAGCTCAAAAACATATTAATTAATGATAAGGGTTGCCATAAATGGTTTTGGCAGAATTGGCCGTCGTCTATTTAGGTTAGCACTACAGCATCCTAATATTAAAGTTGTTGCCATTAATGATCTAGCAGATACTAAAACATTAAGCCATTTATTAAAATATGATAGTATTCACGGAGTCCTTAAGGAGGAAATTACCTGTGACACAAATCATATAATTATTAACAAAACACCTATACCATTATACAATCACTCACATCCTAAGACAATAGATTGGAGGAATTCTAATCCTGACTTTGTTGTTGAAGCCACTGGTAAATTCAAAACAAAAGCTGAGCTACAACATCATATAAACAATGGAGCCAAACAAGTTATCTTGTCTGTACCGTCACTAGAAGACGATATTAAAACTATAGTTTTAGGTGTTAACGACAGTATTATAAATGGTAATGAAAACATAATTTCAAATGCTTCATGTACCACAAATAATGCAGCACCAATGATTTCATTAATCAATCAAAATTTCGGCATTAAACAGGCATATATTACCACTATTCATTCTTATACAACAGACCAAAGTCTTCACGATCAACCCCATCGCGATTTGAGACGTGCAAGAGCAGCAGGTCAATCTATTGTGCCAACTACCACTGGTGCAGCAAAAGCACTAACTAAAATTTTTCCTGATTTATCAGACGTTATCGGAGGCTGTGGTATTAGAGTACCTGTTGCTAATGGTTCTTTAACAGACATTACAATTAATATTAAAGGGGAAACCACGATTGAAGAAGTAAACTCAATATTTAAGCAAGCAGCTGAAAATGAACTAAAAAACATTCTAGAATATACAGAAGACCCAATAGTATCTGTAGATATAGTAGGAAATTCACACTCTTGTATTTTTGATGCACAAATGACTTCTGTTATTGGCAATATGGTTAAAATTGTGGGTTGGTACGATAACGAAACTGGTTATAGCTCAAGAATTTTAGACTTAATCTGCAATTTATCGGACAAAAAAGCACTTTTGTCGAATAAATAATTATATTTGCTTCATTAAAGTGAGGTGAAATGACCCTGTTCAAATATCAAATATTTATTTTTTTAGTATGTTTCTGTAGTCTAATTTCTGCACAAGAAGGTGTGGAGGATAGAGATATGCTGTCGCTTAGAATTCAAAATTACACAGATCAAGCTAAGTTAAGCAGTGACAGAGGTGATTACTATAATGCAAAAGAGAACTTGCAGAAAGCCTTGGATATTGCCAAAAAGATTGATGATAAAAAAAACCAAGGCATAATCCACACAAAATTAGGGAAACTTCAATACCTTATCGATGAACCAGAAGCTGCCATACTCTCTCTTAGCAAGGCTATTCAAATTCAAAGAAACAATAATGATTACGGTAATTTAGCAATTTCCTATAATATTAAAGGCGTTATTCATAGTTACAGAGGTGAGTATAGCGATGCTCTGGATTATTTTAATTCTGCAAAAACACGTTTTCAAGAAGAAGACTTAGAGGAGTATATTTCTGAAGTGACTTTGAACGAAGGAAAAGTATATCTTGCTCAAAAAGAATATCAAAAAGCAAAAGAGCAATTAGAAAAGACTATTATAATTGCTAAAAAACACAATCAAAACAGACGTTTAAGTAGTGCTTTAATACAAATTGCAAAGGTTTCTAGCGCTTTAGATAATTCAGCATTGGCCTTATCTCAGGCAGAAGAAGGTTTAGAAATAGCTTCAAATTTTAATATTGAAGAAAATATCAACGAAGCCTATTTAACATTAAGTGATATCCATGAAAAAAATGGAGATTATAAAAACTCCTTCCTGTATGTAAAAAAACATATCAGTATCACTGATTCGCTCTTAAACATTAAACGAGAGAATCTTGCACAGGGCAAAAATGTACAATACCTAAATGAATACAAAGATGCAGAAAATGCCCAGCTTCAAGCACAAATAGAAGAAGTTAGTGCAGAAAGTAACTTTACACGTATTACTACCATTCTAAGTATTGCGCTAATTACAATTCTTTCACTTTTAACGTTATCGCTTTATAAAAACAATAACATAAGATTAAAGACCAACAATATGCTTCATAAAAAAAATGATGAACTTATTGTTGCAAAAGAAAAAGCAGAATTGGCTTCACGCACAAAGGCTAACTTTCTATCTACAGTTACCCACGAGCTGCGCACACCATTATATGCGGTAACAGGATTAACCAATATGTTATTGGATGAAAACCCTAAAGATCACCAAATAGCACACTTAAAATCATTAAAATTCTCTGGTGATTACTTGCTGACCTTTATAAATGATATACTTCAGATTAATAAAATCGAAGCCAATAAAGTTGAGCTAGATCCAGAAGAATTTAACCTTAAAACTAAAATTGAAAATGTAGTCTCTGCCTTGGGCAATTCTGCTAATGAAAATGAAACCAAAATACATTTTGAATACGAAGACGGGTTACCAGAATCATTTTATGGTGACCAATTAAAGATTTCCCAAATCTTAATTAACCTACTAGGAAATGCTATCAAATTCACAAAAGATGGAAACATCTGGGTAAGAGCGTACAAAATTGACCAAAAGGAAAAAATGTACACCTTACGCTTTGAAATTGAAGATAATGGCATTGGTATTACAAAAGAAAAACAAGAGCACATGTTTGACAGCTTCTCACAAGGTTCTGTACAAATTAACAGAAAGTATGGAGGTACTGGTCTTGGTTTATCTATTGTAAAAGGTCTTATTCAGATTCTAAAAGGAAAAATCTATTTGAAGAGTGATCTCGGCAAGGGCACTACCTTCTTCTTTGAAATTCCTTTAGAAAAAGCAGAAGACAACCAAAAGCCAAAAACAGTAGTAATTGATAATTCTGATAAGATGAAAGATTTGGATTTAAGCAACATTAAGATTTTGATTGTTGAGGACAACAAAATTAACCAGATGATTACCAAGAAAATCTTAACAAAAATGGATTTATCTTGTGATATTGTAGACAATGGTGAAGATGCCGTAGAAAAAGTAAAATCTACACCATACAACGTGGTGCTAATGGACATTCACATGCCTGGCATCAGTGGACTCGAAGCAACTAAAATCATCAGAACCTTTGATAAAGAATTAACCATCTTTGCGCTTACAGCTGTAACGCTTGAAGATAAAATGCACGAATTTGATGAGGCTGGTTTTGATGATATCATTCCAAAACCTTTTAAACAAGAAGAGTTTGTAAACAAATTATACAACGCATTATCTAATAAAAATGTAACCGCTTAATTTGTTGCTTTACTAACTAAGCGAGCAAACCTATCAGAATCATCAATATTAATTTCAATAGGCAAATAATATAATTTGTCAATAAGACTTTCGTAACCATTTAATCTTACAAAATCTTTTTCTGTAGTAAGTATCAATTCTTTTCTATTCAATTTTTGAATGTCACTTTCAGAAAAATGATAGTGATCTTTAAACTCTAAATGTTCAAAGCTCAACCCTAGTTCATTAAGATGATTTACCAAAGGTTTTGGGTTAGCGATACCTGTGACCAAAGTAAATTCAGGCAAATTCGTTAACACCATTTCATTGTTTATTGAATACACATTTTTACTGTACCTAATATTGCTAAAAAAAACATGTTGACTCTCAACAGGATTGACACCATTAACAATGTTAGTTTTTTCCAAATCACTTAAATTCTTAGGGCACTTAGTAACCACAATAAAATCTGCTCTTTTATAACCAGATCGTGGCTCCCTTAAATTTCCCGTTGGCAAAACAATGTCTTTATAAAACAAATTGTCGTAAGAAGTGAGTAAAATATTGAAACCTGCTTTCACTTTTCTATGCTGAAATGCGTCGTCGAGCAAAATCACTTCTGGTTGCGGATTAAGCTTTCGCAATAACTCAATTCCATTTTGTCTGTCCGCATCTACCGCAACTTGTATATCATTAAACTTTTTATAGAATTGAAAAGGTTCGTCACCCAGTGTTTCAGAAGTCTCGTTAACATTACCTAATACAAACCCTTCTGATTTCCTTTTATACCCACGACTTAAGGTAGCAACACGGTGTTTACCTTTTAATAATCGAATTAAATATTCAATCATTGGTGTTTTGCCTGTACCACCAGTACTTAGGTTGCCGACACATATTACTGAAAAATCATAGGATTTTGAAGGTTTTATCCCAGCATCATACAGCCAATTTCTAAGTTTTGTAACTAAATAATAAATTGGTACAACGGGAAACAATATGAGTCTTATAATCTTCATGAGCACTAAAATATATTATTTTTGATACAAATTCGCATTTAGTATGATTGTTCAAGATGTTATAAACCATTTACAAGAACTGGCTCCACTCGCCTATGCCGAAGATTTTGATAACGTAGGTCTTTTGGTTGGCGATAAAAATCAGAACGTTTCTGGTATTTTAATTACGTTAGACACGCTGGAAGCTGTTGTGGACGAAGCCATTGAAAAAAAATGTAACCTTATTGTAAGTTTTCATCCTATAATTTTTAAAGGACTAAAGAAACTAACTGGAAAAAGTTATGTTGAACGCGTAGTTATTAAAGCTATTCAAAATAATATAGCTATTTTTTCAATTCATACGGCTCTAGATAATTCATTTCAAGGTGTCAACTCCATAATTTGTGATCAACTTGGACTTAAGAACAAAAAAGTTCTCCTTCCTCAATCTGGCACTATAAAGAAATTACAAACTTATATACCAAAAGAAAATGCCGATGTTGTTAGAACAGCATTATTTAAAGCTGATGCTGGTAATATTGGTAATTATGAATTTTGTTCTTTTAATTTTGAAGGTAACGGAACTTACAAAGGCAATGAAGATTCAAAGCCAACTATTGGAAAAAAAGGAGAAATACATACAGAAGGAGAAACTGCAGTTTCAGTGACGTTTCACAAACACTTAGAAAGTAAAGTTTTAAAAGCATTATTTAACGCACATCCTTATGAAGAAGTTGCTTATGAGATTACTACTTTAGAAAATAAAAATCAACATATTGGTATAGGTATGGTCGGTGAACTTGAAAATGCAATGGCACCAGAACAAGGTTTACAGTTTATAAAAGAAAAGATGAATACAAATTGTATTCGACATTCAAAATTGATTGATAAACCAATTAAAAAGATTGCAGTATTAGGAGGCTCTGGGAGTTTTGCTATAAGTGCGGCAAAGGCATCAGGCGCTGAGGTTTTTGTAACTGCTGACTTAAAATATCATGATTTTTTTAGTGCTGAGAATGAGATCATTTTAGCAGACATTGGCCATTATGAAAGTGAACAATTCACAAAATCATTTTTAGTAGACTATCTCTCAAAAAAAATCACTAATTTTGCAATCATTTTATCAAAGACAAATACAAATCCGGTAAAGTATTTATAATTATGGCAAAAAAAGCTGAAGTTTCTGTTGAAGAACGATTAAGAGCTCTGTATGATTTACAATTAATTGACTCTAGAGTAGATGAAATAAGAAATGTCAGAGGAGAACTTCCTTTAGAAGTAAGAGATTTAGAAGATGAAGTTGAAGGGCTTAACACCAGATTAGAAAAGCTTAACGATAGTCTTACCATCATTGACGATGAAATTAAAGGCAAGAAAAATCTCATCGAAGAAGCAAAAAACCTGATCAAAAAATACAGTGAGCAACAAAAAAATGTTAGAAATAACAGAGAATACAACTCATTGACTAAGGAGATTGAATTTCAGGAACTAGAAATTCAATTGGCTGAAAAGCACATCAAAGAATTTAAAGCACAAATAGATCAGAAAAAAGAAGTTATTTCTGAAACTAAAGACCGTTTAAAAGATCGTAAAGCGCACCTTAAGCACAAAAAAGGTGAGTTAAATGAAATTTTAAAAGAAACTGAAAAAGAAGAAGAAGCACTTATCGGTAAATCTGAAGAATACCAAAAGAAGCTAGAAGATCGTTTAGTTAAGGCTTATACAAGAATAAGAACCAATGTAAAAAACGGTTTAGCCGTTGTACCAATTGAACGTGGAGCTTCAGGAGGATCTTTCTTTACTATTCCACCTCAAGTACAGGTAGAAATTGCTTCTCGTAAAAAAGTAATTACAGATGAGCATAGTGGTCGTATTTTAGTAGATGCAGCCTTGGCAGAAGAAGAAAAAGCAAAAATGGACAAATTATTTGCTAAGCTAAGTAAGTAATAATCCCATTATATAATTTTAAAGCCTTTACATGTATGTAAGGGCTTTTTTATTTAATAAAACTTTAAAACAATTCGTATTAAGGTTTTATAACTTTATACGACTATTGAAAAAAGAAAAATTTAACTATGAAGAAGTTTTTATATATTTTAACCATAACATTATTATTCAGCTGTAACAATTCAGCACAAAATAATAACCCAGAACAACAAGCTGTAATTAACTCCCAACCTATTGTTGTACCAATGGAAAATGGCAAAGCAAAAGCTTATTTTGCTAGTGGTTGCTTTTGGTGTGTTGAAGCTATATACGAAAGCGTCAAAGGAGTGGAAGAAGTTATTAGCGGTTATGCTGGCGGACATACAAAAAACCCAACTTATGAAGCAAGTAACACTGGTAGAACAGGCCATGCAGAGGCTGTAGAAGTAATCTACAACCCTAAAGTAGTAAGTTTTGCAACTTTAGTAGATGTTTATTTTGGGTCCCAAGACCCAACACAAGTCAACGGACAAGGACCAGATAAGGGATCGCAATACCGATCTATTATTTTCTATCAAAATGATGAACAAAAGAAAATTATTGAAGAAAAGAAAGCGACTTTAGCTAAAAAATTAAATGATGAAATCGCTGCTGAAGTTTATCCTTTTCAAAAGTTTTGGGAGGCAGAAGCTTATCATCAAAATTACGAAAAGCGTCACCCTAACCAAGCATATATTAGAAATGTATCGGTTCCGAGATTAAAAAGGTTTCAAGCTAAATTTCCTGAACTATTAAAGGAAGACACAAAACATTAAAATTCTATTTTGACCTGTAAGATTAAAAGCCTTACAGGTCTTGTATTATTTCTTCGTTGCTTTTATTTCAAAAATCATAGGAAACTTTTGATCTTTCATTTTATACATTCCAGTTTCGGTTTTTATTAAATTAGGAAACACATCATATGGACTTTCGTCATATTCATTAAGGTATTCAATTTGCAATCCTGCTCCAATTAGTGAATTTACGACTTCAGACAATCCATGATTCCAACCATATTCCTTACTTACCATTTTTGAAGATTGGTTAGCGTAAGTCCCTTCATATTCATCATAAATCACATCTTTTTGGTTGTAGTGATATTTCATTTCAGGTTTACCATTATCACTTTCATAATCAAACATCCAAAGAATAGGATGAAATTCAACCATATAAAATGTGCCGTCTACTTTTAATCTTTCAGAAATCATTTTTGCCCAAGGTTTTAAAGCCGGTAACCAACCGATGGTTCCGTAACTAGTAAAAACAATATCAAAGGTGTCAGAAATGTGTTTAGAAGTATCTAAAACATTACAACAAACAAATCTAGCATCGAGCTGTAGTTCCTCATTTAATTGTTGCGCAAGTTTAATGCCTTCATCACTTAAATCTACACCAACACACTTGGCTCCTTCCCGACTCCAACTCAAAGTATCTTGGCCAAAATGGCATTGTAAATGGAGTAACGACTTCCCTTCTACTTTGCCCAATGCATTTAATTCATAAGGCATAAGTGACGTTTCTCCTGTCTTAAAAGTTTCAAGATTGTACATTTCACTTTGAGCGTGAATTGCTACTTTCTTATTCCAAGTTGCCTTATTAACTTCGAAATAATTAGTGTTCTCTTTCATCCTTCGTTAAATTTACACCTAAATTAAATCACTTTTTAATATGAAACCACGCTACTCACTTTTTATTTGCTTATTCATACTAGCTTCTTGTAAATCTGAAAAGAAAAAAACCATGGAAAAAGAGGAAATGAAAGACCTCACGGTTGCAGAAAAAATTGCAAATGCACACGGTTTTGAAAACTGGAAAAATGTTGAACAAGTTCAATTTACATTTCAAGTAGATAGAGATAGTATTAAAGGTAACGGAAGGTCATGGCAGTGGCACCCGAAAAAAGACAGTGTAGTAATGCGAGGAGTTGAAAAAGACATTAAATATGTGAGAACAAATGTAGATAGCTTGTCTTTAAATGCTGATAAAGCGTTTGTGAATGACAAATATTGGCTGTTTGTGCCCTTTCAATTGGTCTGGGATTCTTCTGCAACCATATCTGAACCAAAAAAAGCTGAAGCTCCAATCAGTAAAGAACAAAAGAATATGATAACAATCACCTATCCAGACAACGGTGGTTATACTCCTGGTGATGCCTATGATATTTATTATAACGATGATTTTATAATTGAAGAATGGGTTTATAGAAAAGGAAATTCAGAAGAACCAACAATGGCTACTACTTTTGAAAACTATAAAGATTACAATGGGATTAAAATTGCAACAGATCATAAAATGGAAAAAGGCAATTGGAACTTAAATTTTACTAATGTCAGTATAGAAACAGAAAAACCCAAGTCTTAAAAGTTTCTTAAAAATTAAATTTTAAAAATCCAACAGGGGAGAATAAGACGTATATATCATAAATAAAATATTCCGCTTTATGCGCCTATATATATTCAAAGCGCTTCAATTATGAAATTGAAGCGCTTTATTTTTTCACTACCTTCTCTTTCTGAAAATCATCTTTAGTGCCTCGCTTTTAATTCTTATTTTTGTTAGCAACCGAAAACCAATTCACCTTGAGTACATATAAGAATAATCTCGATTTTGCTAAGGAACAAGATAATAAAGATCCATTATCAGATTACCGAAATCAATTTCATATTCCCAAACACGCAGACGGCAATGACATTATTTATCTATGTGGTAATTCGTTAGGACTTCAACCAAAATCAACCAAAGATTATATAGACCAAGAACTTAAAGATTGGGCAGAATTAGGTGTAGAAGGTCATATTCACGGTAAAAATCCATGGTTATCTTATCATGAATTACTGGCTGAAAATATGGCAAAAATCGTAGGTGCTAAACCTATCGAAGTTGTAGTTATGAATACCCTTACTACTAATCTGCATTTAATGATGGTTTCGTTTTATAAACCAACTCAAAAGCGTTATAAAATATTAATTGAAGGTGATGCTTTTCCTTCAGATAAATATGCCGTTGAATCACAATTAAGACATCATGGTTTTGATGATAATGAAGGTGTAATCTTATGGAACGCTAGAGAAGGTGAAGAATTAGCCAGATATGAAGATTTAGAAGACATTTTAAAAAACCATGGAGATGAAATTGCCTTGGTGATGATTGGTGGTGTTAATTACTATACAGGTCAGTTTTTCGATCTAAAACGAATTACAGAACTTGGTCACAAACATGGTTGCCTTGTTGGGTTTGATTGTGCCCACGGAGCAGGAAATGTAAACTTAGATTTACATAACTCTGGTGCAGACTTTGCCATTTGGTGTAGTTATAAATACCTGAATTCTGGGCCTGGGAGTTTAAGTGGAGTCTTTGTACACGAGAGACACGCCTATAACAAATCTCTAAATCGCTTTACAGGTTGGTGGAGTCATAATAAAGAAACACGTTTTAAAATGCGCGATGATTTTGATATGCTACCCGGAGCTGAAGGTTGGCAATTGAGCAACCCACCAATCCTATCTATGGCAGCAATTAAAGCTTCATTAGATATGTTTGCTGAAGCAGGAATGGATAAACTCGTTGCAAAATCGAAACAGCTCACAGGTTATTTTGAATTTTTAATCAATGAAATGAATAACGATAGCATTAAAATTATCACTCCTTCAAACCCAGAAGAACGTGGCTGTCAGTTATCAATTCAAGTAAAAAATGCAGACCGAAGTTTACACGAAAAATTAACCAAAGCAGGTATAATTAGTGATTGGAGAGAGCCAGATGTAATTAGATGTGCGCCAGTGCCATTGTATAATTCTTTTGAAGATATTTATAGAATGGTTAAAAAATTGAATGCTCTACTAAATTAAACTCACTCTCACCTCGGGAGCAGTCGAGAGGTCAATAAAGGTCTCGACTACGCTTGACCAGACAAATTACATATGAAAGAAAGAAAACAAAACATATTAATCATCGGAGCTGGGCTTTGCGGAAGTCTTTTAGCATTGCGCTTGGGACAAAGAGGCTATAATGTTTCCGTTTACGAAATGAGACCAGATCTACGAAAGACAGATATTTCTGCTGGTCGTTCAATAAATTTAGCATTTTCAGATCGAGGCAATAAAGCCATGAAATTAGTAGGTATTGAAGAAAAAGTTAAGAAATTATGTATTCCTATGAATGGCCGAATGCTTCATGATAGAGAGGGGAATACATTTCTATCAAATTATAGTGGTCGCGAATATGAATATATCAATTCTATTTCTCGTCAAGACCTCAACGCACTGCTTTTAGACGAGGCTGAAAAGCATGAAAACGTTAATCTATATTTTAATAAAAAATGTAAATCTGTAGATTTTGAAAAAACGACAGCTTTGTTTCAAGACTACAAAACAAAAGATGAATTTATTGAAGATGCAGACTGTATTATCGCTACAGATGGAGCTGGGTCGGCACTGAGAAAAAGTTACTATTTAGGTAAAAAGTTTCTGTTTAGTTTTTCACAAGATTACTTAACCCATGGTTATAAAGAACTTTCAATTCTTCCCGCTAAAGATGGCGACTATAAAACGTACAAAAATGCCCTTCATATTTGGCCAAGAGGTGATTTTATGGTCATTGCTTTGCCTAATTTAGATGGTAGTTTTACCGTAACATTATTTTTAAGTTTTTCTGAAGGCGAATACAATTTTGATAATTTAACCACACCTGAACGCGTTAACGAATTCTTCAAAAAAGAATTTCCAGATGCTTTGGAATTAATGCCGAATTTAGTTGAAGAATTTTTCGAAAATCCAACGTCACCTCTTGGCACTGTAAAATGTTCACCATGGAATTACAAAGGAAACACACTTTTAATGGGAGATTCTGCCCATGCCATTGTACCTTTTTACGGCCAAGGCATGAACGCTTCTTTTGAAGATGTTGTTGAGTTTGATAAGGTTTTAGATCAAAATTTAAAGAATTGGGAAGCAATTTTTAAAACCTATCAGAAAAACAGAAAGCCAGATACCGATGCGATAGCGGATTTAGCTATTGACAATTTTCACGAAATGAAAGATCACGTTGGGCAGTCCATATTTCAAGAAAAAAGAAAAATTGAAATGGCTTTGGAAAAAGAATTTCCAAATGAATATTCTTCAAAATATAGTTTAGTTACCTTTAATGAAGATATTGGTTATAGAGAAGCCATGCTTAGAGGAAGAGCACAAGATAAAGCAATATTGAATATGTTATCTGATGGAGTCATTTCCGCATCAGATACTATTAAAGACATTTTAATTAAAGTAAAAACTGAAACCGAAGCAATTTTAGAGAACGATAGAGTTGCAGGATTGCATTGATTATTAAACAGTAGGACTACATATTATGAATAAACAAGAAGATAAAAGTTCTGCTTCTGCAGGAACTAACGTAACACCAAGAGGAGCATATCCACATGTAAAACAAGTTGGCGATTTTATTTTTGTTTCGGGCACAAGTTCTAGACGTGCAGATAATACGATTGCAGGAGTTGACATAATTGACGAAATGGGTACCAAACGACTCAATGCAGAAGTACAGACACGAGAAGTTTTAAAAAATATAGAAAAGAACTTAGCAAAGGTAGAAGCCTCTTTAAAAGATGTTGTAGATGTAACTTCTTTTCTAGTTAACATGAATGATTTTGCAGGCTACAACAAAGCTTACGCTGAGTTTTTTGAAAAAGAAACCGGACCCACCAGAACAACTGTCGCTGTGCACCAATTACCGCATCCAGATTTGGTGGTAGAGATAAAGGTTATGGCTTACAAAAAACAATAATGAAAATTCAAAATTACATAAACGGAAAATTTATGCCTTCTAACGCTAATGGATGGATGGATAATTATAATCCTTCAAGCGGAGAAGTTTATGGCCAAATTCCAAACTCAACGAAAGTTGATGTAGAAAACGCATACATTGCCGCAAAATCTGCTTTTCCTAATTGGTCACAAACAACATTAGAAGAACGTAGTCGTATTCTAATTAAAATTTCAGAATTATTAGAAGCCAACCTACAACGGTTTGCTGAAGCAGAGAGTAAAGATAACGGTAAGCCTGTGTCTCTAGCGAAAGCTGTGGACATTCCTAGAGCTGCAAGCAACTTTAGGTTTTTCGGAAATGCTATAACGCAATTCGCAAGTGAAAGTCACGAATCCGTTGGACAACAAGCTATAAATTACACATTGCGGCAACCGATAGGTGTTGTAGGTTGTATTTCACCATGGAATCTCCCACTCTATCTTTTTACATGGAAAATTGCACCAGCCATTGCCGCAGGAAATTGTGTTGTGGCAAAGCCAAGTGAGATCACACCCATGACGGCTTATTTACTTGGAGAAATCTGTAACGAAGCAGGTTTACCTAAGGGAGTATTAAATATTGTTCACGGATTAGGTACCACCACAGGCCAAGCCATCATTGAACACCCAGACATTAAAGCTATTAGTTTTACTGGCGGAACTGCTACAGGAGCTCACATTGCAAAAGTAGCTGCACCAATGTTCAAAAAATTATCATTAGAATTAGGTGGAAAGAATCCAAATATCATTTTTGCAGATTGTGATTATGAAGACATGCTGAATACAACGGTTCGGTCTTCCTTTGCTAATCAAGGTCAAATTTGTTTGTGTGGAAGTCGAATTTTTGTAGAAGCTTCGTTATATGAAAAGTTTAAAACAGATTTTGTAGAAAAAGTAAAACAATTAAAAGTTGGTCATCCTTCAAACGATGAAACAGATATAGGAGCTTTAGTTTCAAAATCGCATCTCGAAAAGGTAAAAGAATACATTGAAATTGCAAAAAATGAAAACGGGTCTATTCTTTGTGGTGGAAATGAAGTAAAAATTGAGGGTTATGAAAATGGTTATTATTTAGAACCAACCATTATAGAAGTTCCAAATGATGAGTGTCGCGTTAACCAAGAAGAGATTTTTGGACCTGTAGTAACTCTAATGCCATTTCATACTGAAGATAACGTGCTTCAAATGGCCAATAAAGTAAAATACGGACTCTCAGCAACACTATGGACCAATGATTTAAAACGAACCATGCGAATGAGCAACCAGTTGCAAGCAGGTATCGTTTGGGTGAACACTTGGATGATGCGCGATTTAAGGACTCCTTTTGGTGGAGTAAAAGCCAGTGGAGTTGGTAGAGAAGGTGGTTTTGAAGCGCTTCGCTTTTTTACTGAAGCTAAGAATGTTTGTATAAAATATTAATCGAGCAAGGTCTCGAGTGCGCTCGACCAGACATAAAAAATAAAATTAGAACTAAAATGTCACCTCGAGCGCAGTCGAGAGGTCAATTATGAAAACATATTTTGTTTATATATTGCAATGCGCCGATAACCTAAATTATACTGGAGTTACAAACAATCTCTCGAGAAGACTTATGGAACATAAAAAAGGTTTAAATAAAAGCTGCTTTACTTATAAAAGAAGACCATTAGAATTAATATTTCATCAAGAATTTAACGATATTGAACAAGCGATATATTTTGAAAAGAAGATAAAAAAATGGAGTGCGAAAAAGAAACATGCATTAGCTAAAGGAGAATATGATATGTTGCAAATTTTATCTGAATGTAGAAATGCAACACATTCAAATTATAAACAAGAAGATTAAATAAAACTAAATAGGTCTCGACTGCGCTCGACCAGACAAAAACTATGAACTTAGAACTAAACAACAAATACGCATTAGTTTGCGGTAGTACAGCAGGAATAGGAAAGGCAACAGCAATGGCATTGGCTGCAGAAGGTGTGCAAGTCACATTAATTGCAAGAAACGAAGACAAACTAAAAGCAGTACTTTCAGAATTACCTCAACATAGAAACCATGATTATATCGTTGCTGATTTTTCAAATCCAATGGAGTTAAAAGAAAAAGTTGAAACCTATATTAGAGAAAATCATGGCTTTCATATTTTATTGAATAATACTGGCGGACCAAAAGGTGGCCCTATTTTTTCTGCAGAAGTTAACGAATTTGAATCTGCATTTACACAGCATCTCAAATGCAACCACGTACTAGCTCAAACTATTGTACCTTTTATGAAATCTGAAGGTTATGGCAGAATTGTAAATGTTATTTCAACGTCAGTAAAACAACCTTTAGACGGTCTTGGCGTTAGCAACACCATTAGAGGAGCTGTTGCCAATTGGAGCAAAACTTTAGCTAATGAATTGGGTGAATTTGGTATAACGGTTAACAATGTTTTACCAGGAGCAACAGGAACAGAACGTCTTTCTGAAATTATAAAAAATAAGTCGAATAAAACAGGAAAAACCGAAGAGGAAGCTGCAAATGCAATGAAAAGTGCAGTACCAGCAAAACGCTTTGCAAAACCTGAAGAGTTAGCAGATGCCATTACATTTTTGGCAAGTGCACGTGCAGGTTACATCAACGGAATTAATTTACCTGTTGATGGCGGACGAACAAAATCTTTGTAACTTTATAACAAGTAAATTAATCCGTCACAACAAGGAAGATACGGCAAAGTAATTCTTACAATATGAGAATGCCATAGCTAAAACCTCACAATGACATACAAAACTAAAATCATGAGCAAATTAGTATCACCAATAAATTTCAAAGCTTGGATTGAAGAAAACCGCCATTTACTAAAACCTCCCGTTGGAAATAAAGTCGTTTGGAAAGATGGCGACTTTATTGTTATGGTTGTTGGTGGTCCAAATAGCCGAAAAGATTATCATTACAATGAAACACCGGAATTTTTCTATCAAGTTGAAGGTGATATTGTTTTAAAAGTTATCGATGAAGGAGAGCCAAAAGACATACATATTAAAGAAGGTGAAATTTTTCTGTTACCGCCTAAAGTTCCCCATTCACCGCAACGTGGCGCAAACACGGTTGGTTTAGTTATTGAATACAAACGGCCAGGTGGTATGCGAGATGCCTTACTTTGGTTCTGTGAAAACTGTACAACTAAATTATACGAAGAGGATTTCACCGTTGAAAATATAGAAACAGATATGCCAAAGATTTTTGATAAATACTATGGCGATAAAGATAAACGAGAATGTCCAAATTGTGACAAGGTAATGCAGCCACCAAAGAAAGTGCAAATAGATGACTAAACGTAAACTTAGAATAAACGGTCATTCGCACCTTCTTCCCTATCCTGAGGAAATTCCTCAATTTATGAAGGATAAAGGGATTTTCTGGGTAGATAAGGATCGAAAATATATGCTTCAAAAGGATTGGAACCGTCCAATTACAGATTCAAGTTTTTTTCTAAATGAAAAGCTAGCTTGGATGGAGCGCTACAAAATTGATCATGCGGTTGTTTTAAATTTATCACAACTTTATGGTAACGGTTTGCGTGTTGAAGAAATGAAGCAGGCGTTGCGATTTCAAAATGATTTTAATGCAAAAGTGCAGCATGAAAATCCGAGTAAATTTACTTGTGGTTTTGTGGTTCACCCTGGTTTTGTAAGAGGTGCTTGTTGGGAGATTGAGCGTTGCGTTGAGGAATTAGGCCTTCAACTTTTATGTTTACCAACACATTATATGGATACCATTGGAACTTGGAGGTGTATTTTTGATGAAGAAAATGAGCCCATCTTCGAGTTGGCAAACAAATACAATTTGGCTGTTGAAATTCACCCTTATGATGGAGAAAAATTCATTAAACTTGAAAATACATCTTGGCGTTTTCATTTAATTTGGATGTTGGCACAATGTGCTGATGCCTACCATTTTTTAACCTTAAATGGCTACCAAGACAAATACCCAAATATGCGAACTTGTTTTGCTCATGGAGGACAATTAGCACAAATAAATCTTGGAAGACGAATCCAAGGATTTGATGGACGACCAGATTTATTTGAAGGCAAAAGTCACCCAAGAAAAGCAGTTGGACATAAAAATATATTCTTCGATACGTTGGTGCATGATACAGGTGGTTTAGAGTTATTAATTAGAAATCAAGGTTCTAAACAAGTTTTAATGGGCTTAGATGATCCGTATCCGCTCGGCGAGATGGAAAGTGAAAAGCAATCTTCTTATCCTGGGAAAATTTTAGATTTAGCAATAGAGCGAAAAATTATAACAGAGGTTGAGCGTGATGCGATTTGGGAAGATAATGTCATTAAATGGCTATGTGGTGATGATCAAAAAGCAAAAGACAAATTAATGAATAGAATTTTAGCCTAATGCATTTCTTACCAGAAAAATTAGACGATTATATTGTTGCACATTCTGAAGAAGAACCAAAATTGCTTCAACAGCTTACTAGGGAAACCTATCAGAAAATTTTACAGCCAATAATGCTCAGCGGACCATATCAAGGTCGTGTGTTAAGTATGATATCAAAGTTGATTAGACCAACATCAATTTTAGAACTTGGTACGTTTACCGGATATTCTACTTTATGTTTAGCTGAAGGTTTGAGAGAAAATGGAAGAATTCATACCGTTGACATTAATGAAGAGTTGCTTGATTTTCAAAGAAAATATTTTGATAAATCAAATTACGGAGAACAAATTATTCAGCATACAGGTAATGCTTTAGACATAATTTCTACCTTAGATATGAGCTTTGATTTGGTGTTTATTGATGCAGATAAACCAAACTATTGCAATTATTTTAATGCTATAATTGATAAGTTGGAAACTGGTGGTGTTATTTTATCCGACAATGTCTTGTGGCACGGTAAAGTTATAGAGCCGTTAAATGAAAAAGATAAATCTACAAAAGCAGTTTTAGAGTATAATACATTGCTTAAAACCGACCAAAGGATAGAAACTGTGATTTTTCCGATAAGAGATGGTTTAACTATTAGCAGAAAAAAATAGTACTACTTATCTCGTTTTAAGGAACCCGTAAAATCTTCGAGATCATCCTTTACTTTTTTTAGTTCCTCATTGATGTTTTTAGTCACTTCGGTATCAACAACATTACCTTCTTTTGCTGTTTTTGTAACCTCGTGCTTTATATCATTGGTGGCATCTCTTAATTGACGCATTCCTTTCCCTAAGCCACGTGCTATTTCAGGGATTTTATCTGCACCAAAAACCATCACCACCAGAAATAATATAAATATTATTTCGGTGCCACCAATAAATAAAAATGTTGTTAGTTTTATCACACTACAAATATATAGCGAGTTTATGTAATAAAAAAAGCCTACTCGTTAAAGTAGGCTTAATCTTTTAAGATTCTTTACTTAATTTTTCATATTGTTCTTAAACTTATCGAAATCGCTATCCTGGGTTTCTCTTGGCCAAGAATTATTGGTTGTATCGACATCTGCAGTTTCTAAATCTGGATCTACGACAATTGAAACAATTTCCTTATCACTTCCAATAGCCTTGGAAACCTCATCATCATTCAGTCTCCAAATCTGTGCAGGATATGTTATTTTCTCTTTTGTACCATCAGCATAGGTATATTCTACAATCAATGGCATTACCAGTCCGCCTGGCTTTTCAAAAGTAACATTATAAAAATACTTTGGGGATTTTAAATTTTTACGTTCCTCTGGAGTAAAATTATCCATAACGTACTCTTTCAATGTCTTTGTATCGTTAAGTGCATCTTGATTTTTCATACTTTCCTTAAAGTCTTCGCTTCCTTCTTCAACAAAATACACCAAAGGAGGTAAATCATCTACAGAACGACCTTGTGCTTCCATACGTTTTTTTATAGCTGCAGTTGGCTCGTTTGACACATAGAACTTTTTAACTTCCTTAACACCTATATCTGTGTAATCCGTAGTGTAGAACCAGCCTCTCCAGAACCAATCTAAATCCACTGCAGACGCATCTTCCATTGTACGGAAAAAGTCTTCTGGTGTTGGGTGCTTAAACATCCAACGATTGGCATATTCTCTAAAAGAATAATCGAACAATTCTTTTCCCATTATAGTTTCTCTCAAAATATTTAATCCTGTTGCTGGCTTACCATAAGCATTGTTACCAAATTGATAAGTGTTTAGGCCTTTTGTCATAATTGGAGCAATAAAATCTTGCTCACCTCCCATGTATCTTACAATATTTTTAGCAGGTCCTCTACGTGATGGATATTTTTCATCACCTTCGGACAGTGCTGTTGGATTCCATTCACCAAAATCTTGTTCGGCTACATATTGAGCAAAAGTATTTAAACCTTCATCCATCCATGTCCACTGACGCTCATCACTATTTACAATCATTGGGAAAAAATTATGCCCAACTTCATGAATAATTACCGAGATCATTCCGTATTTTGTTCTATCAGAGTAGTTTCCGTCTTTATCCGGACGACCAAAGTTGTAGCAAATCATAGGATATTCCATTCCCATAGGTGCGTGTACTGAAATTGCTTTGTGATAAGGATAATCAAACGTCATTCTTGAGTAAGATTTTAAGGTACTCGCCACAGATTTTGTTGACCATTGTTCCCAAAGTGGGTTTCCTTCTTTAGAGTATAAGGATACAGCCATAACATCTTTATCTCCAATTTTTACAGCCATCATATCCCAAAGGAATTTACGTGAAGTTGCAAAACCAAAATCACGAACCATTTGTGCAGAAAGTTTCCAAGTCTTTTTGGCGCTGCTTTTAGACTTTTCTGTTTTTTCTGCTTCTTTTTGGGTTACAATCATTACAGGCTTATCGTAAGATTTTTTAGCATCTTTAAAACGCTTCATCATATCTTTTGTAAACACCTCTTCTCTATTGGTTAAATAACCTGTACCATCTAAAATATGGTCTGCTGGCACTGTAATGTTAACATCAAAATCACCGAATGGCAAAGCAAATTCATCACGTCCCCAAAATTGGGAGTTTTGCCAACCTTCTACGTCGTTATAAACTGCCATACGTGGGTAGAACTGTGCCATTACATATATTCTGTTGTCATTTTCTGGGAAATACTCATAACCAGAACGTCCTCCATCCTTTACGTGATCATTAATATTGTACCACCATTTTATCTTGAATGAAAATTTATCACCAGTTTTCATTGCTTTTGGCAATTCTACACGCATCATAGTACGATTAATCATGTGCGGCAAATCTTTCCCGTTAGTATCTTTTACATGCTCAATATTAAAACCACCATCAAAAGATTCTTTTAAATATTGGTTTGCAAAACTACCTGGATAAGTTGCTTCTTGATTTCTATCATTTGAAATAAGAGGCGTTTTTGAATCTCTTGCACGCATATTTTGGTCTAACTGCACCCAAAGATATTTTAACTCGTCTGGGGAATTGTTGGTGTAAGTAATGGTTTCGTCACCATATAATTTTGCTTTTTCATCATCAATCTCAATATCCATTTTATAGTCTGCCTGCTGTTGGTAATAAGCAGGACCTGGAGCACCAGAACCTGTTCTAAACATGTTTGGTGTAGCAAACTCATCGTATAATTGTTTGAATTTGTTTTGGTTAGTGTGACCAGGTTTACGCTCAGGCTGTATTTCATCTTGAGCGAATGCGCTCACCGATACAAATAGCATGGCGCATAAGGAATACTTAAAAATCTTCATAATTTATTTTAGTAATTTTAAAATCGAAGCCTAAAATAACGATTTTGGCAGTTTTTAATAGGGTTTTAATCAAAGTTTAACACGCACGTGTCTTTGGCTGGAAGTAGTAAAAAACTCTTGTTCTTATTTTTTAGTTTTAATCTAACGATATTTTGCTGTTCTGGAAAAACATCGAAGAGAGTTTGATTTGTAACTTTTATTGAGTTTATGTTTAAAACATCTTCAATCTCGAGGTAACAATAGGTAATACCATCTTTGTACTCTTTACCTATAAATTTAAAACTAGCAGCAGTTCCGTTAACTTTTACGTTAAGTTTATCCGCCAAATAACGCTTCATATAGGTATTAACCATTGTTGATTCATCCTCTTCGGTCAAAGTTATGGTTTCATCGTATCGCTGTCGTAATAGTTTTTCAAAATCATCTATAAAAATCTGGGTTATAATTTGAAGTGATTTATCTTTTTCTGAATATTCTATTTTGGTTACGCTAACGTAATATTCGTGCTTTATATCGCTAGATAACAGAACAGGAAAGATGAGAAATGCAAAAAAGAGTTGTACTAATTTCATTTGAAGTGGTAAAGTTTGACTTGTGAAACCAAAAAGTATTCCAAAATTAATCTTTAGTTGCAGACTGCCTAATTTCTTTATAGGCTTTTAGTTTTTGTTTCAAAAATTCTATGGCTTTCAGATCATTGTTTTCTTCACATAAAGCTTTAAAATCCTCATCTTCTTGGCAGAAATAAAAGTATTCATTTTTAAGATGTTCAGCTAAGGAATCTGTTTCAAAAATAGCTTCGGCAAACTCCCGTCTTAAGCGATCTATGCATTTTTCACTATTATCAATGGCAACGATTCTCTCAAGTTTTTTGGTTCTTCCACTAATTTTGTTCAATAGTTTATGAAAATTTATTGCTGCTCCACCACCAAAGGGACCTCCCATAACCGCTAAAGTTTTGCCAGCATCTGCGTCGTGTAATTTTCTTTCGTTTTGCGTTAGTGGTTTGCCTTTATAACCAGGAATGCCCAAGTCGTAAAAATTAATCTCGGCTTCGTCGTCTGAGTTTTCAATATCAGATTGAAGACTTCCTGTTAAAAGTTTACCGAGTATAACCTCATCTAACTCATTAATTTTTTCTACTAACTGTACTTCAAAATTACCTGATTCAAAAATAGATTTAGAAATGACAATCTGTTTGGGTTCGTATTTTAAACCAGAAATAAACAAAGTGTCAGAAACTTTTGCCGGAATTGTAAAACTACCATCTTCACTAGAAACGGTATATTTTACCGCAGTTTTGTTTAGAATGTGAATGCCTTCAATATCATCATTTGCAACAAGTTGTCCTTTTAAACCTTTACGCTGGGCATTTAAAAAGGAAAATGAAGCCAATATGGTGACCAAAAACAAAACATTAATTTTTATCACTTTTTTGTTTTAAGAAAGATTTGCTCAATTCGTTTATACGCTCTAAAAATTGTAGTTCTTTATCATCCTCAAGTAGTTCTTTATCTATACCTTGATTTTCAACATAATTTACAAAGTTTGGGACTTCTTCGCGAGGTATATTAAAATTTACATGAATGTAATTGATACTATATTGGTCTAACGCTTTTTGAAACGGAGACCTCTCAAGGGCTTTTTCCTTATCGGTTTTGGATGTTGTTGTTTTACCCGAAACTTGTTTGTAAATAAAGCCTGCTAAGTTTACAACGTTTATCATATTTTCTACACGTGGATGGTATTCGTTAAACGCCAAATTTTCAGCTTCAGTTTTATAATCTGCAGAAAACTCAAAATCTTCAACATTTTCCAATCCAAAATAAATGGCATCTAAATCTGCGTTGTAAGTTCTAACATTAGCTAAATCTGCATCTATTTCACCTGTGAGACCAAATGGTAACAGCACTACTTCTGGTAATTTGTTAACTTCTTCAACCAAAATTACGGTCATTTGCTTAGTTTCCATAATATTGTCCGTAACTTTTACCGTAAAGTCCTTAAATTGCAACGAGCTAAACTCAACGATATCATTTACTGCCACGTTAATCTTAAAATCTCCGTTTTCATCCGTAAACGTGCCTTTGTTAGATGAGCTATTGAATACCGTTACTCCTTCTTTATCAGCAGAAGAAACTATAATTTTACCATCAACGGTAATTCGGTTAACATCTTGACTGTAAATAACGGTTGCGAAAAGGCTAAAGAGTATAAGTAGTGTTTTGTTCATTATAAATTGGTTTTAAAACTAAAGTTCGGTTATATTCTTTAATTTTCATAAAAAATAGGTGGTAAATGTTTGTTAAATCGAAAAATGGAAAAGACCATTCTCGCTATTTATATGAATAAAAAATAACTCTTATTTTTACAAAAAACACTCTATTTTGAAATCAATGCTCATTGCCAGCACTTCAACCATACACGGAAGTGATTATTTAGATTATTTGTTAGATGAACTTCAAATTCATTTTGAAAAAACAGATGAAATTCTATTTATTCCGTACGCAAGACCTGGCGGTATTTCCCATGATGAATACACAAAAAAAACCTCTGAGGCTTTTAGTAAAATAGATAAAAAGGTAAAAGGGATTCATCAGTTTAAAAACCCTGTTAAAGCTATTGCTAATGCCAAAGGTATCTTTGTTGGAGGTGGAAACACCTTTGTTTTAGTCAATATGTTGTATAAAAATGACATTTTGAATCCACTTAAAAATGCCATAAATAAAGGCACTCCATATTTAGGAACAAGTGCAGGAAGTAATATTTGTGGCTTAACGATAAATACCACAAATGATATGCCTATTGTATATCCTCCAAGTTTTAAAACTTTAGGGATATTGCCTTTTAATATTAATCCACATTATTTAGATCCAGATCCAAATAGTACACATAAAGGGGAAACACGTGAAACAAGAATCAAGGAATTTCATGCTTACAACACTCCACCTGTAATTGGATTGCGTGAAGGCAGTTGGATTGAAGCAAAAGAAGATAACCTAACTTTAAAAGGAACTTTGGAAGCTAGAATATTTGAACATGGAAAATCACCTTATGAAATTTCTACAAATTCCGATTTAAGTTTTCTGAAATAGAATTTTATATAAAAAAGCGCCTTTCTCCAAAGGCGCTTTTGCTAACTAACTAACTCAAATAATTGTCTAAATTTTAGACAGTTTTCTTTTTAAATCTCTTTAAGAACAATGCTGCATCCTTAGCTTTAGATTTCTCTGCATGTCTCAATGGTGTAAAACCTTTATCACAAACCTCATGGATTTTAGATCCTGCTGTTATCAATACCTTTATCATATCTACACGATTATATTTTGCCGCATAATGAATAGGCATCATACCGTTAGATTTTTCATTGACATTAGCTCCCGACTTAATAAGTTTTTTTACCGCTACCATATCTCCTGTCGCTACCGCCTGTCTCTTATACACATCTCCGAGCCCACGAGACCGAGGCTGATCTCGT
>OJDK01000288.1_pt1 | contig 25214 bp, 21 predicted proteins | sample 1592791 | NCBI WGS metagenome assembly OJDK01 (sample SAMN05416878, study PRJEB24817) | seawater metagenome | isolation source: Sea water | place: Canada:Atlantic | collected 2013-11
TGGGCTCGGAGATGTGTATAAGAGACAGGTCTGTAATGCTAAACAACAGCATGTACACCTATAAAGTTGCTGGTCCACAGGTTGGTATTGAAAAAGAAGTTCTCCAAAATATCTGTCAAATAATTGGCTATAATAATAGCGACGGTACATTTGCTCCAGGCGGCTCTATGAGCAATATGATGGCAATGATTATGGCACGAGATGCCAAAAACCCAAATCTTAGAGCAGAGGGCCAAACCAAACCAATGACGCTTTACACTTCTGAAGTGTCCCACTATTCAATATCTAAAAACGCTGCAATTGCCGGTATTGGCAAAAACTAAGTACGATTGGTAAAAACCAACAACAAAGGAGAAATGTTATCTGAACATTTGGAAGAACTTATTGCAGAAGATATATCTAATAATTTTGAGCCTTTCTTTGTCAATGCAACTGCTGGCACTACAGTTTTGGGAGCATTTGATGATATCACTGCTATGAGCAAAGTATGCAAAAAACACACTCTATGGCTGCATGTTGATGGTGCTTATTGCGGTAGCGTAATCTTTAGTAAAAACCATAAGCATTTTGTCAACGGGTTAGAATTGTCAGATTCATTTAGTGTAAATGCACACAAAATGTTGGGCACACCTTTAACTTGCTCAATAATCGTTACTCAACACAAAACGCAACTGTATCAATCATTTTCTAACGAAGCAGATTACTTGTATCAAACTGCAACTAACGATTATAATTTGGGTAAAACTTCGTTGCAATGCGGACGAAGAAATGATGCCCTAAAAATCTGGACACTCTGGAAGTCAGTTGGCACAAAAGGACTAGAGCGCATTGTGGATCATCAATTTAAAATAGCTCAAATAGCAAGAGATTATATTGAAAGTAATAAAAATTATGAACTCTACAGTTTTAAAGATTCCATTTCGGTTTGTTTTAATTACAAAGGTATTAGAGCAAAAGATTTATGCACAGCTCTATATGCAAATGCTGAATTAATGGTAGGTTTTGGTAAATTTAACGATAAAGAGTTTGTGAGATTGGTAACCATAAATAATGTAATTACAGAAGCTGATATTTTAGCATTTTTTAAAACTTTAGAAACTTTTGTTGATGAAAAAATGTTAAAAGTGACTGTAACTGATTAAAAATGATGGAAATCATTAAAAATTTATGTTACTTTAGCAAACGACTTTAATAAAACAAATGGTACAACAAGTTACAAGCGGCATTAAAATTTCCGTAGAAACCAATTTTGAAGGCACATTTTATAAAAATTATAAAGTGCACTTTGCCTTTGGCTATAAAGTAACTATTGAAAACCAAAGTAAGGATTCTGTTCAATTAAACTCAAGACATTGGAAAATCCTTGATGCTTTAAACAATGAAGAAATTGTAGAAGGTGAAGGCGTTATTGGCAAGAAACCCGTTTTAAAACCTGGTGAATCACATACTTATAATTCAGGTTGTTTATTGAGCTCACCTTTTGGCTCTATGCAAGGGCATTACAATATGGTTAACTTTACAAAGACCAATAAATTTAAAGTTTATATTCCTTCGTTTAAGTTGAGTGCGCCTTTTGCGCTTAATTAAATTTCATAATATTTCGTCATCCTTCAAAATTTTTCACATAATTAAATTTGAAACGTTTTCCGTTTTGTTCAACATTAAAGAATTTACAATTGGAGTAATGCACAAATTTATATTTTGAATTAATATCAAAATCTTCATTTTCAACTTTGTAAATACCATCACAGTCCACATTTCCATAAGGTGAAATCCGTCTGTATCTATATTCGGTTTTAGGTTTCAAATTATAGAGTTCAAACCATGCACCTGCCGCAATACCTCCTAGCCATTGCGCATGTTCCGCTTTAACCGTATTATGTTTTGGCTCAATAGCACCAACAATACTTGGGTTGTAACCTTTAAGCATATCTAAAAACAAGCGTCTGTTTTCTTTAAAAACCGTTGAAGTAAATTCGGTGATTTCCCCTTCTGCAGAAACCAAATAAACAAAATTTTCAGTATCTGCAATCACCACATTTCCAATGGTACTTGGCGTAAAATTCTTGGATTTTATAAGTTTCTTTTTTATTGCTTTATTGGTTAAACTGGCAATCAAGGCATCAGTAACAAAACGTGCACAATTGCAAGCTTTCTTTAAAAAAGCAGCGTACCTAATAAAGCCTTTGGACTGCATGCCATCAATATGTAATCTTGCTAAATCATAATCAATAGCATTACAAACAGCAGCATATGGGTTTCCATCTCCGTGTGTAAGCTTGGGATGGGTTGCCAAAAACTTTAAAATATCATTTAGGTTTTTAATGCTGTCATTTTCTATTTCTGCTTTAATGGGAAAGTTAAGCTCAAAATCGGTTTCGCGTCCTCGTACCCTTCCGCTTGGAGATGGTGTAATGTATCTGCCAAAATCATGATATTCTAAAATTCCTGTGGACTTATCAATTAACACCAAAGCAGCATGGCCTGCCCTAACGTGCTTTTTATTTCCAATAAAGGCAAATCTCAAAAATTTAGAATACCATTCTTCAGCATGAGACACAATAGTTTCAGGATAAGCTAGCACAAGAGCAAAAGCATTGTTTTTTGGCATTGATGTTATCTACTAATTACATTCGGCAACTTACAAAAAAATATAGCCCTAATCTTCACAGAACTATAACGTTTCAAATTAATAATTTACCATAAAAACTGTACCTTTGCACTTTCAAAATTCAAACTATAAAAACACTATAAATATGGGAAAAGGATTCTTTAATGTACCAATAGCGGTAAACGAACCTGTAAAATCTTATGCACCTGGTTCGCCGGAACGTAAAGAAGTTTTAGAGGCTTACAAATCGATGTTTAACAGTAAGGTTGAAGTTCCTTTATACATAAATGGCAAGGATATTAAAACTGGCAATACCAGAACCATGTCGCCACCACACGATCACAAACATAGTTTAGGCGACTATCACTTAGCTGAAAAAAGCCATGTGGAAAAAGCAATTTCTACAGCATTAGAAGCACGTAAAGAATGGTCTCAAATGCCATGGGAACAACGTGCAGGTATTTTTCTTAAAGCTGCAGAATTAGTTGCCGGACCATACAGAGCAAAAATCAACGCTGCTACTATGTTGGCACAATCTAAAACGATATATCAAGCTGAAATTGATTCTGCTTGTGAGCTTGTTGATTTTTTACGTTTCAACGTCCAGTACATGTCAGAAATTTACATGGAACAACCCGAAAGCACAAGTGACGCTTGGAATCGTGTAGAATACCGACCACTTGAAGGTTTTACGTATGCAGTAACACCTTTTAACTTTACAGCTATTGCTGGCAATTTACCATCTTGTATGGCTTTGATGGGCAATGTTGTAGTATGGAAACCTAGTGACAGCCAAGTCTATTCGGCTAAAGTTATTATGGATGTTTTTAAAGAAGCTGGTGTACCAGATGGTGTTATCAATGTGGTTTTTGGAGATCCTGAAATGATTACTGATACGGTATTGGCAAGTCCGGATTTTTCTGGTTTACACTTTACTGGTTCTACACATGTTTTTAAAGAGCTTTGGAAACAGATTGGAAACAACATACACAACTACAAAACTTATCCAAGAATTGTTGGGGAAACTGGCGGAAAGGATTTTATTGTTGCACATAAAACTGCTAATGCTAAGCAAGTGGCAACGGCAATTGCGCGTGGCGCTTTTGAGTTTCAAGGTCAAAAATGTAGTGCTGCCTCAAGAGCCTATATCCCACAAGGGATTTGGTCTGATGTAAAGAATTATCTTTTAGCAGATTTAAAATCCTTCAAAATGGGTTCTCCTGAAGATATGAGCAACTTTATAACAGCTGTAATCCATGAAGGTTCTTTTGATAAATTGGCAAAATATATTGATGGAGCAAAAGCGGATGACAATGCAGAAATTATTGCTGGTGGAAACTATGATAAATCAAAAGGTTACTTTATTGAGCCAACGGTTATTGTTACTAAAGACCCAAAGTACACCACAATGTGTACAGAGTTATTTGGCCCTGTAATTACAATTTACGTGTATGAAGATGACGCATATTCTGAAACACTTAAATTAGTAGATGAAACCAGTGAATATGCACTAACTGGAGCCATTTTATCAGCAGATAGATATGCTGTGGTTGAAGCTACAACTGCCTTACAGAATGCAGCAGGAAACTTCTACATTAATGATAAACCAACAGGTGCCGTTGTAGGTCAGCAACCATTTGGTGGAGCAAGAGCTTCTGGAACAAACGATAAAGCTGGTAGTGCTCAAAACTTATTGCGATGGATATCACCACGGCTAATAAAAGAAACATTTGTAACTCCAACAGATTACAGATATCCGTTTTTAGGTGAATAGTATTTATAACTAAATGATAACGAAATCCTTAAAGGTTTAATACTTTTAAGGATTTTTTTTGCATTTTATAGAAATATGTACTTAAAATAGGTGAGTCCTCATTATAAGATTGTATCTTTCTTTCCATTAATTAATTAATTCCTCTTATGAAACAGAACTACCTTTTTCTTTTATTGCTTTTCCCAATGTTATTGATTGGGCAAACCACTTTTACCTCTTCAATGGCTCCAGATTTATCCGCTTATGGTTTAACGGAAGAATACTCAGGCCAAGGTGAGTATGACATATTTTTAGATACCGACAATGGTATTTTTGATAAACCTATTATTTTAATTGATGGGTTTGATATTACGGACACTAGAGATATTAATGGTATTTACAATTTAATGAGTTATAACGGTACCTCTGGTAGCGAAAACCTCTTAGACTTGCTACGAGCTGAAGGCTTTGATATAGTTATTTTGAATTTTCCTGAATACACAAGAGCTGCGGATGGAGCAGAAATTGATGGAGGTACAGATTTCATTGAACGTAATGCCATGTTAATGGTAGATTTGATGGGGATTGTTAATTCCACTAAGGTTGGAGATGATGAAAACGTAATTATTGGCCTAAGCACTGGTGGTTTAGTTTCTCGCTATGCACTAAGTTATATGGAAGATAACACAATTGATGCAGATACAAGGTTATGGATTTCATTTGATGCGCCTCATCATGGCTTCAACGTTCCTATTGGTTTACAACATCAATTAAATTTTTTAGCATTCAACCCATTGGAACCCGTTGCGGAAGTTCAGCCTACTATAGATGAATTTTTAGACACGCCATTGGCCAGACAGTTACTAATTGATCACTATGAACCTCATTTAATGGATTCTGAGGATGTTGCGTTTGATCCCACATTAACACTTCCAATACAAGATAATTTTAGAACAACTTTTCAACTAGATATCAATGCAAGGGCCAACAACGGCTATCCTTCCAATATACGAAAAGTAGCTATTACAAACGGAAGTGGAACTGGGAGTCCTTATTTTGCTATTGGAAATAGTGGTACAGTTGTAAGTAGCGGGTTTACGGTAATAAATACAAGCTTACTAGTACCATCGGAGTTTGGGGATATAGATATTGACCTAGATTTAAACTTTACACCAAGTGCTGGTACAGTGGGTAATGTAAGCACTATTGTTGCAGATGTTTCTATTTTTAACATAACCGAAGTGGCCAATAGTGAAGCTTATAGTGAGATTGACGGTGTAGATGCAGCACCTGGTGGACTTTTTGCCCTGTCTAATTTAACTGACAATATTGACACCACAGACCCTCTTACCATGGATTTTTTAAGTGCCTTCCAAATAGATAAATTTAGCTTTGTACCAACAGTTAGTGCTTTAGGTTTGGAAATTACCAACGGCACACCTATTGACTGGCATTTTGATATTGATTTAGAGGGCAATGCTACAACAAATAATACAGCATTTGACAATACATATTTACCAGTTGCTAATGAATCTCATATGCAACTGACACAAGATAATGCTGCTTTTGCTATGATGGAAATTATGAATCCCGCTTTAAGTGTTAATGATGATATTTCTAATGTTTTTCAGTTAGAAAAAAACCCTGTAAAAGATAAATTGGTATTATTATCAAACAAAAACTCCCAAGCAAATATTAGCATTACGGATATTTCAGGAAAACTGGTTTTTAAATCAACTAAAATTTTGAATAACCGTAACGTATTATCTGTCAATTTAGCTTCAGGATTTTATATTCTGAATGTTAATACAGAGGATAACTCTGCATTTACGACGAAGTTTTTGGTGAATTAATAAAAACAAACTATTTTTTTTTAAGCGCAGTTGAGATATTTAATATTTGAACTGCGCTTTTTATTTGCGATTAAAAAACTCTATTTATATTTCAACGGTAAATAAATAACTTTCTTGGTTTCAAAAAAGTCCTCTTCAAAATAATCTGAAAGTAAAAAAGCTTTTACAGTTTTGTACTGTTTTAATTCTTCGGTTAAATCACCTCCTTTTAAATACAGGATGCCATTCTTTAATTCATTGTGTTGTTTTCTGGCAATTTTCCCTTTTACCCATTTGGTGAACTCTGGCATCGCTGTAACAGCTCTACTAACAATAAAATCGTAAGTTTCATCAATAGCTTCTACTCTACTATGTGTGGTTTTTATATTGGTTAAACCTAGTGAGTTTGCAACCGCATCAATGACTTTTAATTTTTTGTTTATACTGTCCACCAAATGGAAATTACAATTTGGAAACATAATTGCTAATGGCACACCTGGAAATCCACCACCTGTGCCCACATCTAAAATATTAGAGCCGTCAGCAAATTGAATAACCTTTGCAATTCCCAACGAATGCAACACATGCCTAAGATATAATTCATCAATATCTTTACGAGATACCACGTTTATTTTGGAATTCCAATCTTTATATAAGCCTTCTAAGGCGCTAAATTGCTCAATTTGGGTAGCGGATAAATCGGGAAAATATTTATGTATAAGTTTCATTGTATGAAGTTTTGCCAAAAATACTTATTTTTAATTTTTATAAATTAACGTATCTCTATAAAGGTTCAGTTTAATTATTAACTATCTTTGCCAAGTTATAATGTATCTTAATTTTGTGCGTTATACCTTAAATATTAAAATACATGGCACAACAAACCCTATCATTTTCAAGGGTTGACTCAGCTAAGTTTTTCAGAACTTTAAACAAGCGCGTCAACAATTACTTTAAAGAAAATAACATAAAACGCACAGGCAATTGGCAGCTTTGGTTAAAAACCATAGTAATGTTCGCGTTATTTTTAACTCCTTATTTCCTATTACTTACTTTAAATATCCCTACTTGGGCTCAAATTCTCTTAACCATTGTTATGGGAATTGGAATGGCAGGTGTTGGTATGAATGTAATGCACGACGGTAATCATGGCTCTTTTTCTAATAAAGAATGGATTAACCGATTAATGGGAAGTAGCATTTATATTTTGGCTGGAAATGTCTATAACTGGCAAGTACAGCATAATGTATTGCATCACACCTATACAAATATTCATGGCCACGATGAAGATTTAGAAGCTGGGCGTATTTTAAGATTCTCAAAGCATGCAGAATGGCACAGCCATCATAGATTTCAACATTATTACTCTATTTTACTTTATGGATTGTTAACCATAAATTGGGCAATAACCACTGATTTTCAACAAATGAGACGTTATATGAAGCGTAAATTATCTTACGGAAAATTACCTAACCCACTAGTAAACTGGAGTAAGTTAGTAATTTCAAAAGTAATTTATATAGCTATGTGGATTGTGCTACCTATTATATTAACAGACATAGCGTGGTACAAAATCTTAATTGGGTTCTTAATAATGCATTATGTTGCAGGTCTTATTTTAAGCGTTGTATTTCAATTGGCACATGTTATGGATGAAGCAGAAATGCCAATGCCTGAAAAAGATGGCACCATGAAAAATACTTGGGCTATTCATCAATTAGAAACCACGGTAAATTTTGGTGCAAAAAGTTGGTTAATCAACTGGTATACTGGCGGATTGAACCATCAAGTAGAGCATCATATTTTTCCGCATATCAGTCATATCCATTATGGCAAAATCGCAAAGATCGTTAAAGATACTGCGGCAGAGTTTAATTTACCTTATAAAGAATACGAAACAACCAGAAAAGCAATCGCAGCACATTTCAAATTTTTAAAAGAGATGGGAGCACAACCTGCTTTGCAAGCATAATTTTATATTTCACATGAACCAACTTTCTGATAGAGTTAAAAACCTATCTACCTCAGCTACCCTTGCTATGGCAGCAAAGGCTAGAGAACTACGTACAGAAGGCAAAGATATTATTGGATTAAGTTTGGGCGAACCAGACTTTAACACTCCAGATTTCATAAAAAATGCTGCTATTGAAGCCATTAACCAAGATTATAACAGCTATACACCTGTGGATGGTTATCTTGAACTTAAAAATGCAATTGCAACAAAATTTAAACGAGATAATAACCTTACTTACAAACCATCTCAAATCGCTGTTTCTACTGGTGCTAAACAAGCCTTGTTCAATATTGCTTCCGTAATGTTAAATGAAGGAGATGAGGTTATTTTACCTTGTCCATACTGGGTAAGCTACAATGATATTGTAAAGTTGAATGAAGGTGTCCCAGTTGAAGTAAAGACATCAATTGAGAACGATTTTAAAATGACAGCTGAGCAACTTGAAGCTGCCATTACCCCAAAAACAAAAATGATTTGGTACAGTTCACCTTGCAATCCTAGCGGTTCAGTATATAGTGAAGGTGAATTAAGAGCATTGGCAGATGTTTTACAAAAGCATCCTAATATCTATGTTTTATCTGATGAGATTTACGAGCATATCAACTTTGAAGGAGGTCACTTCAGCATGGCGCAATTCGATGATATGTACGACAGAACAATTACCGTAAATGGAGTATCAAAAGCATTTGCAATGACTGGTTGGAGAATAGGTTATATCGGAGCCGCAGAATGGATTGTTAAGGCTTGTACCAAAGTACAAGGGCAGGTTACCAGTGGTGCTAACTGTATTGCACAGCGTGCTGTAATTACTGCTTTAGAAGCATCACCTTCTAAGGTAAAATATATGATTGACGAATTTAAAGAAAGACGTCAACTAATTTTAAAACTTTTAAACGGTATTGAAGGTTTTAAAACCAATGAACCTGAAGGAGCATTTTATGTTTTCCCTAATGTTTCTTTTTATTTTGGAAAAACAATTAAAGGAAAAACTATAAATAACGCTACTGATTTTTCTCTGTTTTTACTGGAAGAAGCTTTGGTAGCTACCGTCACTGGAGAAGCCTTTGGTAATCCTGACTGTATAAGAATTTCATATGCTGCATCACAAAATGATATTATAGAAGCAATTAAACGTATCAAATTAGCGTTAGCTTAGTATTTATCATTATTGCCTTTTATTGAGATACCTTTTAAATGCTATGTTTAAAAGGTATCAAAACCAAAGAGATTCGCGTAGACCACCTGCACTGAAGTACAGAACAATCATTAAAGTTACAAAAAGTACGATAGTTAAAGCTACTACTTTCAGCATTCTTATCTTTCTATCTCTTTGCAAATTTTTCCTTAGAAAACTAAGCTGTTTGGTTGTTGCCTTAGGCAGATTGTATTCTGTTGTTTTACTTACGCTATAACCACCAAGTGTCCTCTTAAACTTATCACGCTGCGGTAATAATTTTCTGTTATTTTTAATTGCGAGATTCATTGCCATTATAGCCATAAGTTCTAGATTTTATAAGATTAAAAAAAGGAGGTAGCACATATGTATATAAATACAATATGCTATTGTAAGAATAAAAGGCACTTTAAAAAGTGTCAGTTAAGGATCTGAAATAAGTGAGCCTATTTTTTAGAATAAAGATATTAGCGCTAAGGCAAAAACTGATAATTTTAAGATAACAGCAGTATGGTTTACCATGCTGAACTGAGAAGACTTTAAACGTTGCCTAATCCCAAATATTGATTGTGAAGTGGGTTTAGTGTAGTTTTGTTTCACCACCGATTTATAATTAGAGTTTAATATTCCTTGGTGAATAAAATGAGTCACCTCTATGGGTTCTGGCACAAACTCTAATTCTTGATTTAATACTAATTCCATGATTGATAAATTTAATTGGTTACATAGATATGACGTATAAGAATTAAGAATGTTACAACCTGTTTTTCAATATATAACAAAAATAGAACATAAAAAATAACTGAACCATTAGTAGAAATATAGGCTAGCTTAATTTTAAAAAAAGTAGAAAAAAAATTAAAATTCTATCGATTCCTCCAGAAAAAAGGTGTCAATAATATTAAAACTGTAAATAACTCTAACCTTCCTATAAGCATTAAAAAAGCAGCCCACCATTTACCTAATGCAGGTAGAGCAGCATAATTATTTACTGGACCAAATTCACCCAAAGCAGGCCCAACATTTCCTAAACTTGATGCCGAAAGGCCTATCGCAGATTCAAAATCAATTTGAAACATAGAGAATACCAGAGCACCGACTATAAAAGATAGCATATAGAGAATAAAAAATCCTAAAACATTAAATACAATCTGACCAGAAATAGATTTATTATTATAACGTACAGGAACAATAGCATTGGGATGCAATGCTCTTTTAAATTCCAAGAATCCATTTTTAATTAAAATAAGGTGTCGTACAACTTTTACTCCACCTGATGTACTACCAGCTGAGCCTCCCAAAAACATTAGACCAAAAAAGAATACGGTTAAAAATGGCGTCCATAGTGTATAATCCGCAGTAACAAAACCTGTTGTGGTAATAATTGCCATTACTTGAAAAAGACCATGTCTAATGGCGCTTTCCAACTCTCCTAAAATCATTGGGTGTGCAATCGATGACTGTGAAACATCTGCTCTAAAATAAATTAAAAGTGCGGCAATAATAGTGAAGCTAATTATAAACTTAAAATAAAGTTTAAACTCTTCATCTTTAAACATCTTTATAACTTTACCTTTAAAAAGAAAGTAACTAAGCACAAAGTTTGTTCCGGCCAAGAACATAAAAAATATAATAATGTATTGTATAGCAGGATTGTCATTCCAATGAGCTACACTGGCATTCTTTGTAGAAAATCCACCTGTGGACAACGTACTTAATGCATGGTTTATAGCATCAAAAAAAGACATACCTGCAACTTGTAGAAGAATAGTTTCTGCGGCTGTGTAACCAACGTAAATTAACCATAAACGTTTTGCGGTATCCGTAATTCTAGGATGTAATTTATCACCACCAGGACCTGGAGCTTCAGCTGCAAATAGCTGCATTCCTCCCACTCCAAGTAGTGGCAAAATGGCAATGGCAAGGACAATAATTCCCATACCACCAATCCAATGTGTTGTGCTTCTCCAAAACAAAACACCTTCAGGCATAACCTCAATATCATTTAAAATACTTGAGCCTGTGGTGGTGTAACCAGACATAGTCTCAAAAAAGGCATCGGTAAAAGAAGGAATGGCCTCTGTTACTAAATAAGGTAGTGTTCCTGTTAACGACATAACAATCCAACCAAAAGCTACCACAATATAGCCTTCGCGTTTATTCATTTCTTTACGATGGTTTCTTGTACTAACCATTGCAAAAACACCCATTAATAAAGTAAGTGCCGATGCTAAAAGCAAATCTACAGTAACACCATCTTTATAAATAAGGCTTATTAATGTTGCCAACATCATAAAACCACCGTTAAACAAGAGTAGTAAGCCAAAAAAATGAAATATGATTTTATAATTGAGCTTAGTGTGCACCATTTATTATGAGAAAAATGTTTCTACTTCAGAGATGGATCGAGGTAAACAACAAACCACAACACGATCTCCAGCTTCAACCTTAAAACTCCCTAAGGGTATCATGCCTTTACCATCTCTAATTACACCTCCAAAAATAGCTGATCTGGGGAATTTTAAGTTTTTAATAATCTTATTAGTGATTTTTGAGTTTGGTTTAACCACAAATTCCAAAAGTTCGGCATTCATGTTGGTTAGTTTTGTCATGGCAACTACTTCACCTTTTCTAATATATCTAAAGATATTGTTTGCCGCCAAAAGCTTCTTGTTAATAAGGGTATCTATACCAATAGATTGCGAAAGTTGATAGTAATCCATGTTTTCAACCAATGCTATGGTCTTTTTCACACCTTTGGATTTTGCCAAAAGACAAGACATAATATTGGTTTCAGAATTGCCTGTTACGGATATAAAAGCATCCATATCAGCGATATTTTCTTCATCTAAAATTTCAACTTTTCTGCCATCACCACATATTACCAAAGCATTCGGTAATTCGTCTGCCAAATCTTCTGCTACATCTTTTTTACTTTCAACAAGTTTTACCCTGAACTTACTAGAACATAGATCTCTAGCCGTTTTATAACCAATTTTACTACCTCCAAGAATCATAACATTCTTAATATCCACCTTTACTTTTCCTGAAAGTTCAAACAATTCTTCATCACCACCTTTAGAAGTCATAAAAACAACTTTATCACCTTCCTTAAATTGGGTGTCTCCTCTAGGAATTATTGTATATTGAGTGCCATAACGTTGTATAGCGATAGGTATAAAATGTAATTCTGAAAATAGCTCAGCAGCCTCCTTAACCGTTTTACCAACAAAGGTTGCGGTCCTTGACAAACGCAAACCAAGCATAGTTAATTCACCACCTTCAAACTCGTAAGTGTCATTAAATCCGTATTGATTTAAAAGTAATTCTATTTCTGCAGCAGCCAAGGATTCTGGAGAAATCAACTCATCAATTCCAAATTTCGAAAAACCAACTATGTCTTTGTTTTCAATGAATTCAGTATTAGAAATACGAGCAATAGTACGTTTTGCTCCCAATTGCTTAGCTAAGACACAAGCTGTAATATTTGTGGTTTCTGAAGATGTTACAGCTATAAAAAGTGAAGCTGAACCTATATTACTTTCTCTTAAAGTTGCAATTGACGTAGCGTCACCTTTTACGGTCTTAATATCTAAATGCTCACCTGCATAAGATAGACTGTCTTTTTTTGTATCTAATAGAGTTATCTCTTGCGACTCGTAGGATAATAATTTTGCTAAATGAAATCCTACCTCTCCTGCTCCTGCGATAATTATTTTCATTGTTAACTATGATAATAGACTTGCAAATATACTAAGAAGTTATAAGTCCTTAGAACTTATCCATATATTTGCCAAAAATTTTCAATGTCCGAAAAAATAAAACCATATAAGGATAGTGAGGCCACAAAAAAGGCTCAAGTCACTAAAATGTTTGATACCATATCTAATGAATACGATGGGTTAAATCGTGTAATTTCGTTTGGAATTGATGTAAAATGGCGTAATAAAGTGGTGAAACTGGTGGCAGAGAAAAACCCAGAAAACATACTAGACATAGCTACAGGAACAGGCGATTTGGCCATTAACCTTACCGCTACAAACGCCAAGGAAATTATTGGCTTGGACATAAGTGATGGCATGTTGGAAGTAGGACGAAAAAAAATAGCATCCAAGAAATTAGATAGTATTATCTCAATGGTAATTGGTGATTCTGAAGACTTACCTTTCGAGGATAACAGCTTTGATGCCATAACCGTAGCTTTTGGAGTTCGTAATTTTGAAAATCTTAAAAAAGGACTTTCTGAAATTCTACGTGTTTTAAAACCCAACGGCATTTTTGTAATACTAGAAACTTCAGTACCTACTAATCCTATTTATAAGCTTGGTTATAATACCTATTCAAAATTTATTTTGCCAACCATAGGCAAAATTTTCTCAAAGGACAGGGTTGCATATAAATACCTCAGCGAATCTGCATCTGTTTTTCCTTATGGTGATGCTTTAAACAATATTTTAAAGAAAATTGGGTTTATTAATGTCAAGGACCTAGCCCAAACAATGGGAGTCGCTACAATTTACACCGCATCTAAAGCATAATATGAAGAAAATAGTAATAGTATTCGTACTTTTATTAACGTTTCAGAACGTCTCTGCGCAACTTTTTTCAAAAGAAAAAATAGCTAACAATCCAGACAATATTGATAAAAAACCTTTGTCTTGGGGTTATTTTTTGGGTTTCAATAGTTATGATTTTAAATTTAATTATAACGAAGACCTAAAAGACATTCTTGTTGATGATTCCTTCGGTTTTCATTTAGGCCTAGTTGGAGATATGCGCATTAATGACTATTTGAATTTAAGGTTAGAGCCAGGTGTTTTCTTTACCACTAGAAATTTACGCTACGATGAAAGTTATTTTGAAGGTATGGAGTTCAACGATTCTGATTTGCTGAGAGAAGTGAAATCTACTTATATCCACGTCCCATTATTACTAAAAGCCTCAACTAAACGTATCAATAATTTTAAACCTTTTATTGTTGGTGGTATTTCGGCTGCATTGAATTTATCTAGCAACGAAGACAACCCAGACGATAACAGTGCAGGACAATTTAGAATGATCAAAAACACTTATTTCTATGAGATAGGTTTTGGGGTTGATTTTTATCTTCCTTATTTCAAATTCTCACCATCAATACGTGGTGTATTTGCTATAAATGATGAGATTGTAAGGGATAAAGATCCCAATAGTCCTTGGACAAGTAATGTTGCGAAGATGCAGACAAGAGGTGTGTTTATTAATTTTACTTTTCAATAGAGCGTCTTCTAAATTCGCTTAAAACAATTGCCGCAGCATTGGCTACATTTAAACTCTCTGTAGATGGATTGGCACCAAATTGCGGAATTGTAATCTGTCTATTTATTTTTGAAAATAAATCTTCAGAAATACCATTAGCTTCGTTACCAAATACTATAACTCCACTTTGAGGCAAGTTTGAAGTATAGATGTTTTCGCCATTCATAAATGTTCCAAAAATATTAACTTCTTTTGTTTCTAAATAAGCTTCCAAATTCAAATAAGTAACATTAACACGTGTGAGAGAACCCATAGTTGCCTGTACAACTTTAGGGTTATGACAATCTACTGTGTTTAGGCTACACACCAAATCCGTAATGCCATACCAGTCACAAAGTCTTATAATAGTACCCAAATTACCAGGATCTCTTACATCGTCTAAAGCCACGATCAATCCTTTCTCTTTTATTTTTTTTACTTCAGGAATTTTGAAAACAGCTAGCGCCACATTAGGATTCCTTAAAGAGGACATTTTTTTTAATTCTGTTTCTGAAATTTCAACTATCAAATCTTTTGGAGCTTCAAAAATTGAATCGGTTGTATATAAATTCTCAAGCTCAAAATCTGAATTAAGAAATTCTTTCACACCTTTTATACCTTCAGCGATAAAGAGTCCGTATTGCTGTCTATATTTTTTTTGACTTAAACTTTTAATTAACTTTATTTGATGCTTTGTAACCATTAAAATGTATTTACATTTGTTGCTAGGGTTACAAAGTAAACCAATTTTGGACTAATTTTTGCGCCATTGGTTTTTTATAAAAATAAACGTCAACACAATTGAGTCTGCAACGTCGTATTTCTGAAACAATTTCTAGTTATAAATGGCTTTGTAACTCTTTTATATTTTTTGCTCTCGTACTTTTTTTAAATTCCTGTAATGTTGTAAAACGTGTCAATGAAGGTGAACATCTCATTACAGACAACACCATTATTGAAGACGGAAAGCCAAATAATGAAGAACGAGTAAACAACATTATTATTCAGAAAACAAACTTGGGAATGCGTAATTTTCTCAGTTTTCCGCTTAAGCTTCATATTTACAATCTTGCGCGTCCAAATATAGATTCAATTATTGATGCTAATATTTTAAGTGATTCTTCAAAAGTTGAAAGACGAATTGCCTTACTCTCCAAAAAACAATTCGATAAACAAATAGCTTCTAAAAGAAATTTTAATAGCTGGCTTAAACGTACAGGTGAAGCTCCAGTAATTCTAGACGAGAAAAAAACCAATAAAACAACAGTTGAACTCAATAAATACTACATTAGTAAAGGTTGGTTTGATTCTGAAGTAAGTTACGAGGTAGAAAAAGACAGCACTAAACGCGCAAAAGTAACCTACAATGTCACCAAAAACGACCCTTATATATTAGACTCTATTTCTCCAAGTATAAAAAGTGCATTAATAGATTCATTATATCCAACGATTAAAAAAGCTTCCCTATTAAAAAAAGGCGATCAATATGACGAACAAAACTACGAAGAGGAGCGTGACCGTATCAATACATATTTAAGAAATTCCGGTTTCTATTATTTTGGACAAGATAATATTAGCTTTGTTCTTGATACCATTGGTACTGGAAAAAAAATAAACACGGATATTATAATCTCTAATCGTGTAGTTAGATTTGAAGATTCTTCAACCGTTGCACCATTCAAAATTTATAAAATTAAGGAAGTCAACATATTTACCGATGATAATTTTCAGAATCGCTTTCAACCTATTACAGATACTACTTATTACAAAGACTTTAATCTTTACAGTAAGGACAAATTACGCTTTAGGCCAAAAGCATTGACTGATGCTGTTTTTATTAGCAAAGGCGACACTTACAGTGACTTGGCCAGAAGTAGAACCACGCGATACTTAAACGATCTGCAGATGTTTAGATATCCAAGTATTGAATACGTTGAAAACGAATCGGACACTACACTGGTGGCCAACATTTATTTAGAACCTCGAAAAAAATATGGTTTAAGTTTTGATTTTGACGTGACTCAAAGTAATATTCAAACTATTGGTTTTTCATTCAGTACAGGATTAAAAATCAGAAATTTGTTTAGAGGAGCAGAAACACTTGAAATTAGTGGCATTGCAGCCATTGGTGCTTCAGAAAATCCTGCAGATGATGAGGACACGTTTTTTGATATCAACGAATTTGGAGGCAATATTAGGTTAACGATTCCGAGGTTGTTTACCCCTTTTAATACAGATAAAATCATTCCAAAATACATGTCTCCGAGTACAGCCATAAATGTTTCAGCGACCAGCCAGCAAAATATTGGTTTAGATAAACAAACACTTTCTGGTATTTTTAGTTATAATTGGTTTCCGTCATCAACAGTTACAAATACGTTAGAGCTTTTTAACGTTCAATTTGTAAAAAATCTTAATACGGAAAATTATTTTGGGGTTTACACCAATTCCTTTGGAAGACTTAACAATATTGCTCAAAACATAGGATACATTAATGAGGGCGAAAGTTTAAGAAACGGAGCACTTACTAATCCTTTTTCACCAGCTGATACGTTTATAAACGAAGTTCAAAATGGCAACACAAATCTAACCTCAGCTGACCCAGATTTTATAATTGTAAATAACATTGACGAACGAAAAGATAGACTTACTGAAGACAACCTAATTTTCTCATCCAGTTTCGATTACAAAAAAGACAGACGAAAAACTATTTTTGATAATGACTTTTCCATTTTTAAATGGCGTGTAGAATTGGCTGGAAATTTATTATCAAACATCTCTAGCGTTACGGGAGCCCAAGAAAATGGAAATGGTAATTACGAAGTATTTGGAGTTGTCTTTTCTCAATACTTTAAAACAGAATTAGATTATGTTAAGTATTTTGATTTAGGCAGAAAAAACGTTTTTGCATTTAGATCCTATGCTGGTATTGCCATTCCTTACGGCAACTCTAACAGTATTCCTTTTGCAGAAAGTTTTTTTGCTGGTGGGCCAAATGACAATAGAGCTTGGACGGCATATAATCTTGGACCAGGAAGTTCTAAAACCACGAATGAATTTAATGAAGCAAACTTCAAAATTCATTTAAGTGCTGAACAACGATTTAGCATCTTTGGTGATTTGCGTGGTGCTCTTTTTGTGGATGCAGGCAATATTTGGAATGTGCTGGACAACGTCACAGATGAAGACGCAACGTTTACTGATTTTGGTTCATTAAAAGATATTGCAATTGGTTCTGGTTTTGGATTACGGTACGACTTTAATTTCTTTGTCTTGCGTTTTGATGTTGGCTTTAAAACTTACGACCCATCACAAAATGAAGGTAATCGTTGGTTTAGGGATTATAATTTTAGAAATGCTGTTTATAACATAGGGATTAACTATCCATTTTAAGATTTTTCAAATTTATATAGTCCTAAATTGTCATAACCAATAGGTTAAATACAGTCGATGGTGTGCAAAATTTTATGTATTTTTGAAACCTAATTTCAACCTAGAAAACTATGAGTCACAATATCAAACCTGGAGTTGCAACAGGTAATGAAGTTCAGAATATATTTAAGTTAGCAAAGGCCAAAGGTTTTGCTTTGCCAGCCGTTAACGTAATAGGATCTAACTCTATCAACGGAGTTTTAGAAACTGCAAAAGCTTTAAATGCGCCTGTAATCATTCAATTTTCTAATGGAGGTGCACAGTTTAATGCAGGTAAAGGTTTAAGTAATGAAAATCAAAAAGCAGCAATAGCTGGCTCAGTTGCAGGTGCAAAACACGTACATCTTATGGCTGAAGCTTATGGAGTTCCTGTGATTTTACACACGGATCACTGTGCAAAAAAATTGTTGCCATGGATAGACGGATTGTTAGATGCCAGTGAGAAACATTTTAAGGAAACCGGAAAACCACTATACAGTTCTCACATGATTGACCTTTCTGAAGAGCCAATCGAAGAAAACATTGAAATATGCAAGTCTTACCTTGAGCGCATGAGTAAAATGGGTATGACTTTAGAAATAGAACTTGGCATTACAGGTGGTGAAGAAGATGGAGTGGATAACACTGATGTAGACGATTCAAAATTATATACTCAACCCGAAGAGGTTGCTTATGCTTATGAAGAATTGAGCAAAATCAGTGATCAATTTACAATTGCTGCAGCTTTTGGCAATGTCCATGGCGTCTATAAGCCTGGCAATGTAAAACTAACACCAAAAATTCTAAAAAACTCTCAAGAATTTTTATCAAAAAAGCACAATTTACCACATAACCATATCGACTTTGTATTCCATGGCGGATCTGGTAGTACAGTAGAGGAAATAAGAGAAGCGATTGGCTACGGAGTTATTAAAATGAATATTGATACAGACATGCAATATGCATTTTTAAGTGGTGTAAGAGATTATATTCAAGATAAAAAAGACTTTTTACAGACACAGATCGGCAATCCAGATGGTGACGATGTACCAAATAAAAAGTACTACGACCCACGTGTTTGGTTACGTAAAGGAGAAGATGCTTTTATTGAAAGACTTAAAAAAGCATTTGAAGATTTGAATAATGTAGATACTTTATAAATTTGCATTTCTAAAAGCACTAACTAAAGATTTTTTATGGCTTGGTTTAAAAGAAAAGATAAAGGTATACAAACCTCAACAGAGGAAAAAAAAGACACACCCAAAGGGCTTTGGTACAAATCCCCAACCGGTAAAATAATAGACACTAAAGAACTTGAACAGAATTTTTATGTGAGTCCAGAAGATGGTTATCATGTAAGAATTGGAAGTAAGGAATATTTTGAAATTCTCTTTGATGAGAATAAATTTAAAGAGTTAGATGCAAATTTAACTTCAAAAGATCCTTTGAAATTTGAAGACACCAAAAAATATCCTGAGCGACTAAAAGCAGCACAGGCTAAAACAAATTTAAAAGATGCCGTACGCTGTGCCGTTGGCAAATCTAAAGGTCAAGATTTAGTTATAGCTTGTATGGACTTTACATTTATTGGTGGGTCAATGGGAAGTGTTGTTGGTGAAAAAATTGCTAGAGCAGCAGATTATGCCTTAAAGAAAAAGACTCCTTTTATGATTATAAGTAAGTCTGGTGGAGCACGTATGATGGAGGCCGCACTATCTTTGATGCAGTTGGCTAAAACATCAACAAAATTAGCTCAGTTGGCAGATGCAGGTGTTCCCTATATTTCCTTAGCTACTGATCCTACTACTGGTGGAACAACCGCATCGTTCGCCATGTTAGGAGATATTAATATTTCAGAACCTGGAGCTCTTATTGGTTTTGCTGGCCCACGCGTTGTGCGAGACACAACTGGTAAAGAATTACCAGATGGTTTTCAGACTTCCGAATTTTTACTGGAACATGGCTTTTTAGATTTTATTACCCATCGTAAAGATTTAAAAAATAAAGTCAATTTATATATTGATTTAATAAAAAATCAACCTTTGAGAGATTAAAAAAAGAGATGAGTAAAATCATCTCTTTTTTTATATTTTTAAGTGAAGTCTAGGCACTTTTTAAACAAACAGAAAACTCACTTCCAACACCAACCTCACTAATAACATTTACTTCACCTCCAATGGATTCTATATGGTTTTTAGTAATAAACAACCCTATCCCATTGGCATCTTTATTATTATGAATTGTTTTGTGCATCTGAAATATTGCATTACCATGTTTATTAACATCTATACCTAACCCATTATCTTTTATTTTAAGAACCACATAATTTTCTTTTAAATGAGCTGAGAGCTCAATTTTAGTTTGTCGTTCTTTAGATCTGTATTTAATGGCGTTGGTTAAAAAATTCAGCAAAATGCTATCCAAATAAGCCGGAATACCTTTTACCAACAAACTTTCATCTATATTATTAATAATTAGAGCACCAGCATTTTTTGCTGCAGACAATACATTGTAAATTGCATTTTCCGCAAAATCATACAGATATAGAGACTCCATTTTATTGGGTTCTATTTGTTTTACTTTTGTTATTTCGGTTAAATGGGAAACTGTAGCCTCTAAGTTCTCTACTGCCTTTTTAAGATATTCAAAATTTTTATCTTTAGACAACCACGTATGCTCTTCTGACATAAAATCTGTAAGCGTTCTTAAATTCCCTGAATGGGATCTTAGATTATGGCTTGTAATCTCTGCAAATGCAGATAACCTGTCATTCTGCTCATTAACCAAGTTTAATATAGTATGAAGCTTTTCTTGATTTTTTTTATACTCAGTAACATCCGTAAACTGCCATATTAAATAGCTAGGTTCGCCATGGCTATTTCTAATTAAGGAAGCAGATAATAGTGTCCATATTAAAGTACCATGTTTGTGAAAGTAGCGCTGCCATACTTCATATTTATCAATTTGGCCATCAATTAGTTTATTGTAATAATCTTCGTGAACTCCCAAATCATCTCGATAAACAATGTTCTGCACATCCATATTAAGTAGTTCCTTTTTAGAATATCCTAAAAGATCGCAGACTGAATCATTTATTTTTAACCACAACCCATCAAGACTAAGAAGTACAATACCTGAGGAGGTATTGTTAAAAATTAATTCCAAAAAGTCATATTCGGTTTTCTGTGTATTATTCACTTTATTTTGTATAGTTTTCATGGTTCAAAACTATTAAAATTGAAAATCTCACAGTAACGCAATAAACCAAAAAAGGTTCTTTATTGAAATTAAAAAAACGAATAAGTTAGAGCTAATACAAGGGTTCTAACACTCTAAAAATAAAATTTTAAGCTTTTTTGAGATATATTGAGAAACAAGATCCTTCATTCACCTTACTTTCTACATCAATTTTACCTCCAATACTTTCAATATGGTTTTTGGTTATGAATAGACCCACACCTCTAGAATCTTCATGATTATGAAATGTGCCATTTAACGTAAACAACTTTCCTTTATTATTCTCCAAATCAATACCCAGACCATTATCTTCAACTCTCAGCACTACAAAATCTCCAATCACTTCGCTTGTTATTATAATAATTGGCAATCGGTTTACAGCCCTGTATTTTATTGCATTGGTTAAAAAGTTGAGTATTATACTATCTAAATACGCTTTTAACGCCCAAACTTTATGTTCACTTTCTACATGATTTACTATTTGGCAATGAAACTTTTTGGCTATTGCGTTGACGTTATATATGGCATGTTTCACATAGTGGTGCAAAGGCAACGCCTCTAGGTCTTCTTTTTTATTAAGCTTAGATTTTCTAATGGTATTGAGGTGCTCTAAAGTTTCTTCGAGATTGGACAAAGATTCCTTTAACATTAAAAAATTTTCATTTTCAACAATTGCTTCGATGTCATCCTCAATAAAACCTATTATTGACCCTAAATTACCAACATGTGTTCTAATATCATGCGTAGCAATATGAGCAAAATCCAAGAGTTTTTTGTTCTGTTCTCTAACTATGTTAGTTAGTAAATTTAGCTGCCAAGCTGCTTCTTTTTTAGAAGTAATATCTGCTATTTGAGAAATAAAATAAAGTGGTCTATTTAGTTCGTCAGTTACAACTGAAACCGATAATAAGGCCCATATTACATTTCCGTCTTTATTAAAATAACGCTTCTCTATTTGATAGCTATCAATTTCACCATCTGTCAAGCGATTCATATTAGCTAGATCCTTATCTATATCTTCTCTATGAGTAATATCTTTAAAACTTAATTTATAAAGTTCCTCTTCACTATAACCAAATAACTTTACAATACTTTGATTAACCTTAACCCATCTCCCTTCTAAGCTTACTATGGCTATTCCGCCATTTGCATTATGGAATATCTTTTCAAAAAGTTCATCTTTAACGAAACTTAAATACTTTGGCATACGAATATCGAGTTGATTAACAGCCTATTAAAGATAAAGATTTTTACTACAAGTATTATCCTGTATTAATAAAAAATTAACTCAATAAAAGAAATATAGGTTTGTCAACTACTTTTTGTTAATAATTATTATCTTTGCCGCTTGAAAGAAAACCTTTCATTTTACATAACAATCATTTACAATAATATTAGAATGTATTTAACTAAAGAAAAGAAAGAAGAAATCTTCGCAAAACACGGTCAAGGAAAGAATGACACTGGTTCTGCTGAAGGACAAATTGCGTTATTTACGCACAGAATCAATCACTTAACAGGGCACTTGAAAGAGAATCGCAAAGATTTTAACTCTGAGCGCTCGTTGGTAAAATTAGTAGGTAAGCGTAGATCTTTATTAGACTACTTAACCAAAAAAGATATTTTAAGATATCGTGCCATCGTTAAGGAATTAGGATTAAGAAAATAACCTTCACCATATAAAGACCACGCTTTTTAGCGTGGTTTTTTCATACAATTAAACTCATTTTGGATGAGTGTAACTTCCAAATTAAAAGAAGCTATTTCGGTTTTTCATTGGTCATAACAACTACTACACAACAACACAACGACCATTGTTTAATTAGATTAAAAAAATTATGATTCCAAAAACTTACAAAGAGGTCATAGACCTTGGTGATGGTAGAGAAATTTCTATCGAAACCGGAAAATTAGCAAAACAAGCACATGGTAGCGTTGTAGTGCAATCAGGAAAATGTATGTTATTATGTACAGTTGTTTCCAACTACGAACAAAAAGATCTTGACTTTCTTCCATTGACGGTAGATTACAGAGAAAAGTTTGCTGCAGCAGGTCGTTATCCAGGTGGTTTCTTTAAAAGAGAAGCAAGACCAAGTGATGGTGAAGTTTTAACTATGCGTTTAGTGGACCGTGTATTACGTCCGTTATTCCCAAAAGATTACCATGCCGAAACGCAAGTTATGATACAGTTAATGTCTCACGATGATGACGTTATGCCAGATGCCATGGCTGGATTGGCTGCATCTGCAGCGATTCAACTTTCTGATTTCCCTTTTGAATGTGCTATTTCTGAAGCACGCGTAGGACGTGTAAATGGCGAATTTATCATTAACCCAACAAGAGCACAATTAGAGGAGTCTGACATCGATATGATGATTGGAGCTTCAGCTGATTCAGTAATGATGGTTGAAGGTGAAATGGATGAGATTTCTGAAGAAGAAATGACAGAAGCCATTAAGTTTGCTCACGAAGCTATTAAAGTACAATGTGCTGCGCAACTTAGGTTGGCAGAGGCTTTCGGGAAGAAAGAAGTGCGTGAATACCCAGAAGAAAGATCTGACGAGGATTTAGCGAAGAAAGTACACGACATGGCTTACGATAAAGTATATGCCATTGCAAAGGCTGGTTCTGCAAAGCATGAAAGAAGTAATGCATTTTCAGAAATCAAAGAAGAAATCAAAGCCACTTTTTCTGAAGAAGAATTAGAAGATTTTGGTGATTTAGTATCTAAATACTATCGTGCTGCTGAAAAAGCTGCCATTCGTGATTTAACCTTAAATGAAGGTCAGCGTTTAGATGGACGTAAAACAGACCAAATCAGACCCATTTGGTGTGAGGTGGATTACTTACCGTCAGTACATGGTTCTTCAATCTTTACACGTGGAGAAACTCAAGCTTTAGCAACAGTAACTCTAGGAACATCCAGAGATGCCAATCAAATAGATATGCCGTCTCATGAAGGTGAGGAGCGTTTCTACTTACATTATAACTTCCCGCCTTTTTGTACAGGTGAAGCAAGACCTATTCGTGGAACATCGCGTCGTGAGGTAGGACACGGTAACTTAGCGCAACGTGCTTTAAAAGGAATGATTCCAGACGAATGTCCTTATACAGTACGTGTTGTATCTGAAGTGTTAGAATCTAACGGTTCGTCTTCTATGGCAACAGTTTGTTCTGGTACAATGGCACTTATGGATGCTGGTGTGCAAATGAAAAAACCAGTTTCTGGTATTGCAATGGGATTAATTTCTGATGCGAATTCTGGAAAATATGCTGTATTGTCTGATATTTTAGGTGATGAAGATCACTTAGGTGATATGGACTTTAAAGTTACAGGAACTGCAGACGGAATTACGGCTTGCCAAATGGATATTAAGGTAAAAGGATTGTCTTATGAGATTTTAGTGAACGCACTAAAACAAGCACGAGATGGTCGTTTACATATCTTAGAGAAGCTAACAGACACAATAGCACAGCCAAATGCAGATGTTAAAGGTCATGCTCCTAAAATGGTAACAAGACGTATTCCTAATGAATTCATCGGAGCTTTAATTGGGCCTGGAGGAAAAGTAATTCAGGAAATGCAAAAGGAAACTGAAACTACTATCGTTATAAACGAAGATCCTGTAACAGAAGAAGGTATCGTTGAAATTTTAGGTGTTGGTAACGAAGGTATTGATGCTGTAATGGCAAAAATTGATGCTATATTATTTAAACCTGAAGTTGGTAGCGTTTACGAAGTAAAAGTTATTAAGATGTTAGACTTTGGTGCTGTTGTAGAATATACGGATGCACCAGGAAACGAAGTGTTATTACATGTTTCTGAATTAGCTTGGGAACGCACTGAAAATGTATCTGATGCTGTCTCTTATACACATCTCCGAGCCCACGAGACCGAGGCTGATCTC
>OJDK01000289.1_pt1 | contig 25213 bp, 17 predicted proteins | sample 1592791 | NCBI WGS metagenome assembly OJDK01 (sample SAMN05416878, study PRJEB24817) | seawater metagenome | isolation source: Sea water | place: Canada:Atlantic | collected 2013-11
CAGCCTCGGTCTCGTGGGCTCGGAGATGTGTATAAGAGACAGATTCTTTAAAGTGTATTTTATCGACGAAATACATTATTTGAACGACAAATGTTAAAATTAAACGTATTTCATCGATTAAAAATGTTTTTTAGCTGATGGTTTCAATATGAATTCTATATTTGAAGTGTACTAAAATTTAGTTTTTAGTTCAATGGATTAATTAATTAATATTTGCATTATGTTGTTGACTTAGAGACCCTGAATCTACTAACATAAATATAGCAAATAAACGAAAGCCGAGATTGAGGGATCTCGGCTTTTTGTTTTTTACGACTTAGTTAAAGTTCTAAAAGTAAGATTAATTCTAGGGTTAATTTTCTTTTTGGTTTTTGCAATTTGATGCAACCAAAAATGTTGCATTTCTCCTTTCATTATTAATAAGCTACCGTGTTCTAAGATTAATTTGTGTCGTTCAGATTTAATTTTACGGTGTTTAAAATGAAAAGGTCTTGGTTCTCCTAAACTTAATGAGGCAATAACTGGGTTTTTGCCCAACTCGGTTTCATTGTCTGCATGCCAACCGTTACTGTCATTACCGTCTCTATAAAGATTTATTAAAAGGGTATTAAAATTAGTTTTGCTTTCAGCTTCAACTTTGGTCTTTATGGTTCTTAAAGTCGAAGTAAAAGGTTTTGGATGCATAACAATATTAGAATAGCAATAGGGTTGGTTTGATTCCCCAAAAAGTGCTGTAAGCCTAGGTTGTTTGTAAGTTTTTCCAAATACTGTGATGTCATCATGTTGCCATTTGGTATTTTTTTTAATAGTTTCAAAATAAAGACTTGCTTCTTTTGTTGAAAGGAAATTTGAAATGTAGATCAATTCCGCATTTGGAAGGTTAAAATGTTGTTTCTCATCAGAAAATAAGTCCATAGCAATTTTTTCTCTAAATTAGTACGATACTTATGAAATACAAAACGGTTTTCCAATTTATCCTCTTTGCCTTTTTGGCTTTTGGTTTTCAGCAAAAACAGCACTTGCCGGAAGGTTTTGTTTATGCAAAAGATATCATAAATGACTTGGATGTTGAATTGCGTTATTTTGGCACAAACAATTTTGTTGGCGATACTATTGATGGTTATAATTCAAATAAACTAATAATCACTAGAACAACTGCTGAAAGGTTAAAATTGGTTCAAGAAGAATTGTATTCAAATAACCTCTGTTTAAAAGTTTATGATGGTTATAGACCACAACGAGCTGTCAACCATTTTATCCGTTGGGCTCGTGACTTAAATGATACTGTAAATAAATCACAATTTTATCCTGAAGTTAATAAACGAAACCTATTTAAAGAAGGATACATTGCATCGCGCTCTGGCCATAGTAGAGGCAGCACATTAGATCTCACAATTACAGACGGTGAAACAGGTGAACCGTTGGATATGGGAAGTCCTTATGATTTTTTTGGACAGCAATCTTGGGTGAATTATAAAAATATTACAGAGAAACAGAAAGCTAATAGACAACGCTTACAAACCGTAATGTTGAAACATAATTTCAGGAATTACTCTAAGGAATGGTGGCATTTTACATTACGTTGGGAACCGTTTCCTAAAACCTATTTTGATTTTGAAGTTGAATAGAAAGGTACCTAAATGCCAGATTGAAGTTTTCTAGTTCGCGGAAAGTGAAAGTTTCAAAAGATATATTATAAGTATATCCACGCCCAATATATCAATCCAAATTGAAGTGGGATCCGTAAAATCAATATCCATTTCGGAATTCCGGCAGAGGCTTTTTCTTCAGAAAGCATATAAAAATGAACCAGTAAAAATACAGCAAGCATCGCCATAATTCCAAATAAGGAAATTGTTTTTAAGGCAGGAATATACAAGCCAATACCCAATAAAATTTCGGCAATACCACTTAAATAAACTAAGATTTTATGGTATGGTAAATACCGTGGCATAATGCGCATGTACATTTTTGGTCTTATAAAATGCATTGAGCCAGCAAGTATATAAATACCAGCCATAATGTAAAGTCCTGTAGGTTCAGTCATCCTTATACGTTTTAAATTCTATCCCAATACCGTAATTAAATAAGTCTTTGTCTAACAAACTTGATCTAAAACCGTTGCCCTTATCAAACTTTAACCAATCGTTTTCATGTATAAAGACACGTTTTATAAATGTATTTTTAGATTCAACCTCGTCAGTAAAAGGAAGCAAAGGTCTAAAGTTTGTTGGAATTTTAACCACGCCATTCTTGGATTTTATTTCCTTGTATTTTTTATTGGGCAATAATTTACCGGCTTTATTGGTGTAGCCCAAAACTTGTAGAGATACAAAAAATCCGTTTGGAGGAATGTAGATATCGTAATCTTCAACATTAAGTTTGTAGGCGTCACCATCTTTTTCGGTGGCTCTAAATACAATGGTTTTATAGGTGAGAACTTTGCCTGGCTTGCCATTTTTATTTCCATAGAACTTCACTTTAAATAAAGTTGAAAACGGTTTTTTATCGCTATTCCTTCGGTTTCGTTTTTCCCAATCTTTAGATTCTAGTGCAATAGGAAATGAAACAGTTGTCAGTTTTTGATCTTTAGAAACTTGCTTTGGGAAATAAACGGCAATTTCAGATTCTATTGTCGGTAACCAACAATTGTAATAATCGTCATCAAGATGTGGCTCTATTTCTTCCTCCTTAAATTTTCTGTTGCGCTTTATTCCTACAACAACTTCATCTAATTCATCAGCTTGAGGCATCATTAGCAGTGTTTTTGGAAGATTTTCTGTTGAAATGTTCAAATCCTTAAAACCAAGAGCTGAAATAAAAAGCGAATCAATATCTGGATATATTTTTTTTGTAAAGTAAAAAACTCCTTCATCATCGGCAAAAATACCGTTTCCGTTACCAAAAGAAATAGTGGCATAACTAACAGGATATTGGGTTACGCTGTCTTTAACTGTTATCTGCGAACTACATATTTGACTAAATAAAAGAAGAAAAAATAAAACTTTGTGCATCTTATAATTTGAAAATTTAAAGATACATCATTTATGCCCATAAAAAAACGCCACATATAAGAGGCGTTTTCTTTCCCAATAATAGGGTTGATTGATTGTGTTTTTTAATTGTCCAATGCTTTTTTGGTCTGCGTGTAGCCTACATAGAGACCAAGGCCAGCCATTAAGAAAATCATTGAAGGATATACAGCATCATCATCCATTGTGGTGTAAGTATCTAGTAAGTTAGCTATAAAAACACCTAAGCCAATACCCATTAAAAGAAAGGCTAAGTTTAAAACAATGACCTTCCAGGATGAGCCTGATTTTTTTCCAATATTAAATATACTGGCATCAGCACCTTTTTCTATCAAAGCCAATCGTTCTTTGTTTCTGGTAGAAAAGTACAAATAGACCATTCCAAAAATTGCAGCGAATAAACTCATTGGTATTAAAATTTCCTCATCCATAATGTTTGTTTTTTAATTGATTAATTTTATGTGTTCATAGCTTATGACGACAACTTTTTAATTAAGGTTACGAAATCTTAAATTTTTTTTAATCAGAAGGTGTAACCTTCAATCGAATTCTGTCGTCTTAAATAAAAATGACCACCAACGAAGAAATAATATTAATCGATGCTATTAAAAATGGTACTACTAATGCTTATGCAAAATTAATAGACTGTTACAAGGATTTGGTCTATACGTTGGCATTTAGGATGCTAAAGAATAGGGAAGAAGCAGAAGAGGTGGCGCAAGACACATTTATTAAGATATTTAAGTCCTTGGATAAGTTTAAGGGTGATTCAAAATTATCTACTTGGATTTATAGAGTAGCTTACAACACGTGCTTGGACAACATAAAGAAGAATAAAAAGCATCAGAATGATGTGGCGATAGATGAATATACTTTCAATCAATTGGATACCATTGATAATGCTTTAGACAATATCATTAAAGAAGAAAAACGAATTTTGATAAAAAAATGTATAGCTAAATTACCAGAGGATAGCAGCGCTTTATTGACCTTATTTTATTTTGAAGAATTATCTTTAGATGAAATTTCAAAAATCGTTAATGGGGAAGCAAATACAGTAAAAGTAAAACTCTTTAGAGCGCGCAAAAAACTTGCTGTGATTTTAGAACAATATTTACAGCCACAAAATAGATTGAACTATGAAACAGGACGATAAAAAAATAGAGGACATTATAGATAAATTAATGCGTGATGATAGCTTGGAACAAGCACCATTGAATTTTACCGATAACGTAATGTCCAAGGTTGAAAAGCTAAACGCATCTACTGTTACGGTTTACAAACCATTAATTCCAAAGTATATCTGGTGGCTAATCGCGACTGGCTTTTTAGGACTGGTTGTGTATCTGTTTTTTAACGATTCATCAAATACTTCAAGTCTTTCTGAACGCTACAATTTACCTGAAATATCATTACAATCACTTGAAGGTTTGTCTTTTGAACTCTCTAGTACGTTGATGTATGCGACGCTATTATTGGCCTTAATGGTAAGTGTTCAAATTCCGTTATTGAAGCATTATTTTAACAAGCGTTTGACCTTCTAATAGATTAACTTATAAGTTATATAGTTTATAGGCTTTTAATGATAGAATATATTTCAACTTACAGTATTACATAACATAAATCATTTAATACCAACGCTTTTTCTTTTTCTTTGAAGCTTCACTTTTTCGGCCTTTTTTGTATTTACTGCCTTTCTTTTTATGTACTATCGGTTTGGCCTTAGGATCTAAAGGATAAGGATGTTCAGACTCAACAGGAATCTGTACATTAATATATTGTTCAATGGTTTTTATATAGCTTTTTTCATCTGCAGAACACATGGAATAGGCTTTGCCTATATTGCCAGCTCTACCTGTTCTTCCAATTCGGTGCACATACGTTTCTGCAACATTGGGCATATCAAAATTAAATACGTTGTCTAATTCGTCTATATCAATACCACGTGCGGCAACATCAGTAGCTATTAAAACATTTACGTATCCGTTTTTAAACTTATTTAAAGCCGTTTGTCTGTCGCTCTGGTTTTTATCTCCATGAATGCTATCTACTTTGTAACCGTTTTTTAAAAGCGTTTGCTCTAATTTACTGACTCCGAATTTGGTGCGCCTAAAAATAAGCACGTTGCCTTTTATTGTGTTTCGCATTAAATGCAAGCACAACTCAATTTTATTGCGTTTTGGAACGTAATAGAGTACTTGGCTAACATCTTTTGCCACCGATTTTGTAGGAGTCACGTCAATGCGTTCTGGATTATTGAGAATTGAATTGGCTAATTGTTCAATTTTATAGGGAATAGTTGCCGAAAATAAAAGTGTCTGTTTTTCTTCAGGACACAAACGTTCAATTTTTTTAACATCGTCTATAAATCCCATAGCCAACATTAAATCGGCTTCATCCAAAACAAAAGTTTCAATAAAATCTAAGTTAATGTAATCTTGTTTGTGCAAGTCGAGCAAACGACCTGGTGTAGCGACTAAAATATCAACTCCTTTTTTTAAGACGTCAATCTGAGGTTCAATAGAAGTTCCACCAAATACAACCAAAGATCTTAAATTGCTAAACTGAGCATAAGTCTTAAAATTTTGTTGAATTTGTACAGCCAATTCTCGCGTTGGGCTAACAATCAAAGCCCTGATTTTTTTACCACGTTTTGGAGCATCTTGCTTATCAAAAAGCTGTTGTAAAATTGGCAAAGCATATGCTGCTGTTTTTCCTGTGCCTGTTTGCGCAGAAACAATCACATCTTTTTGGTCTAAAACAAATGGAATAGCTTGTTGTTGTACCAAAGTGGGTTCAGTATAACCAGAAGCTTCAACAGCTTTTAATAAGGGTTTAATTAGTTTTAGGTCTTTAAAGGACATGGTGCTTTAGTATCAAATTGAGTTAATGTTGTTGTTAGATTTATCAAAAAGCGTCTTTACTTCAGGTTTGTTTAACTCTATTAGTGTAAAAACACCCAATAAAATACCTAAAATTCCTGTGAGGCAATTAACTATGGCAATAGCAAATATAAAATCGTAGTTGCGTTGTTCTCTGATATATTTTGACACCAACAAGGTGAGTATGCCAAGTGTAGTGCAAATTAAAATGCCTATAACACCTATAACGATGAAAATAATTCCTGGATTAAAAGGTGTATCTTGAGTTGGGCCTAATTCTATGATAGTGCCAAAAAATACACCCATACCAGCATAGAGAAAAAAGAATATTGAAAAACACAGTGTTAAAATACCTTTTACTAAATAAAGGGTACTAAACGTATTTAAGTTATTGAGCGTTGCGTTTTGCATTATTAAGACGTAATTAATAACTGCAAATATAGCTAAAGCATTATTGCCAACGTTCTTTCGCCCAGTTTCGTTGTTCAATTTCGCTTAAAAATGTCCATGCAACAAATCGGCTTATTTTTTGACCTTGACCCATGGTTATAGTTTTAACTGATTTCGCATTCACTTTTTTAAGAATGGAGTAAGTTGGTTTTAGATTTTTTTCTTTTGAAATTAAACTTGTAAACCAGAGGCATTTTTTGTCAAAATTTCTACTTTCATAAATCATATCTTTTACAAACCGAACCTCACCACCTTTATACCAAAGCTCATTGTTTTTGCCTCCAAAATTCAAAACTGGTTTTTTTGATGACTTTCCTTTTAAATTTCTCAATTTTCTTAAGCTTGCTTTTTCCGCTGCTTCGGCTGTTTCATGAAAAGGAGGATTGCAAATGGTAAAGTCTATAAATTCATTTGGATGTAAAATGCCATCAAAAAAAGAATTGAAATTTTCTTGAAATCTAATTTCAATATTCTCTTTTAAGTTTGAATTGTTTTCAACTATTTTTTCAGCAGATTCCACAGCTTTTTCATCTGTATCACTCCCTATAAATGACCAACCGTATTCTTGGTTTCCAATAATGGGATAAATACAATTAGCACCAACTCCGATATCTAGTCCTTTGATTTTATTCCCTTTAGGGATATTGGATGTCTCAGAGTTGCTTTCTTTCAACAGATCAGCGATGTAATGCAAATAATCTGCACGACCAGGAATTGGTGGACACAAATAACCTTTTGGGATATCCCAATACTCAATAATATAATGATGTTTTAATAAGGCTGTATTAAGTGCTTTGACAGCAGCAGGATTAAAAAAATCAATAGAATCGTCCCCAAATTTATTTGGAGTTACGAATTTGCCTAGTTCAGGTGAGCTTTTAATGAGTTCTTCAAAATCATAGCGATGCCTATGTTTGTTTCTAGGATGAAGTTTCGACTTCGTTTTTGGGAGTTCTTTTTCGTTTTTCAAATCGCTTCTATTCTAAAGTAATTACCAAATCATCTTGTTTTACCATTCTGCCCTCATTTAAGCTTATGGATTTTACTTTTCCATCTTTGTGAGCTGCCACTGTGGTTTCCATTTTCATTGCTTCAATAACAAATAAAGGGTCGTTTTCTTTTATAATTTGGTCTTTCTTCACCAAAACTTTATACAACGAACCTTGTAACGGAGCACCAACTTGATTAGGATTATCGGCATCAATTTTTTTGTTTTCTTGTTTTTCTATTTTCAGTGATTTGTCAAAAACATCAACAAATCTGTTCTCACCATTTACTTTAAAGAAAACGGTACGGTAACCATCATCATTTGGTACACCAACGGATAGTAATTTTACAATAATGGTTTTTCCAGGTTCAAGTGTAATGAGTGTTTCTTCTCGTGGCTTCATGCCGTAAAAGAAATTCTGTGTTGGGATAAGGCCAAGATTTCCGTAATCTTTATAATTTTGATGCGCATCCTCAAATACCTTTGGGTACAAAGTGTACGACAGAAAATCTTCCATTTCAATAGGTCTTGTAAACCCTTTCTGAAATTTCTTTTTGAAAGCTTTGTAGTCCTTCGTAAAATCTATTGGTTCTAAATGTGCATTTGGTCTATCTGTATATGCTTTTCTATTTTTAAGCACTATTTTTTGAAGCTCTTTTGGAAAACCACCAACAGGTTGTCCTAAATCTCCTTTAAAGAAATTAATTACAGAATCAGGGAATGAGATTTCCTTGCCCTTGGTCATTACATCTTCTGGTGTTAATCCGTTGGTTACCATAAAAATTGCCATATCGCCAACCACCTTAGAACTTGGTGTTACTTTTGGTATGCCACCAAACATAGTATTGACTTTAGCGTACATTTGCTTTACTTCATGAAATTTATCTGCCAAACCTAAAGCAGTAGCTTGTGGTCTTAAATTTGAATATTGACCTCCAGGAATTTCATGCTGAAAAACCTCTGCAGAACTCGCTTTAAGTCCTGATTCAAACGGATAATATAACTCTCTGGTATCTTCCCAGTAATTTGAAAACTGATTGAGTTTGTCCATATCAAAATCGTGAGATCGCTCATGGTATTTCATCATTTCTACTACCGAATTGAAATTAGGTTGAGATGTTAAACCAGATAGACCACCAAGCGCAACATCTACCACATCAACTCCAGCTTCAATAGCTTTCATATATGTAGCAGTTTGTAACGATGAGGTATCGTGCGTGTGTAAATGTATTGGAATATTTACCGTGTCTTTTAAAGCGGCAACTAATTCCGTAGCACCATAGGGTTTTAATAAACCAGCCATATCTTTAATGGCAATCATATGTGCACCTGCATTTTCTAAATCTTTTGCGAGTTGTGTGTAGTATTTTAAGGTGTACTTTGTTTCATTAGGGTCAAGAATATCACCAGTATAACTTAGAGCGGCTTCAGCGATTCCGCCAGTTTTATTGCGAACATAATTGATGCTTGGCTCCATGGCTTTTACCCAATTTAATGAATCAAAAATTCTAAAAATATCAATACCGTTCTCCCAAGATTTTTCAACAAATTTCTCAATCAAGTTATCAGGATAAGCTTTGTAACCTACACCATTTGAGCCACGCAATAACATTTGAAATAAGATGTTAGGCACTGCTTTTCGGAGTTCTCTCAAACGTGTCCAAGGACTTTCGTGCAGAAAGCGCAAGCACACATCAAAAGTTGCTCCACCCCAAACTTCCATACTAAAAGTGTTGGGATGGTTTTTGGCGTAACTTTCTGCTACTTTTAGCATATCGAAAGTTCGCATTCGTGTAGCCAATAAGGATTGATGCGCATCTCGCATCGTTGTGTCTGTGTAATGTATTTTCTTTTCCTCTTTTAACCATTGACAGAATTTCTCAGGACCAAGTTCAGACAATAAATCCTTGGTACCTTTTGGAAACGCTTCTTTGGTGTCGAATTTTGGTATTATTGGATTTCTGAAAACTTTATTCTCATCAATGAATTTTACGTCAGAATTTCCGTTTACAATAACTTCTGCCAAATAATTAACTGCTTTTGAGGTTCTGTCTTGTGGTAACTTAATATTGAATAGTTCTGGAGTATTCTGAATAAAATTCACCGTCACTTTTCCTGATTTGAAGGTGTCATGCTGAATGACATTCTGAAGAAAATGAATATTGGTTTTTACACCTCTAATCCTGAATTCTCGTAATGCCCTAACCATTTTTCTTACAGCTCCATCTAATGTTCTGCCATGTGCAGAAACCTTTACTAACATAGAATCAAAAAATGGACTTACATTATAGCCTTGGTAAATACTGCCTGCATCTAAACGAATTCCCATACCAGAAGCACTACGATATGTTGTGATATTTCCGTAATCTGGTGTAAAATTATTGGCAGGATCTTCGGTGGTTAATCTACATTGCATGGCAAAGCCGTAGGTTGCCAGAGAGTCTTGATCATAGATTTTTATTTGCTTGTCTGATAATTTATAACCACCAGCAATAAAAATTTGGGTTTTTACCAGATCTATACCAGTGACCATTTCAGTTACCGTGTGCTCAACTTGTATTCTTGGATTAACTTCAATAAAATAGACATTGTCTTCTTGGTCCACTAAAAACTCAACAGTACCAATGTTGTTGTAACTCACTGCCGAAGCAATATCAACTGCATATTTGTAAAGTGAATCTTTAACATTTTGCGAAACATTATAAGAGGGAGCAACTTCAACCACTTTTTGATGGCGACGTTGTACAGAACAATCGCGCTCAAACAAATGCCTTATGTTGTAATGTCTATCAGCAACAATCTGAACTTCGATATGTTTTGGGTTTTCAACATATTTTTCTAAAAACATTGTGTCGTCTCCAAAAGCATTTAAGGCTTCATTACGTGCAGAATTAAAATTAGATTCAAGGTCTTCTTTAGTTCTAATAACACGCATGCCACGACCTCCACCTCCAGAAGCAGCCTTTAGCATTACAGGGAAACCGATGCTTTTTGCTTCTGAAATTGCTGTTTTTACAGAATCTAGGTCTTTTTTGTTGCTTTCAATTATAGGGACGTTGCATTTTAAAGCGATCTGTTTTGCTGTGATTTTATCACCAAGTGAATCCATAACCTCTGGATCTGGACCAATGAAAATAATAGCGTTCTCAGCACATTTTCTGGCAAAATCTGAATTCTCAGAAAGAAATCCATAACCAGGATGAATGGCATCAACGTTTTTAGATTTTGCCAATGCTACAATTTCATCAATATTAAGATAAGGTTTTAGAGGGTCGTTATTTTCGCCTATTTGGTAGGATTCATCAGCTTTATTTCTATGTTGTGAATAGCGATCTTCATAAGTGTAAATAGCAACGGTTGCAATATTCAACTCGGCACAAGCTCTTAACACACGTATGGCTATTTCGCTTCTATTGGCAACTAAGATTTTTTTTATTTTCATGATTGGCTTTATATCTATTTTATGATGTATGGATTTTCGTTTACGTAATTTCGGGTAACAAAGTCTAAAGCATTGTCCAGTATCTGACCCATATTTTTGGATTTTTTAAAATTAACATCTCCCGTTAAATCAAACAATCCAGACTTTAATTGATTGATTTTTTTTGGTGTAGAAATGGTATCTTTTTTCATACAGTTAAGCAAATCATTTAATCTTTCGTGTTCGCTGGTAGCTCGTTTGGCTAATAACGAACGTTCTTCCTTTTCATATTGCTCAATGGATTCCTTAGCTAATACTTTTGATGTCATATCTACAAAAGCATTGTTTTCTTTCAAAAATTGAGGTTTATAAACTTTTGGGTTGCCCTCATAGCTCTGTTGGTCAAAATCGATGGCACGGATTCTATATTGAACCCTGTCAAAATCTCGAGTAATGACAATAACATAATTATAAGACCTCATATCTGCAAGTAATCTTACAAAACAACGTTCGTTAAATTTAACAAATTCCTTGGCTAAAGCACGCTTATCTTGTTCGGTGAGAGATTTAAGGTTGTTGTCAATAAAGGTATCACCCGGAATTCCCAATATATGTTCTTCTATTAAGGTGTCTTTATGAACCAAAAAGTTAATATGGTTTGGTGATAATAAATGTTCTAACTCTAAACCGTAAATTCTTGAAGCATCTGCTTTCTTTACGTAAAGAAAGATATAATTATCATTAAGGATATTTCTCACCTTAACTCTAAAAGGTTTAGTGTTTCCAAAGGTGCAGAAATCTATACTGTCTATATTTAAATATGGAATGATATTGTCACTACCATCGGAATGAAGTATGGAATACATTTGTTTTAAGCTGTATTCAATTTCATCACGTTCGTGCTCAGCGTAATATGTGCTTATCCAGAGCGTATCTTTTCCCTCTGCATCAAAAATTTCTATAGCTCCTTGAAAACGTAATAAATCATCATAAAAAATTGGAATTTTAATATTTCGACCTTGTTCAGAAAGATAGTTCGAAAGTAAATTACTTATGGGATAGGCTGGTTTTTTCTTTGATATTAGCTTCTCGTTCATGCTAGATTTTGCTTGGTCAAAAGGTAATTTGAATTTTTATTAATAGCAAAAAAAATGAACACCAATGAAAATTCATTTTCTCAAAAAAAATAATCATTTGTTAACAATTTGATAAAGTAAAGCTTTTTTTATTGCTGTTATGATAAATTTTTTATGTTAAAAGAGTGTTAAATGCAAATTTTTGTAAAACCGTAGTTTTCAAATTTACGTAAGCATAAGTGTCTTCCCCAAATAGACGTAATAACCTAACGTTTAACTTAAAACTATATCAAATGAAAAACAAAATTACCCTTGTCATTGCAATTGCAGTGACATTATTTATTACGACCAATACATTTGCCCAGGTTGTGACCAGTGAGGCAGATGACGGATCAGACGGAACATTGCGACAAGAAATCGCAGACACACCAGCAGGTGGAACCATTACTTTTGATGCTGCTGTAGAAACAGTCACTTTAACTGACCAAATAGAAATTGACAAAACATTGACCATTACTGGACCTTCCGGAAGCACGGTCACTATAGATGTTGATCGCAACAATAGAGTATTTAGAGTAATTGGAGGAACAGTTGAGTTTAACAATTTAACAATTACAGGAGGTCAATGTAGAAACGGAGCTGGTATTTATTTAACAAATGCTACCGTTACTGTAAATAACTGTTTTATTACTGATAACAGAGCTACTAATTCTGGTTCACCAGCTGCCTCAGGTGGTGGAATTTCTAACGATGTAGGAGGAGTCCTTTTTGTTAATAACTCGGAAATATCAAACAATATAGCAAATAGAGCTGGTGGTGGAATTGAAGACAATTCTGGTGCTGGTTTGGCAGTTACACTTAATAATGTAAACTTAGATAACAATAATGCTGGTGTAGCACCAGATGCAACTGCTGCTCCAGGAAATGGAGGTGGATTGCACATTACAGGAGCTGGTGAGGTTAGTATCACAGGTGGAACTGTTAATGGAAATATAGCTGCGAAAGAAGGTGGCGGATTATGGAATGGCTCTGGAACGATGACTGTTGACGGAACAATGATTGACGGAAACGATGCGCAAGGTGCAGAAGGAGACGATGGTGGTGGAGGTATCTTCAACAACGGAGGTACTTTAATTGTACAAAATGATGCTACCGTTAGTAATAATACAGCTTCTGGTACAGCGGGATCTGGAGGTGGAATATTCAGCTTATCTCCAGGAACTCTCAATCTTGATGGTATGACCATTTCTGGTAATACAGCAAATAGAGCAGGTGGTGGAATTGAAATCGCATCAAATCCAGGTGAACTGTACACATTTGCCAATGTCACTTTTAGAGATAACGTGGCTACGGGAGCGGGTGATGCACCAGGTAATGGAGGCGCTTATCACATAAGTGGTGGAGGAGACTCAACATTTACCAATGTCCTTGCGGAAAGAAATACTGCTGTAGAAGGCGGTGGTCTTTGGAACGGTTCTGGAACAATGACTATTACTGGTAGTGACACGCAATTAAATGAAAATGAAGCTACAGGTGACCTTGCCGAACAAGGAGGTGGTGCTTTATATAATGACGGAGGAACTATGAATATTGAAGCTTTTGCAGATATATATAGTAATATTGCAACAGGGGTTTCAGGCTCTGGAGGTGCAATTTTAAGTACAGGAGGAACATTAAATACTAATACTATTTTTCTTTCATCTAATGGAGCTAATAGAGCAGGTGGTGGTATTGAGATAATTGATGGTACAGCTAATTTAATAGATGTTTCACTTATTTCAAATGATGTAAACGGAATCGCTACTGGAGGGGCACCAAACCCAGGTAATGGTGGTGGAGTTCATATTACTGGAAATTCTGCAGTTGTTACAATTAGTGGTATAGTATTTTTAAATGAAGCTGCCTCAGAAGGTGGAGGACTTTGGAATAACCAAGGAACTATGACTGTTCAAGGTGGCGTTTTCTATGAAAATACATTTATAGACAATAATAAAGCTTTTGGTGATGCTGCTGATAATGGTGGCGGAGGAATCTTTAATAATGGAGGTTCTTTAACGGTAAACAGCGGAACCAATATTGTTAACAATATCGCTGGCGGAACATCTGGTTCTGGTGGAGGAATTCAAAATGTTGCTGGAGGAAATGTAACAGTTTTAGAGTCTATAATCACAGGTAATTCAGCTAATAGAGCAGGAGGAGGTATTGAGGATAACACAATTGAAGGCTCTATAGGATCTATTACTTTAACCAATGTGAATCTAAATAATAACTCTGCAGGATCAGCACCAGGAAATGGAGGTGGACTCCATATGACTGGACCAGGTAATTCAACTATAACAGGTGGAACTGTTAATGGGAATACTGCTACTCTCGAAGGCGGAGGACTATGGAATGGTTCTGGCGCAATGACTGTTGACGGAACAACTATCAATGGTAACGATGCGCAAGGTGCTGGTGGAGATGATGGAGGTGGAGGAATCTTCAATAATGGAGGTGTTTTAACTGTAACATCCACTACAACTATAACAAACAATACAGCATCTGGTACTTTAGGTTCTGGAGGAGGAATCTTTTCATTAACTCCAGGAACCTTAAATGTTGATGGATTGACAATTGAAAATAATACAGCAAACAGAGCTGGTGGTGGAATTGAAATAAATTCAGCATCAGGTGAAACATACACATTCAATAACGTTACTTTAAGTGGAAACACGGTAAACGGACCAGCCCCAGGAAATGGTGGTGGGTTACATATCTCAGGAATGGGCGATGTGGTTTATAATGGAGGAGCTGTTACCGATAATACTGCTTTTGAAGGTGGTGGACTTTGGAACAGTGTAGGTTCAATGTCTATTAATGGAACAACAATCACAGGTAACACAGCCAATGGCGATGCTACTGGTGGTGGTGGACTTTTCAATAATGGAGGAACCCTAAATGTAAATGCTGCAACAACCTTAACAGAAAACATGGCTATGGGAGCAACACCAGGCGGACGTGGAGGTGCTATATTTAATAATAGTACTGATACAAGTACAGGAGAGCTAAATTTAGCTAATGGTTTAAGTATAACAGGAAACTATGCAAGTAGAGCTGGTGGAGCAATTGAAGATAGTTCAAATGGAACTTTAATTTTAAATGGTGTGACATTAACAGGGAATTCTGCAGGTGTTGACATTAGTTTAGGCAATACAATTACACCAAACCCAGGAAATGGTGGTGGAGTTCATTTGTCAGGCACTACAAGTGCAACAATAGCAGATTTTTCTACTATATCAAATAATTTTGCAGCGCAAGAAGGTGGTGGACTTTGGAATAATATGGGAACCATGGATGTAAGTTTGAGCTTTATGGATGGTAACATTGCTTCTGGTGATGATGCTACCGATGGTGGTGGAGCTATATTTAATAATGGAGGTACTCTAATTGTTGGTAACGCAGCCACTATATCTAATAATGTTGCCGATGGAGCTTCAGGCTCTGGTGGTGCAATATTTAGTACTGATGGTTCAGTAACAATATCAGGAGCTGTAATTGCTTTTAACAGAGCAAATAGAGCAGGAGGAGCTGTAGAAGTTATTGATGGTTCAATTTCTATTTCTGGAAATTATAATATCAGTGATAATAATGCAGGTGTGGCTCCGGCAGTTGCAGCACCAGGAAATGGTGGTGCACTTCATATTAGTGGAACTGCAAGTGCCACAATAACCGGAGGTACAATGAACGATAATCTTGCTGCCAGAGAAGGTGGTGCATTGTGGAATAGTACAGGAACCATGACTGTTGATGGTACAACTATAAACGGAAATGATGCACAAGGTGCAGCCAGCGATGATGGAGGTGGCGGAATCTTTAATAATGGAGGAACGCTTATGGTTCAAAATGGAACAATGATAACTGGCAATACGGCTATGGGAACTTCAGGTTCTGGTGGTGGAATTTTTAGCACTGCAGGAACTGTAACAATAACAGATGCAACCCTAACAGATAACGAAGCTAGTAGAGCAGGTGGTGGAATTGAAGCCATTGATGGATCTTTGGTTATGTCAGGGACAACTCTTAATAATAATAATGCAGGTGGTACAGCTCCAAATCCAGGAAATGGAGGTGGATTACATATCTCAGGTTCAGCGAATGCTGATATTACAGGAGGAACAGTAAATTCAAACGTGGCTTCTAGAGAAGGAGGTGGGTTATGGAACAGTTCAGGTACAATGACTGTTGATGGAGTTACTATTGATGGTAATATAGCTAATGGTCCAGCTGCTGATGATGGTGGTGCTGGTATTTTCAATAACGGAGGAGTATTAGTTGTTCAAAATGGAACAACCATAAGTAACAATGTAGCTGATGGAGCTGCTGGTTCTGGTGGTGGAATCCTAAATAATATGGGAACATTGACAGTTTCAGATTCAGAAATAACTGCCAACACATCAATAAGAGCAGGTGGTGGTGTTGAAGAAAACTCAATTGAAGATAGTGTTCTGACTTTTAATAATGTAAATCTCAATGGTAACAGTACCGGAGGATCGCCAGGAAATGGTGGTGGACTTCATATTACTGGACCAGGAGATTCGTTTATAACAGGAGGAATGACAAACAACAACACTGCAACTAATGAAGGTGGCGGACTATGGAATGGGTCTGGAATAATGACAATTATTGATCATACAGTTGATGGAAACACTGCTTCAGGAAATGATGAAGATGTGCCTGGTGGAGCAGGTGGTGGAGGTATCTACAACGAAGGTGGTACTGTTAACCTTTCTGGCTCCTCAACAATGATTGCAAATAACGTTGCAGATGGTGCACAATCTACAGGCGGAGGAATACTTAATGCTGCAGGTACACTCATTGCAAATGACATAGATATTTTAGATAATACTTCTAACCGTGCAGGAGGAGGAATAGAAACCAATGGAAGTGGGCCTGTGACACTTATAGATGTTAATCTTAATTCAAATGACACAGGTGTTGTTACTGGAATGGGAGCACCAGGAAATGGTGGAGGACTTCATGTTAGTGGTGATAGTTCAATTCTTATAACAGGAGGAACAGTAAACGGAAATACAGCTGCTACTGAAGGTGGTGGTTTATGGAATGGTTCTGGAATAATGGCTTTAGAAAATGTTGATATTATTGGAAATACCGCTTCAGGTGACGCTGCTGACAACGGTGGTGGTGGAGTCTTCAACAATGGTGGAGACGTAGGACTTGTAAATGGTTGTATTGTGAATAATAATTCTGCAACTGGTTTATCCGGTTCTGGTGGTGGTTTATTGAGTCTAGATGGTATAATCGGAGTTTACGATGCAACATTTGATGGTAATGCAGCTAACAGAGCTGGTGGTGCTATTGAGTTGGTTAATGGAGACTTGGCCTTTGTAGATTCGGTAATGTCAAACAACGATGTTAATGGTTCTGCAGGTGCACCAAATCCTGGTAATGGTGGAGGAATGCACATTACAGGATCATCAGGTTCAGTAACAATTGCTACAAGTACCATTACAGGAAACTCTGCCGCTAATGAAGGTGGTGGACTTTGGAATCAAAATAGTATTGATTTGAACGTTAGCTTTTCAACAATAGATAACAACTCTGCTGCTGAAGGTGGTGGAATCTATAACAATACGGGTGCGCTTACTACGGTTTTTGTAAGTACAATTTCTGGTAATTCAGCTTCAGTTTCTGGAGGAGGATTAACAAATAACGGAGCTGTACTAGAACTTGAAGCTGTAACAGTGGCGCAAAATACGGCTACTGTTAATGGTGGAGGTATTGATGCGGTGAACGACGTTAATTTAGAGAACACAATTGTTGCGCTTAACACTGCACCTAGTGGAGCAGACGTGTCAGGTACTTTTACATCTAGCGACTATAATTTAATTGGTACGGATGATTTGAGCGTTTTCCCTGCACAGTCCAATGATATTGAAGAAGTTGACCCAATGTTAGGGCCTCTGGCAGATAATGGTGGTTCTACATTAACGCATCAATTGATGTCAGGTTCTCCTGCTTACGATGCAGGTGATCCTTCGGATATATACCCTGATCAAATTGGCCAATTTGTTTTTGGTGATGCAAGGGATATTGGAGCTTTTGAATCACAGGATGTTTTGTTGTCAGTAGATAGCTTTAACTCAGATTCAGTATTGAGCATATATCCAAACCCAACGAAAGGAAAGTTTGATATCATTATTGATGATACTATTACAGGTCGAGTAAATGTTCAGATTGTTTCTATGACAGGCAAGTTGGTTAAAAAATTGACTATTGCTAATGGAGTAAACAATATGGATATTACAGGAATGGCCTCTGGTGTATATGTTATAAATATTAATACGGAAAGCGGAAGCTCTTCTCACAAATTAGTATTGAATTAATATATAACCGCTTACAAATTGAAAAAAGACCATCAAAAGATGGTCTTTTTTTTATTCAATAATGTGTAGGTTAAATGATAATATTATTTCAAACTACTTAATCATATCATAACTACGTTTAATAAAGTTTGTCAGTTCTTCACCTTTTAACAAACCTTGTGATAAACGTGCCAAATCTAAACTTTGTGTTATTAAACGCTCTTGCTTCTTTTTAGTCTTAGTATTCAATATTTCTCCTACCAATTCAGAATTTGTGTTAACGATTAAGTTATACATTTCTGGCATATTGCCCATACCAAACATACCGCCTCCACCACCTGTAGCTTGCATTTCTTTCATTCTACGCATAAATTCTGGTTGCGTAATAATGAACGGAGAAGCATTGCTATCCATAGCTTCTAATTGAACCATAAATTTTTCAGAAGGCACAACTTCTTTTAAAAGCTCATCTAACTTTGTTTTCTCTTCGTCAGACAGTTTTGAAATAGCATTTTCTTCTTTTTTAATAAGATTATCTATGTGATCACCATCTACACGTGCAAAAGAAATATTCTCTTTTGTGGTTTCTAACTTCTGGATTAAGTGCGAAACAATAGGAGAGTCTAACATTAACACTTCATAGCCTTTAGCTTTTGCTGCTTCTATGTAAGAATGTTGTTCATCTTTATTTGATGCGTAAAGAATAACCATTTTATCATCCTTATCCGTCTGCTTTGCCTTTATGGCATTTGTTAATTCCTCAAACGTGTAATATTTACCGTCTACAGTTGGGTACAATGCAAATGCTTCCGCTTTTTCAAAAAACTTATCTTCAGACAACATTCCGTATTCAATCACAACTTTAATGTCGTCCCATTTATTTTCAAAATCTTCACGGTCGTTATTAAATAAAGACTTTAATTTATCTGCTACTTTACGAGTAATGTAAGATGAAATCTTTTTAACAGCACCATCTGCTTGCAAATAAGAACGTGAGACATTCAATGGAATATCTGGTGAATCAATAACACCACGAAGCATTGTTAAGAATTCAGGAACGATACCTTCAACGTTATCTGTTACAAATACCTGGTTTTGGTAAAGTTGAATTTTATCTTTCTGAATGTTGAGGTCATTGGTCATTTTAGGGAAATATAAAATTCCCGTTAAATTGAATGGGTAATCAACATTTAAATGAATATGGAATAAAGGTTCTTCAAACTGCATTGGGTACAGTTCTCTGTAAAAATTCTTATAGTCTTCATCCTCTAATTCAGTTGGTTGTTTAGTCCAAGCAGGATCTGGGTTATTGATGATATCATCAACAGTAATTTGTTTGTGAGGTTCGGTTGTTTCCTTGCCATCCTCATCTTTAGTTGTCTTTGGTGTAAAATCTGGATCGTTTACTTCCTTAGTTCCAAATTTAATTGGAATAGGCATAAATTTGTTGTACTTCATCAACAATTCACGGATTTTACTTTCTTCTAAAAACTCAGTTGAATCCTCTGCTATATGAAGAATGATTTCTGTTCCTCGCTCAGTTTTATCTGCTTTTTCAAGTGTGAATTCCGGAGATCCATCACAAACCCAATGGGCAGCTGGTTCATCTTTGTAAGATTTGGTAATAATTTCAACTTTTTCTGCAACCATGAATGCAGAATAAAATCCTAGTCCAAAGTGACCAATTATACCTGAATCTTTAGCAGAATCTTTATACTTATCTAAAAATTCTTCAGCTCCAGAAAATGCAATTTGGTTTATGTATTTTTCAACCTCTTCAGCGGTCATACCCACTCCTTGGTCAATAATATGAAGTTTTTTTTCTTCCTTGTCAATCTTAACTTCGATCTTAGGGTTACCATATTCAACTGAAGCTTCACCAATGCTCGTTAGGTGTTTTAATTTGAGGGTTGCATCAGTTGCATTACTGATTAACTCACGTAAAAAAATTTCGTGATCGCTGTACAAGAATTTTTTTATCAGAGGAAAAATGTTTTCTACTGATACATTAATGTTTCCTTTTGCCATAATTTAATTTTATTAAATATTCCCATGAAAATGGGAAACTGCTTAAACTTTAATTTATTTATCTGAATATCTACTTGTCAAATAAAATACCAACTGATGATTTGTGACAAGATGACATAATTATTGACTGTTATGCACGCATAACGAATAGATGTTAGTTTAGCGCTTTAATGCTTAAATTTGTAAGTCTAAATAATAACTATGTACAATTCAAAAATAATAGGTTTAGGAAAGTATGTTCCTGAAAATGTAGTAACTAATAATGATCTATCAAAACTGATGGAAACTAGTGATGAGTGGATACAGGAACGCACAGGCATAAAAGAACGTCGTTGGGTTAAAGAAGGTGATGGTGACACCACGGCAACCATGGGAGTAAAAGCAGCAAAAGTTGCTATTGAGCGCGCAGGTATTGATAAGGATGAGATTGATTTTATCATTTTTGCAACTTTGAGTCCAGATATGTATTTCCCTGGTCCAGGTGTGCAAGTACAGCACGCGTTAGATATTAAAACCGTTGGAGCTTTAGATGTGCGTAACCAATGCTCTGGTTTTGTGTATGCACTTTCTGTGGCAGACAATTTTATTAAAACAGGTATGTACAAAAATGTACTTGTTATTGGTAGCGAATTACATTCCCACGGTTTGGACAAGACCACAAGAGGGAGAGGAGTCTCTGTGATTTTTGGAGATGGAGCAGGAGCTGCAGTTTTAACTAGGGAAGAAGACACCTCTAAAGGTATATTATCAACACACTTACATAGCCAAGGAGAGCATGCTGAAGAATTGGTTGTAAAGGCACCAGGAATGGGAACACGTTGGGTAACGGATATTTTGGAAGATGATGATAAGGACGACGAGAGTTATTTTCCGCACATGAACGGCCAATTTGTATTCAAAAATGCTGTAGTTCGATTTAGTGAGGTTATTATGGAAGGTCTAATGACAAATAAGTTGAAAAAAGAAGATATTGATATGCTTATTCCGCACCAAGCCAATTTGAGAATAGCACAATTTATACAAAAGAAGTTTGAATTATCTGATGACCAAGTGTATAACAATATTATGCGCTACGGTAATACCACTGCGGCTTCTATACCAATTGCCTTAACAGAAGCTTGGGAAGAAGGCAAAGTAAAAGAAGGTGATACAGTTGTGTTGGCAGCGTTTGGTAGTGGCTTTACTTGGGGAAGTGTAATTATTAAGTGGTAGCAACCCCTTCGGAAACAGGAATCTCATAAATTATTAATAGTTGTATGTATGTAAAATGATTAAAATCTTATAATCACTTCCTGTGGTTAGATTTTTAATAAATTTTTACGTTTTTTAAAAAGTGCAGATAAAATAAGGTTGACAAAAAGCTGAAAAACCAAAATACTCTATTAAAAAATGGAAGTACTTACACATTACAATAAATCTTTTAATAAGATAGTTTACTCTGAAAAAGAAACAAAAAACAGAGAATTCGATTCCTGCAATTTCACAAATTGTGATTTTTCAAACGGATTATTTGTTTCAAGTGTATTTACAAATTGTGTTTTTACAGGCTGTAATCTCACTATGGCAAAATTCAACCATTGTCAATTGGACAACATCACATTTAAAGAATCTAAATTATTAGGAGTGAATTTTAGTAGTTGTAATGATTTTCTCTTTTCATTAAAATTTGATAGCTGTATTTTAGATAGTTGCTCTTTTACGAGAAAAAAATTACATAAAACTCCTTTTATTAATTCCTCTGTTAAGGATGCAGATTTTTCTGAATGTGATTTAATAAATTCCGTATTCAAAAATGCAGATTTGAGCAATACTACTTTTAGTAACACTAATCTTAAAGAGGTGAATTTTCTTACAGCTAAAAATTACAATATTGATCCTGAACGGAACAATATAGCCAAAGCAAAATTTTCCCTTGAAGGTCTCGTAGGATTATTAAATAAATATGATATTAAAATTGAGTAAAGCCAGTTGCCAACCACATATAAAATTTATTGCTTGGTACGAGCTTGCTTACTAAAATCCACGAGGATTTTCTATTCGGTTTATATTTGCTGAATTAGTTCTTAATCATGCCACTACTTACACCATTAAATCAAAACCTTACAATAAAAAAAAGCCCAAACATATAGTTTGGGCTTTTTCAGCTATTAACCAACTTTAACTAACACTATTATAAAAATTAATTTTATAACAATTATTACTTAAAAACTTATCTCGCCCATAAAGACGTGAAAACTTCAGTTTTATTTCATGGGATAATAGTTTTAACATAAACTTTAACAAAAACCCGAACGATTGCGTTTCGGGTTTTCTCATTTAATAGTTAAACATTAATACTAACCATCAACTATTTCTGCTAACTATTAAATATTTTTTTACATAAATCCACCACCATCTTTTACGTTATCATCTCTTTGTTTTCGGGATTTTGCTCTGTATTTTCCACCACCAAAGCGGTAAGAAAGGCCAGCATAAATGGTTTTAAACTCACCTTCAAAATTTACATGTTGCACAAAAGGCCGTTCGCTTAATACTTGGATTTCTTGCGTATCAAAAACATTATTAAAGTTAAGGCTAAATGTTGCTCTGTTGTCTTCCAAGAAATTATAGCGCAGTCCTAAATTCACAAAATAAATAGGATCAACTTCAAAATTCAATCCAGTTTCTTTTCCTCTGTATAGCCCAAAAGCAGATAGGGACAAATTTTTGGTAACCTTAAAATTATTAAAAACTCTAAAGTTGTAAACCAGGTTGTCTACTTCTATGGTGTTTAGATTAATATCGCTTTCTACAGGATTTACAATTGTAGGATCAATAGACTCTGCTATACCTTTCTGTTTTTGGTTGTAAAGATCAAAACTGGCATTAAAGCTCCACCATTTTGTAGGTCTGTAATTGCTAGATAGTTCAAGTCCATAGGCATTAGTAGTATCAAAATTACCATGCGTTAAAATTACTCTACCAGATGATAAATCTGAACGGTCTACAATGACAACCTGATTAATTTCATCTTGTATCAACCTATAAAAAACACCAGCAGTTATACTGCCTTTTTCTAGATTTCTGGTATAATTGGTTTCAAACGAATTTGTGAATTGTGGAGTTAATTCAGGGTTGCCAAATTGAGATAACAATGCGGTATTAAATTCTGGAATTGGATTGATTTGACCTATTCCAGGACGATCTACACGACGACTAAAACTAAATTGATATGAGTTTTTATCAGAAGCGCTATAAGTCACAAATGCTGAAGGATAGAGTTGAAAATAATCATTTTCAAAAGGGAAATCTGTTGCTGTATTATTGGTTAAATCTGTATCTATGGCAAGCGCATTAACATCTACCATCTCAGCTCTTAAACCTAACTGATAGGACCATTTTTCTAATGTTAAACCATAGCTGGCATAAGCAGAATAGATGTCTCTTGTATAATCAAAAGAAGTTTGTGTGGGTATGTAATTTCCGTTTATATCTCTGACTCTAGCATCAGAGTTGTAGTTAATTATGTTATCAAACAGTCTGGCTTGTAAACCTACTTCTAATTTAGATTTTTCGGTTAGTGGATTAACATAGTCTAAATTAAGAGTGGTGTTAGTACGCTCAACAGCGGTTATTTCTTCAAAATTAGGACGCACAACATTCCCATCAAATAAGTTTGAGGTGTTTGAATTTCCTTCGTATAGGTTATGGTCTGCTTCTAGCTCAATGTTGTGGTCTTCGTCAAATTCAAATTTATAATTAAAGTTGTATTGCTGACTGTCATTTTCACTTTCGCCAATTATAGATTGTAACTGAGTATTAGTAGTGTTATTGCTGGTAGAAATTACTGCTGTATTTACTAGCGCGTTTCCATCATATAAGTTTTGATTGGTAAAAAAAGACAGTGTGTTTTTATCGTTTAGATAATAGTCAATACCTGCTTTAAACAAATGACTGTTATTCTCATTTAAAATATCTAACTCTTGTAGTAGTCCAGATTGTTCTTGTGTTACAATTCCGTTATTTACGTTATCAGAAAAGCTATTGCCATAACTCCCATAAAAATTTAATTTTCCGTTACGGTAATTAGCATCGATAGAACTGTTGAATTTTGGTCTTATTTGGTAGCTTAAGCCAACGTTGGCATTACCATTAAAGCCAATATTCACATTTTTATGTAGAATGATATTGATGATGCCACTCATGCCTTCAGGATTGTATTTTGCTGAAGGGTTTGTGATTAATTCAATTTGTTTAATAGAGTTTGAAGGCAACTGTTTTAAAAGTTGTGCGGCTGGGATGTTCGATAATTTTCCATCTACCATTACTTGCACATTCTGGTTACCACGTAATGAAATATCTCCAGTTTGTTGGTCTATGTTTACAGACGGAATGTTGTTCATTATATCTGAAGCCGTAGGACCAGAAGTCATTAAATCTTTACCAACATTTATGACCTTTCGGTCTATCTTTTGTTGAATGGTTGAGGTTTCTGCCACAACAGTAACTTCGTCTAAAGACTCGGCACTTTCTTCTAACATAATATCGCCAATATTTATGTCATAGCCATTTTTGCCAATGTTTATTTCTTTCAAAACAGTTTTGTAACCGATAAATTTAATTTCAACTTTTACATTGCCTTCCGGAATTTTGTCTATTTTAAAAGTACCATCAGCATTGGTAATACTACCTGTAATGATGTTGTTTGCAACGTCTTTAATAATGACGTTTACATAAGGTAAGGGTTCATTGAGTTCAGCATCTATAACACGTCCTGAAAGAGAACCGTTTTTAATATCTGAATGGGATTGGGGCTGTGCACTTAATATGGTTGATGAGACCATAATAAGCATTAAAAGAAAATGCTTCATTTTTGATTGATTTTTTGATTGATTGATAGTTTCTTATTAACTAGACGACTATTTTTATATTTTGTTACCTTAACTACTGTCTCTTATACACATCTGACGCTGCCGACGACTCCTTACGTGTAGA
>OJDK01000297.1_pt1 | contig 24414 bp, 21 predicted proteins | sample 1592791 | NCBI WGS metagenome assembly OJDK01 (sample SAMN05416878, study PRJEB24817) | seawater metagenome | isolation source: Sea water | place: Canada:Atlantic | collected 2013-11
TTCAAATCCACTATTTTTGTGAAAAACGAAAAAACATGCTAAAAGCTGGAGTTCTTGGTGCTGGCCACCTTGGTAAAATTCATCTTAGACTTCTTAACCAATCTAACAAATACGAGCTTGTAGGTTTCTATGATGCAGACCAAAAAAATGCTAAACGTGTAGTTGAAGAATTTGGGTACACTTATTTTGACTCTATTGACGATTTGATTGATGCAGTAGATGTAGTGGATATTGTCACTCCCACGCTTTCGCATTACGACTGTGCCAAACAGGCCATAAAAAAGGGTAAGCATATCTTTATAGAAAAGCCAATTACCAATACAGTTGAAGAAGCTGAGACCATTAGAACTCTAGTTGCAGAACATGGAGTAAAAGGTCAAGTAGGCCATGTAGAGCGATTTAACCCAGCTTTTATTGGTGCAAAAGATCAGATTGAAAGCCCAATGTTTATAGAAACACATCGTTTGGCTGAGTTTAATCCTCGTGGTACAGATGTACCTGTGGTTTTGGATTTAATGATTCATGATATTGATATTATACTTAGCGTAGTCAATTCGCCTGTAAAACACGTTTCAGCAAGTGGTGTTTCCGTGGTTAGTGAAACTCCAGATATTGCCAATGCTCGTATTGAATTTAAAAATGGATGTGTAGCTAATTTAACAGCTAGTAGAATCTCGCTCAAAAATATGCGTAAAACACGCTTCTTTCAAAAAGATGCTTATATCTCAGTAGATTTTCTCGAAAAGAAATGTGAAGTCGTTAAGATGAAGGATGCACCTAAGAATCCTGGTGATTTTGATATGATTCTTCAAAATGCTGAAGGTATCAAAAAACAAATATATTTTGATAATCCCGAAATACAAAGCAACAATGCCATTTTAGATGAACTTGAAACCTTTGCAGATGCCATTAATAACAATACCAAGCCAATTGTAACTTTGCATGATGGTACAGAAGCGTTACGTGTGGCAACAATGATAATTAATCAGTTTTAATTTCTACCGATTTAGAAATTTCTCTCTGTAACAATTAAACAATAACAAAATAGACTCTTGCTTTCGCAAGATCAAAAATTAATTTTTTTATGAAAAATATAGCAGTAATAGGTGCAGGTACAATGGGAAACGGAATAGCTCATACATTTGCCCAATCTGGATTTAAAGTTCAACTTATTGATATAAGTGAAGCTTCCTTAGAAAAAGGGATTGCTACCATTTCTAAAAATTTAGACAGAATGGTCTCAAAAGAGAAAATCTCTGAAACTAATAAAAATGAAACTTTAGATAACATTACGACTTTTACTAGTATTAAAGAAGGTGTAAAATCCGTAAACCTTGTTGTAGAAGCTGCTACAGAAAACATAGATTTAAAACTTAAAATTTTTAAGCAATTAGATGAAGCCTGTAATGAGGATACTATTTTAGCTACAAACACCTCTTCAATCTCAATTACACAAATAGCAGCTGTTACCTCTAGACCAAAACAAGTCATTGGTATGCACTTTATGAATCCGGTACCAATTATGAAATTGGTAGAAATCATTAGAGGGTATAATACAAGCGATTCAGTTACTGAAACTATTATGGAATTATCTAAAAAGTTAGGCAAAGTACCAACTGAGGTCAATGATTACCCTGGTTTTGTGGCAAACCGAATTTTAATGCCAATGCTAAATGAATCTATTGAAACTTTATACAATGGCGTTGCTGGTGTTAATGAGATAGATACAGTAATGAAATTAGGTATGGCACACCCAATGGGACCACTTCAGCTAGCTGATTTTATTGGTTTAGATGTTTGTCTTTCTATTTTAGAAGTTATGTATAACGGCTTTAAAAACCCAAAATATGCACCATGTCCCTTATTAGTAAATATGATAAGAGCCGGAAAATTAGGAGTTAAATCTGGTGAAGGTTTTTATGATTATTCTGAAAGCAGAAAAGCAGAAAAAGTTGCTTCTCAGTTTTCTTAGTAAATCAATTATAGTAGCTATTTACAACCTGTAAACAACTGTGATTGAAAACCCAAAACCATGGCTAAAATAAACCCATTTAAAGCAGTTAAACCAAAACGATCCGTTGTTGGTCTCGTTGCTGCTCGTCCATACCAGAGTTACACTAAAAACGAGCGTGATTCTCGTTTAGATTATAACCCTTATAGTTTTCTACATATTGTAAACCCTGGTTATAAATATGATAGAGAAGTTTCGGGTGAAGAACGCTATAAACTGGTTAGAAACAGGTACTTGGAATTTAAGGAAGATGGTATTTTTGTCCAAGATAAAAAACCATCGCTTTATATCTATAAAATTGTAAATCGATATGGCCAAGAATTTAATGGTATTATCGCTGCAACAAGTGCAGAGGATTATGAAAAGGATGTTATAAAGAAACACGAAGACACCATAGCAAGCAGAGAACAAACTTTTAAAACCTATTTAAAAACCGTAGGTTTTAATGCCGAACCGGTTTTGCTTACATATCCCGACAATACGGTCATTGACAAAATAATAACTGAAACCCAAAAAGGTTATGCCGAATTTGAGTTTACCATGACCTATCGTGACACACATTACCTTTGGAAAGTAGATGATGAAGCTACCATTTTAAAAATTCAAAATGAATTTAAAAAAATGGAAACCATATACATAGCAGATGGACATCACAGGTCTGCATCTTCTTATCTGCTATATAAAGATGAAAAGGAAAGCAATCCTGAACATAACGGTACGGAATCTTATAATTTTTTCATGTCTTATTTAATTCCAGAATCAGACTTGGTTATTCATGAGTTCAATAGGTTAATAACAGACTTAAACGGACTGACCAAAGAGGAGTTTTTAATTAAACTAGATGAATTTTACCGTATTGAAAATAGAGGTGTAATACCATATCATCCATCAAAATCACATCATTTTAGTATGTATTTAGATGGTGAGTTTTATTCACTTTACCTTAGAAAAACAATTTACCAATTCAATACCGCTTTAGATCAGCTCGATGCTCAAATTTTATACAAAACCATTCTGAAGCCTATTCTGGCCATAGAAGATTTGCGTAATGACCGCAGAATTTCTTATGTTAATGGACAACATGAAATGGTTACTATTAAAACAAGTGTAGATAGTGGTGATTATAAAGTCGGTTTTGGGATGTGCCCTTCAAATGTCAATCAAATGAAGCAAATTGCAGACGAAGGACTTAAAATGCCACCAAAAAGTACTTACATTCTTCCAAAATTGAGAAGTGGAATGACAATTTATGAATTTTGAAGTCAGACATTGTAATTACTTAAATAAAAGAATAATCTCTCAATGAATATTACTGATAATTTAAATAAAATAAAATCTACCTTACCAAAAGATGTCACTTTGGTTGCCGTTTCAAAAACCAAACCTGTAAGTGATTTAATGGAAACCTATAACGCTGGTCAGCGCATTTTTGGAGAAAACAAAATCCAAGAAATGGTTGATAAATATGAAGAAATGCCAAAAGATATTCAATGGCACATGATTGGGCATGTACAACGCAATAAAGTAAAGTACATGGCTGAGTTTGTAAATCTCATACATGGTGTTGATAGCTTAAAGTTATTAAAGGAAATTAATAAAAGAGCAAAAGGTTACGACCGTGTTATAGATTGTTTAATTCAAATTAAAATTGCAGAAGAAGACAGTAAGTTTGGTATATCCGCTAAAGATGCTACTGCTCTGCTAAATTCTGAGGAGTTTTCAAAATTAAACAATATTAAAATTGTTGGTGTAATGGGAATGGCCACATTTACTGATGATATGAAACAAGTTGAAAAAGAGTTTAAATTCTTAAAATTTACTTTTGAGGCTTTAAAGGATATTGAAGCCTCCAACTGCAAAATGAAAACAGTTTCAATGGGAATGAGTGGTGATTACGAACTCGCTATTGATTGTGGAAGTACGATGGTTAGAATAGGAAGTAGTATATTTGGCGAGAGAAATTATAATAATTAGTTCACAGTCAAAGTTAGAATATTTAACTCTTGATTATAGCGCTAAACAAAAAAAAATAATAGCATTTACGCAATACTAGACATAGAAACCACAGGTGGTAAATACAATGAAGAAGGTATAACGGAGATTGCGATTTACCAGTTTGATGGTCATAAAGTCACAGATCAGTTTATTTCATTGGTTAATCCTGAAAGAGAAATTCAACCTTTTGTCGTTAACCTCACTGGCATTAATTCTAATATGCTAAAAAATGCTCCTAAATTTTATGAAGTAGCTAAACGTATTGTTGAAATTACCGAAGATTGTATCATAGTAGCTCACAACGCTGATTTTGACTATCGAATTCTTAAAACAGAGTTTAAAAGGTTAGGTTTCCCCTTTAAAGGTAAAACACTATGTACTGTTGAGTTATCCCAACAACTTATTCCCAATATGGAATCTTATAGTTTAGGGAAGCTTGCACGTGCTTTAGGTATACCAATAAGTGATAGGCACAGAGCAAATGGAGATGCGCTAGCAACCGTTAAGTTGTTTAAAATGCTCTTGAATAAGGACAGTGACAAAACAATTATTAAAGACGCTGTTAAAATTGAACAAAAATCAAAACTCGCTCCTAACCTCAAAGAGATTATTGAAGAATTACCCAGTGATACTGGTGTCTATTACATCCATAATGCTGAAGGTAATATTATATACATTGGAAAAAGCAATAATATTAGAAAACGCATTATTCAACATTTTACAAATTCCAATTCAAAATCAAAGAAAATTCAGAAAACAGTAACTACGGTAACCTACGAAAAAACCGGTAGTGAATTAGCTGCTTTATTAAAGGAAAGCGAAGAAATAAAAAAGAACAAGCCCATTTTTAATAGAGCTCTAAGACGAACCGTATTTACCCATGCATTATATAGCTATACGGACGAGAATGGCTACATAAAACTAAAAATTGATAATACAAATGGTAAAGAAACACCTATTACTACTTTTAGTACTAGAGCTAGTGCAAAGCATTTTATGTTTAAAGTTTTGGATGAGTATAATTTATGCCAAAAACTAACAAATTTACATGATACTGAAACAAACTGCTTTAAATACGATGTTAAAGAATGTTTGGGAGCATGTATTATGGAAGAAGCTGCTGTAGATTACAACAAACGCATAAATTTGTTAATTGACAAATACAGCTACTCAAATAAAGATATGGTAATTATAGATAAAGGTAGAGATATTGACGAAAAAAGTGTTTTTTTAATTGAAAATGGTGTTTTTAAAGGCCTCGGTTTTTTTAACCTAAATCTTCAAATTAACAAAAGGTCTATTTTAAATAAACTTATAACTCCAATGGAAAACAATCGAGATACGCAACATATCATTCAGAGTTATATGCGAAGAAACAAAAGACTTAAAATAGTAGAACTGCCCAAATAGTTTTTCTTTCGTATTTTTAAAATCGTGAAACACAAAAACAAACATACTTGGAAAACCAGACTTCATGAAATTATTTATGAAGCAGACACACCTGCAGGAAAATTATTTGATATTGTTCTTCTTATAGCGATCCTTGCTAGTATAATTTTAGTTATGCTAGAAAGTGTTAAAAGTTTTGATGACAGGTATCATAATTTTTTAAATATCTCTGAATGGGTTATTACCTTATTATTTAGCCTTGAATATATTTTAAGAATTATTACTGTTAAAAAGCCTTTAAAATATGTAACAAGTTTTTATGGCATTATAGATTTACTCTCAACAATACCAAAATACTTATCCTTAATTTTTGTAGGCACACATGCTTTGGTTGCTTTGCGTGCACTTCGTTTATTACGAATATTTAGAATTTTAAAATTGGCACGTTATCTTGGTGCATCTAATCAACTCGCGAGTGCAATAAAAGCTAGTAGGGCAAAGATTTCAGTCTTTCTGTTTGCTGTATTAATCGCAGCCACAATCTTTGGCACTATAATGTATTTAGTAGAAGGTGAAGAAAACGGCTTTACCAATATACCAAAAAGTGTTTATTGGTGTATAGTAACATTAACAACAGTTGGGTTTGGAGATATTGCACCGCAAACCTCATTAGGTCAGTTTATAGCAGCTATAATTATGATTATGGGTTATGGTATTATCGCAGTACCTACAGGTATTGTTTCTGCAGAATACACTAAAGCAAGTAATTCAGATGCCAAAAAGAAATTATCAGACGAAGTACACGAACAATTAAAAACAGTGACGTTAAATACTCAAAGCTGCTCCAATTGTTTAGCTAGCAAACACTTAGACAATGCAGAGTTCTGCCATAAATGCGGATATAGATTGCATCATGACTAATACGCTCATATCCATTGTAGGTCCAACAGCTATTGGCAAAACAAACCTTAGTATAAAACTAGCTAAACATTTTAATACTGAAATTATTTCTGCAGATTCTCGGCAGTTTTACAAGGAGATGAAGATTGGCACAGCCGTACCTTCAAAAGAAGAGCTTAATGTAGCTAAGCACCATTTTATTCAGCATAAGTCTATCAAAGAGAATTACAATGTTGGTGATTTTGAGCGAGAATCCATTTTAAAATTAGAAGAGCTATTTACTCAACACAGTAACGTTATAATGGTTGGTGGTTCTGGATTGTACGTAAAAGCTGTTACTGAAGGGCTAGATTACTTTCCTGCTATTGATTCTAAAGTTAGAACAGAGCTAAACAAACGTTTAAAAACCGAAGGTCTAAAAACTTTACAAGAGCAATTAAAAAATTTGGACGAAATTACATACAATTCAATTGCTTTAGACAATCCTCAGCGTGTTATACGTGCTTTAGAAGTTTGTATTGGCTCAGAACAGCCTTATTCTTCATTTTTAACTAATCCTAAAAAAGAAAGAAATTTTCAAACTATCACCATTGGTTTAGAGGCTGATCGTTCAGTTATTTATGACCGAATTAACCAACGTGTTGATATTATGATAGAAAACGGTTTGATTGAAGAAGCAAAACAACTATTTAAACATAAAAGTTTAAATGCATTGAACACAGTTGGCTACAAAGAATTGTTTGACTATTTTGAAGGTAATATCACTTTGGAATTCGCTATTTCTGAAATTAAAAAAAACACGAGACGCTTTGCAAAACGTCAGTTAACTTGGTTTAGAAAAAATTCAGATATCACATGGTTTAATTACGAAGTAAATGTTGAAAACATTCTTCAACATATAGAAAACATTAGATCACTCAAGTCATAAACGTAATTATAAATTTTTAGGTTATATAACCTTAATTATAAACAAAAAATCCAGCTCAAAAGGCTGGATTTTTTCAAATATATATTTAAAATAAATTATTTATCCTCATTACCGTTTACCACCAAACGGAAACCTTCTCCATGAATATTAAGAATCTCTACTTCAGGATCTGGTTTTAAATACTTACGCAATTTGGCTATATAAACGTCCATACTACGAGAGGTAAAATAATTATCATCTCTCCATATTTTGGTCAATGCCAATTCCCTTGGCATTAAATCGTTTTCATGCAATGCCAATAAACGCAATAGTTCATTTTCTTTTGGTGATAGTTTTGTTGGGTCACCTCCATCAAATTTTAAGAAACGAAGTTTAGAGTTGAGGTCAAAACGGCCAATCTTAAATTCAAACTGTTTACTATCTGCTACGGAATCTGTAGCCTTACGCTGCATAATGGCTTTTATCTTCATTAATAGTACTTCACTATCAAAAGGCTTATTTAGATAATCATCTGCACCTACCTTATAACCTTTAAGCACATCTTCTTTCATGGCTTTAGCAGTTAAGAAAATAATTGGTACGTCTTCGTTTTTTTCACGAATTTCCTTTGCCAATGTAAACCCATCTTTATACGGCATCATTACATCTAATATGCAAAGATCGTAATCATCTTTTTTGAACTTTTCAAAACCTTCCATTCCATTTTTGGCATGGACTACATCGTAATCGTTCATCATTAAATAATCTTTTAAAACGGTTCCAAAGTTTGGATCGTCCTCTACCAAAAGAATTTTTTTGTTTTGCTCTTCCATAATTCGATTTTATGATATTAATGGCAGCTTAATTATAAACGTACTGCCTTTTCCTTTTTCACTTTCAACTGATATATGACCATGGTGGTCATCTATTATTCGTTTAACATATGCTAAACCTAAGCCATGTCCTTTTACGTTATGGACATTGCCTGTATGTTCTCTGTAAAACTTCTCAAAGACACGTTTTGCCACTTGTTTTGACATTCCGCTACCTTGATCCGCTATTTTTAAAATGATGCTGTTTCCAACGTTTTCAGTGTACACATCTATTTTTGGTGCCTCATCTGAATATTTAATGGCATTGTCTAATATATTGACAATGACATTTGTAAAATGTGTTTCATTAGCCAAAATAGAAGATTTTGTTGCCTCTAAATGTGGCTTTATATAACCTTTTCTGTCTTCAACAATCAGTTCTACATGCGTCATGGCGTCTTCAATTAAGTCGTGTAATTTTAGACGTTCTTTACTGATATTGAGTTCGTTTTTTTCTAATTTAGAAATACGCAATACATTTTCTACCTGCGCATGCATCCTTTTGTTTTCATCTTTAATCATCCCCAAATAACGCTTTACCTTATCTTGGTCATTAATTATTTTAGGGTTTCTAATGGAGTCTAAAGCCAAGTTTATAGTTGCAATTGGTGTCTTAAACTCATGCGTCATATTATTAATAAAATCCGTTTTTATTTGGGATATCTGTCGCTGTTTTATCAACTGATAAATTGCACTAGAATATGCTAAGATTATAATTCCTGTAAACACAATAGACAATACAATCATCCATAAAATGGAAGATAATAAATATTTTTTTCTCTCAGGAAAATCTACATATAAACTGTAACTGCTTTCATTGTTATTATCTAAAAATACTGGGATACCAATTGTTGTCTGAGGATTTTTTTTAAAGTTTAATGTGTGGATTTTTGTGGCCAGATCATCATCATAAATAGCAAATTCAAAATCTAAATTCACTCCTTCATCTCTCAATTCCTTTTCTAACAATCTTTCAACTTGTTGTTTGGTAACCCTTTTATATATGGGTTTATCTTTAAGCAAATCTTTGAATGTAGTCTCAAATAACTGTTTTCTCAATTCAGGTAACGAGGAATATTCAATAAGCGTTTTTTGTGGTGAAAGACTTAAGTTACCTTCAACATTTCGGTTATTATAAAAGTCTGTTACCCGTTCATTAGTAAGAGTGGAAACACTGATACTATCTGCATCAATTTCAAAGAACAAGGATGGCACTTTAAAACGCTCTTCTAAAACCGTATTTCTATGAATTATGGTTCTATCATCAATATCATCTTCGGTAGTAACATACAGCTGTTGTATTAGTGTAGAGTCTGGTACATTTCTATTGGAAACATACGGTTGAATTCTTTGGTAATAATCTCTCAATTCTATCTTTTCAATACCTTTAGATACAAAGGTTAGACTTCTAGTTACACTTAAAGTAAAATTCTTTTCCTCATTTTCTAAACTGTTGTTTATAAAAAATGACTGTACAAAAATGATACCTATGAGTGACAAACTCATTAACACCACTAATAAGATGAATAGCTTTTTTTTGCCCATCGCCCAAATTTAACATTTTAACATTTAGTGCTAATTAGGTTTAACCTTACGTTAACAAAAGAAGTTACAAAATTAGCCTGAAATTTTGTGAAGAATTTTCTGATGAATTCCGTCAGCTTGTTTTTTTGCAGTATTTAACTCATTATTCTGAATTATAAAGTCTGCTTTTTTTATTTTTTCAGAATCAGGTAGCTGATTTTTCATAATTGATTTTACCTTTTTCGTTGAGGCACCATCTCGCTTTGTAACGCGTTCTATTCTTAAATTTTCATCAGCAATAACTATTATAATATAATCGTATTGATTCTCTAGTTGGTTTTCAAAAATAATAGCCGCTTCTTTTATGATATAAGGTGAATTTTGCTTCTTTACCCAACGTTTAAAATGCGAAGCTACTTTAGGATGCACAATAGCATTCATCTTTTTCAGTAAATTTTGATCACTAAAAATCCTTGACGACAAATAAGACCTATTTAAATCACCTTCTTTATAAGTATCTTTGCCAAATAGTTCTATTAATTTTCTTTTTATAACCTTAGATCGTTTCATCAAAGCTTTAGCTTCTTTGTCTGCATTATAAATAGGTATTCCAAAAGATTCAAAATGTTTTGAGATTGTGGTTTTACCACTTCCTATGCCTCCCGTCAGTCCTACAATAACCATGTTATAATTTTATAAAATCAATTCGTTTTTGCTTTATATTCACGCGTTTTACAGATTTGGGTTGCTTTGTTACTTCAGGAATTAAAAATGTCTGATTTTCTTTTACTTTAGCAAAATCACACTCTACAATGAAATTAGAGGGATCAATAGTCTTATAGTCCTCTAGAGTTACATAATAAGTAACTGTTACTGTTTTAGGAAAATAATTTATGGTTATTCCTGAAGGTTGATTAATTACCGAAATAGGTACTTCTACTTTCCCTTCTGTGAATCTATTGATCTTTGCAGTGACTTTAACTGTTTTAGGAAAAATATCAACTTCTTTATAGGCAGACAGGTTAAGCTCTAACACCTCGTTTATATCTTCCTTTACATCTGCAAGTTGTAATGTATCAGTTGCAATACTATCTATTTTCTTAAGATCAGAAAGGGCTCCAACTGCTTTAACACTATCTATGCCTAGCTTAAAATTTCCGTTTATATCAAAACCAGATGCGTATTTTACTCTTTTTTTGAAAGCTATGGGTACAGATTTAGAAGCTAGCTTTTCATAGGGTATTGAAATTGTCTGTGGCTTTATTGATAAAATTTTATAAGAATTGCCTAATAATTCTTCAATTAAAATTCTGTTTTCTCCAACTTCAAAGGTAAAGACCGAGTCTGCTACTTTTACATTTTTTTGGGTGTCTATTTCCAACGTTTTTATATTGTTAAAAATAAATGGCACTAAGGTAAAGCCCTTAGCTTCTACCCTTACCTCAATAGTCTTGTTGCCAGCGCCTTTTAATATTATTTCATCGTCTAAATTTTCTAAACTTGGCTTTAATATTATGGTTTGTTTATAATCATTTGAAAATTTTGAAATCAGTAAAAAAACGAACGATATTACAAAAAATATGATGAAGCGTTTAACATTAGTACGCTTGAGATAATTAGATATATTTGGTTTGAAATTTATCTCCATAGTTTATTTAAAGAACAATTGCGGAAAGGTTTCTTTTGGATTTCTTTTAAAAACCTCCAACTGAACGGTTGACTTCAAAAAGCCCAAACCATAACCACAAAACTGAATAAGTATTGCTAAAATGGCCAAAATTGCAACAGTTATATTTTTATTACTATATAATGCTAGTACAAAAGCTACAACAAAATATCCAAAATAAATATACAAAAGGAATTTTATACCTAAAATAAACAAAAGCCCTGAAACCAATAATCCTAATATAAATAATGTAGGGAACCAATATACTAAACTTTTCGATTTAGGGTGCCATTGATTTAAAATAGGCCTTACCAAACCAAATTTATTGACCTGCTTATAAAACTTTGACCATGAAATTCGCCGTTTATGATACACAAAAGCGTTTTTTATGAGGGCTGTTTTAAAACCTAATTTATGTAATCTCAGTGATAAATCTGGGTCTTCGCCAGGGTGAATTTTACCAAAACCACCTGAAGCTAAAAAAGCTTTTTTAGATAAACCCATATTGAAACTTCTAGGTTGAAAATCTTCTACCTGTTCTTTACCTCCTCTAATTCCTCCTGTGGTAATAAAGGATGTCATCGCAAAATTTATAGCTTTCTGTAAGTTTGAAAATGAATGGTGTGCAGCATCTGGTCCGCCGAAACAATCTACATAGTTTTTGAGTAAGTATGTTTTAACTTCAGATAAATAATTTAGAGGTAAAACAACATCTGAATCTAAAATTATATAATAATTACCTCTCGCCTTCTGCATACCATAATTTCTGGAATCTCCAGGACCGGAGTTTGTCTTAAAATAGTAGGAAATATTAAGTTGGCTATTAAACTTTTCTATTACAGATTCTGAGGTTAATGTTGAGCCATCTTCTACAATAACAATTTCGAACACATCATCACCTTCAAAATTTAAAAAACTCTCTAAGAGTTCTTTTATTTCCACAGGTCTGTTATAAACAGGAATAATAAATGAAAACTGTAAGCCATCCATAGATGCAAATGTAGCTAAACCAAAAAAGAAAAGCCACCCAGTGGGTGGCTTTTAATAACTATTTAAAAGTCTAAGACTTATTGCTTAATCACTCTGATAGTTTTTGTCACACTAGCAATAGTTACTTTTACAAAGTAAGTACCTGTTTGTAAGTTAGACAAGTCTAATTCACTATCTACGTTGTTAGGCGTAGCTCTTAATACTTCTTGTCCTAACATATTATACATTCTTACATTCTCAATAGTATTTTGAGCGTTTAAGTTCAATGTATTTTTCACTGGGTTAGGGAAATATGTAAATGCCGCTGGATTATCTAAATCTGTAAGAGATAAATTTAAACAACTAACTGTCAGTTGAAAATTACCAATATCATCTGAATCATATCCACCTACAGCAATATAATAAGTTGTTGTACCATCTGAAGTAAAAGTAGTTTCTGCCGCATAATTTTCAGCACCAGTACCACACTCATCATAACCATCATCTATTAATGTAAGAGATCCAGACGAGCCTGTATATACAAATAATTCTGTATCAAAATCTGTATTAGCAACACCACAAGTGGATAAGGTCACCTCTTCAGAAGCTCCTGAACCTGTAAATGAATACCAAACCCATGGTGAATCATTATCCGCAGAAGTATCATCTTCTACTGTAGCTACACCAGGCGCATCAGATTCATCTTGAGTTGCTGCTATTGTGGTACCCATAACTGCATCACCACATCCTATGGATATAGCATCTGCAAATAAATCGTTTACTGGTGCTGGCTGAGGGCAAGTAAACTCAAAAGTACCTAATTCAGAATCACAAACGTCATCAATAGCATCAATACTAATTGTTACTGAATCACCACTGTTATATGGTCCTGCTACTACAGTTCCTGCAACTACAGGGTAAGTATTAGTGCCATCATCAAAAACGCTACCTGCATCACCTGCATCAGAAACCACAATTTCTACATTAAATGTACCTGTACCATCTGGGTTACAAGTGTCTTCAACTTCCGTAGCACTGTCTATATTTGGTGCCGTACAGTTTACTGCCTCTATACAGAAATCGTCTGTTGTAAGTGGATTGAAACTATCTTTCCAGATAGCCAATTTATAAACAGCAGATGCTGTAAGACCTGAAATTGTCTCAGAAGCAGGCATTGATCCACATACAACCTCTGTGCCATCGCAGGCATCTAAAATCACATATTCATTATTAGCACCTGAATTGCTAATTGTAACTGTTCCACTAGCTGGAGCCGTAAACTCAAACCACTGTCCAATATTACCAGTTGTAGTATCACAACTACCTGCTGGCCCAATATCTGGTGCAGTAGAAAAATCTATTGTAATTGGTGTCGCTGTTGAGCATTCTGCTTCTACAGTTGCTGCTAACGGGTTTGCACATCCTTCACCAAGTTGTGGACAAGTAAACTCAAAAGTACCCAATTCAGAATCACAATCGTCATCAGTAGCATCAATATTAATTGTCACTGAATCACCACTGTTATAAGGACCTGCTGTTACAGTTCCTGCTACTACTGGATATGTATTAGTTCCATCATCAAAAACTGTTCCTGCATCACCTGCATCAGAAACTACAATATCTACTGAAAATGTTCCTGTTCCATCTGGATTACAGCTTTCTACAATTGTAGAACTGTCTATTGTAGGTGCTGTACAGGTTGGTGCCGCTTCGCAAGTTACAACTAATCCAAATGTTCCAACATTACCTACATTGAACCCTTCAATTGAAACCCAATATTGCGTTCCGTTTACAGATGTAAATGAAGTCTCAGCTGCATAGCCATCTCCGCTACCACACTCATCGTAACCGTCATCTATTAGTGTTAGGTTACCAGAAGTTCCTGTAAATACAAATATTTCAGTATCAAAACTTTCAGTTCCACAAGTTGATAGTGTTACAATATCTCCCGTTCCCATAAAACTGTACCAGATATTGGGCGAGTCTGTATCTGCACTAGTATCTTCCTCCACTGTTGCTTCATCTGGTGCATCACCTTCGTCTATCGTTGCATTTGTTGTATCACCATTAACAGTATCTCCACAAGCAATTGCTATGGCATTGGCAAAGTCATCATTTGCTGGTGCCACATCTAAGGTTGTAAAAGACTCTGGACCTACAAGGTCACTATTAGCGGTAGCACCACTACAATTCGCTGTAATATAAGCGTCATAGTCAACAACTGGACTAAGACCAGTAGCTGTCACCATTTCTCCACTTACATTGGCATTAGCGAAAACCGGTGAATCACCATTTGCTGCACTCTCTCCACTAAGATAAACTTCAACGTTAAAATCTACTGTAGTACCTCCACCACTAGTCCAAGATAAATCTGCTGACATTGCTGCAGGAGATGAATCAAAGCCACTAGGTGCAATACATGCATCTGCCGCAACTGTTAAGTCTTGAATACTAGTTACCCTACAACCACTAGCTACATATGTACACTGATCATCTTCAGACCAATTTAAATGTAAACCAGTAACACCAGCAGGTGCTGTAAAAGTAAATGGACTTGCTCCATGAGCAATAACAGAATCATCTGCTGAGTTTTCGACAGTTACATATAAATCAGCACCATCAAGAGTAATTGACACCTCATAATCATTACCTGGAACTACACCATCAACTACTGAAAATTCAGATGAATAGTTACAAGTATTAATTACAGTCGAACTTCCGTCAGAATTCACCGTTATGGTTCCTGCAGGATATTGTCCGTCAGGACCAGGGCCACATGGTGCTTGAGACCATGCCAAACCTGTTACCAACATGAACGTTAATAAAAATGTAATTTTTTTCATAAAAATATAATTTAAGTTAGTAATTCATTAAATGTATGTTAATTATTCATAATATAAATAGGTAGAACGGATAAATCGATAAAATGTGAGAATTAACGTTAAAATACCTTTAATCGATTATTTAATTTTAGAACAAATAAAAAAACCGTTGTACAATTAAGCACAACGGTTTCATTATGAATTATTTAAAACCTTACCTATTCTCCACAAAAGCATCCATCACAGCATCACTCACTCCCATATTGCTAAAACCTCCATCATTATAGAGGTTTTGAAGTGTAACACGTTTTGTTAAATCACTGAATAATGACACTGTATAATTAGCACAATCTAATGCTGTAGCATTGCCAAGTGGCGACATTTTCTCTGCATAAGCAATAAAACCGTCAAAACCTTTAACTCCACTACCTGCTGTTGTTGGTGTTGGTGATTGAGAAATAGTATTTACTCTCACCTTTTTATCTCTACCGAAGAAATACCCAAAACTACGTGCTATACTTTCTAAATAGGCTTTATTGTCTGCCATATCATTATAATCTGGAAATACACGCTGAGCAGCCATATAGGTTAAAGCTACAATACTTCCCCATTCATTCATTGCATCTGCTTTATAAAGTGTTTGCATTGTTTTATGGAAAGACATTGCAGAAACATCTGTTCCTTTTTGTGTCCATGCATAATTTTGATCGGTATAGTGTTTTCCCTTTCTAACGTTTATAGACATGCCAATTGAATGTAATACAAAGTCAATTTTACCGCCTAAAATCTCCATGGATTTCTCTACCAAGTTTTGTAAATCTTCTTCAGAAGTTGCATCTGCGGGAATAATTTCGGAACCTGTCTTTTCTGCCAAAGCATTAATTTGTCCCATTCTCATTGCAACAGGTGCATTGGTCAATACAAAAGTACCTCCTTCTTCATGTACGCGCTCAGCAGTTTTCCATGCGATAGAATTTTCATCTAAAGCTCCAAATATGATTCCTTTTTTTCCTTTTAATAAATTGTATGACATCTTTAGTTGTTTATTTATTGGTTGTTTAATCGTTTATTAGATTACTATTCAAAGATAATATTTAAAATTAAATGATGGGATTTCTGTTTTTGCAGAAATGATACACTAATTGAGCAATTGCTTGGCATGTGCCATAGCAGAATCTGAAACATCTAAACCTCCCAGCATTTGGGCAATTTCAACAACACGTTCTTCTTCGTCTAATCGCTTTAGTTGGGTAACCGTAACATCTTCAATATCATTCTTAAATACCTTGAAATGCGAATTACCTTTGGCTGCAATTTGAGGTAAATGCGTAATTGTAAAAACTTGCATACGTTGACTCATTTGCTTCATAATCTCACCCATTTTATTTGAAATCTCACCAGAAACACCTGTGTCTATTTCATCAAACATTATGGATGGTAATTGAATGTATTCTGCCAGAATTGACTTTATGGCTAACATAATTCGTGATAGCTCACCTCCCGAAGCTGATTTTTTTAGCTCATTGAAATTTGAACCTTTATTTGCCATGAACAAAAACTGCAACTCATCCTTTCCATTGGTGTGATAGGTTTCAGTTTCTGCAAGTTGAATTTTAAATTTTGCATTGGGCATTCCCAAATCCTTCAAAATAGTTTCTAGTTTTGAAACAAATACAGGTATTACTTTTTCTCTATTGGTGTGGATTTTTGAAGCTAAACTATTTAATTTAGTTTCAACTTTTTCGATTTCCTTTTTCTTGCTTAAAATAGTGTCGTCTAAACTATCGGTAGTTTCAACCTTTGTTTTTAGAGCTGTTCTTATTTCTATTAAGTCTTCAATTTCTGAAACAGAATGTTTTTGAAACAGATTGTTAACGGTTTGAAGCTTATCACTGATTTGCTGCAATTCTTGTGGATCCGCTGAAAGATTATCTTCTAAATTATCTATTTCTGTTGAAATATCATCTAACTCAATCGCAACACTTTCAATACGTTCTTTTAAAACTTCATAAGGTTTACCAAAACTAGACAGCTTAGATAATTCTTGTTTTATGATGGATAACTGCTCTGTTACTCCTATTTCCTCTGCACCTAAAATTGTTTTTGCACTACTTAATTTTTCACCAATCAATTCAACATTGCTTAATTCTTCGTATTGCGATTCTAAATTCTCAATGTTAATGTTGTCAATATTTGCATCCTCCAGTTCATTCAATAAAAACAGATTGTAATCGTATTCCTTAATCATTTCTGCTTTAGAAGCTTCTAAAGTTTTTAAATCTTTGATATGGGTTTTGAATTCGCGTAACGCATTAGAAAACAATTCTAATTGAGTGTGGTTATTTGCCAACGCATCAATAACCTTAAATTGATAATTATCATCGGTTAATTGCTGTGTTTGGTGTTGCGAATGAATATCAATAAGATAGGTGCTCAACGCAACCAGGTTATCTAATGTTACTGGAGTATCATTGATAAATGCACGGGATTTTCCTGAAGGCAATATTTCGCGACGGATTATGGTCTGTACATCGTAATCTAAATCCAAACGTTTAAAAAGTGGTTTTAGATTGTAGTTAGCAACATCGAAAGTGGCTTCGATAATACATTTTTCATCCGTAGTTTTTATCTGACTTAAATCTGCACGTTTGCCCAGAACTAAGGATAAACCTCCCAACAAAATAGACTTACCTGCGCCTGTTTCGCCTGTAATTATAGTCAACCCATTGTTGAACTGTACATTCAGTTCATCTATAAGCGCATAGTTTTTTATGTAAAGTGAGTTCAGCAAGGTTTATAAAATTGATGGGTACAAAGTTAAAGATTCTGAAACGAGTTCAGAATCACAATACCTAAATTTATGAAAGAAAATCCTAAAACTTAATATTTCTCCATTTTTGGGAATGGATTGGCGCAATTCTATTTAACAAATCAACAGCCTTTGCTATATTAACCGTTGGTCCACCAGATAAAACATCCATTATTTCGTCTGATTTGGCATCGAAAAATACACGCATTAAAAATGAATTTGGTCTTCTATTATGAATTCCTATCAGTTCTGAAAAAGCCTCTATAACCTGAGCCTTGGCTCTTTTAGGATCATTACTCATTAAGTCCAAACCATTAATGTGATAATTATACATTGCTGACCTAAACTCTTTAAACGTTGGAGATAGTATATTATCAATTAGAGCAAAACGAGATTGCAAACCATCTTCAAGTTTCCAACCTTGCCCATTTAGCTGTTGGGAGTAATTAGCTATAGTTTGTGCTTGTTTAAAGTGTTCTGTACCTCCGTTAAGTTGAAAAGTATCTGCATCTATCCCCAAAATCATATAGACATGGAATGCTAAAACAGATACAAGATTAGATTCAAACTGAACAGGGTTGTACACCAAATTCTGAAATTCTATATACTGAAAATTAAAATCCTTGTCGTTATAATTATAAACAGGTGAGCTATACGTTGAATTAAAAACGGGACGTGATGATGAGACCTGAAGCGTTGCCGAAAAATTATCATTGTCATAACCCGAAACATTAATTACCATACTGCAATTAATACGTTCTTGTTGTCCAAACGGTTTTTCTGTCCATTTGGTGTTATTTATAAATTCTGTCAATTGTTTTTCTAGGGTTTTAAAAACAACATTGTTTTCATTACCAGTTTGTTGTGCAATGACGGAAACGGTACAATTCAGTTCTTGTGAAGCTGAAACAGCTGTTATTAATAAAGACAGTAAAAATATAACCTTACGCATGTAATTGTTTTGTTATGTGTTGCATTAAATCCTTGGCTACTTCTGCTTTAGATTTAAGTTGGTGTTCTATAACATCATTCGATGCTGTTATAAATGTAACCTTATTTGTTGAGCCACCAAAACCAGCACCTTTATCTTGCAACGAATTGAGCACAATTAAATCTAGATTTTTAGATTTTAGTTTGCCTTTGGCGTTCTCTAATTCATCATTGGTTTCTAAGGCAAAACCAACTAAAAATTGATTGGTTTTAGTTTCACCCAGTGACTTTAAGATGTCCTTAGTTTTTTCTAACTCAATAGTAAACGTGATATCTTTCTTTTTTATTTTCTGATCAGCGACTTTTTTTGGTCTGTAATCTGCAACGGCTGCAGAAAGTATGCCTATATCAGAATTTTTAAAATGTTTGTGTACTTCATTGTACATTTCTTCCGCACTTACAACAGGTTTAACATCTATTAAACTGTGATTTGCACTTTGATGTGTGGGACCAGTTACCAATGTAACCTCAGCGCCAAGATTAGCAGCTGCCTTAGCAATTTCAAATCCCATTTTTCCGCTAGAATGGTTTCCTATAAACCGAACAGGATCTAAGGCTTCATAAGTTGGGCCAGCAGTAATCAGCACTTTTTTTCCTTTTAAGGGTAACTGATCTAAGATATCGTTTTCAATAAAAGAAACAATATCCTCTGGTTCTGCCATTCTACCCTCACCTATTAAACCACTTGCCAATTCACCTGTTCCGGCAGGAATCATTTTATTTCCGAAGGCTATTAATTTTTCAAATGATTTTTTTGTAGACTCGTGCCGATACATGTCCAAATCCATAGCTGGCGCAAAATATACAGCACATTTAGCCGAAAGATAAGTTGCCAATAATATATTATCGCCAACACCATTTGCCATTTTAGCCATAGTATTGGCTGTGGCAGGTGCAATGATAAACAGATCTGCCCAAAGCCCTAAATCAACATGGTTGTTCCAAATTGCATTATCATCTTCATCATCTACAAATGATGAAAATACAGGATTTTTAGATAAGGTAGAAAGTGTGAGTGGTGTAATAAAATCTTTAGAAGCAGGCGTCATAACTACTTTGACGTTAGCGCCTGCTTTTATAAATAACCTGACCAAGTTGGCAGATTTATATGCGGCAATACCAGCAGTAATGCCCAATAAAATATTTTTGTCCTTTAGAATAGACATGTTATAGGTTTAAAACCTTAGTCTTGAGGATCCTCAGTATTTCTGTGGTAAATTTTATCATCTAACCACTCTTTTACTGCTAATGCGTGTGGCTTTGGTAATTTTTCGTAAAACTTAGAAACTTCAATTTGCTCTTTGTTTTCAAAAATTTCCTCTAAACTATCGTTGTAAGTTGCAAATTCTTCAAGCTTATCAATCAATTCTCTTCTTATATCTGTATTGATTTGTTCTGCGCGCTTTGCAATTACAGAAATTGCCTCATAGATATTATCCGTAGGAGCATCAACTTCATTTCTGTTGTAAGTTACTGAACTTACAGGTGCGTTTGTATTTTTTAAATCCACCATAATTTAATGATTAACTTTTAGTAGTAAATGTGTTTAATTCTTGTTGTAATTCACTTTGCATTTCGTTAGCATTCTCCATATATTCTGAATTAGGATATGCTTTTTTGAATGCGTCAAAATAACTTATTGCTGTATTAATTCTATCTTCTTTAAGCTGCTCAATACTATTTATTGCTAAATTATATGCGGCATCAAACCTGTAAAATAGCGCATCATTTCTCAATGATGTACCAGGGAAATCAAAAAGAAAATTATTGAATGATTTAATTGAAGCTTTATAATCACTAATTAAATCGTATTGTTTGGCAATTTCAAACGCTTTCTTTTCAAGTTTAAAATCCAATTCTTTAACCAACTTATTCGCTTCCCCCAAATACTGTGAGGTTGGATATACGTTAACAAATAACTGTAACTTTTCAAGGGCTTCAACTGTTTCCTTTTGCTCTTTAGAGTACACAGGAGATAAATAATAATAGCCTTTAGCATCTAAAAATGCTGCTTCTTCTTTCTTTTCACTATTTGGATAAAGACTTACAAACTTGTTAAAATGATAACTAGCTATATAATAATCCTCTAATTGATAAGAGCACATTGCATGCATAAAGGTTAATTTCTCTGCTTGAGGTTTACCTCTATATGCAGGCAAAATCTGGTTGAACAAGCGATAAGCCTTGGTATATTTACCTGCCTCAAACAACTCGGTTCCCAATTTAAACTTAGCAGCTGTATCCTCAGATTTTAAGGTTTTCTGATAGTCACTGCATGAAATCAACAAAATGCTGATAAGTAGTATGTAAAGTCCTTTATTCATAAATTTTAAACAGGATGCAAAAGTACGCATTATTAACGGATTTAGAAAAGAAAAATTATGTGCTAAAATAACGGTTGTTTTAGGTGATGTATTCAATTTAATTTAAGTTTAACTTTTAGCAAGGTTTATCAGTTCTTTTTTAATAGCATTTTTAAGGTTTTCAGTGGCTTCAACCAGTGGTAAGCGTACATTTGCTTTTGTTATTTTTAAACTCTCTAAAACCGATTTTACACCTGCTGGATTATTTTCTGAAAAAATCAACCCAATCATTGGCATTAATTTATATTGTAAGGTATAAGCTTCTTTCGCTTTGCCTGTAATGCCTAAACGTATCATCTCGGTAAACGCCTTTGGCAATGCTTGCCCAATCACAGAAATAACACCAGATCCGCCAGCAAGCGCAACACCCAACGCTAAGTCATCATCTCCTGAAATTATCATAAAATCTTTAGGTTTGGTTCTTAATAATTCTAAATATTGTCCCATAGAACCTGCTGCTTCCTTTACTCCAATGATATTCCCAAAATCATTAGCCATGCGCACAATTGTTTCGGGCAAAATATTTGATGCTGTTCTACCCGGAACATTGTAAAGAATTATTGGTTTTGGGGAGGCGTGGGCAACCATTTTAAAATGTTGGTAAATGCCTTCTTGCGTTGGTTTGCTGTAATATGGTGAAACAGATAAGATGGCGTCTATTTGAGATAAATCGGTCGCTTCAATCTCATTGATTACGGCAGCTGTATTATTACCTCCAATACCCAAAACCAGAGGTAACCTTTCGTTATTTACTTTAGAAATAAACTGAACCAATTCTTTCTTTTCTTCTGAAGTTATGGTAGCACTTTCACCAGTAGTTCCGCTTATTACTAAGTATTCCGTACCGTTTTCAATATTAAATTCAATTAAACGCTGTAAAGCATCAAAATCAATACTTAAATCTTCATTAAATGGTGTGATTAAAGCCACTCCTGTTCCTAAAAATTTGGTCATTATAGTTTATTTAAAATTTGTAAATATTTTTTGAATTCTTTTTTGAAAACACCGATATTCTTAGTTGGCACATCAATGATTAGGTCGTATAACCGCTCGTCATTACGAGACAATCCAACTTTTAAATTGGCTTTTGATGCTGCTGTGATAAGGTTTAGCGGTAAAAGCTCTTGCTTGTAATAACTGATTAGCACATCGTATTCTTCGTCTATAAATGTCTGTAAATCTATAGTGTTTATTTTTCCCTTCCAGCCAAAATCTTTTGGACTAAAATAAATATCCCATTGACTTGAAGTTAAGTTTTTATCCAGAGTAAATGCTATAACTTTTTGTTTAGGGGAATGTAAATCCAATTCCTTAAAAAAGGTTCTAAAAGCTTCAAAATCATTAAATTCCTGAGCATTCAACAATACTGCAACAGATTTTACTTTATCGTTGTTTACAACGGTTTTGCGTTGAGACAACAATTTGTTGACATATTTTTGATTTGATTTTTCCTTAAATGCTTTTAAAATCATTTACCTTTAACCTTTGTGCAAATTTAATAAAAGCACTCACAAATAATTGTTAACGTTACATAAGTTATTAATGACTATTAAACACTTTCTGAAGCTATTTTTTTTGCTTCTCATTTTCGCTTGCAATCAAGAAACCCATCTTTCTAAAATTGAAGGCAAACGTCTTGAAATAAATGACAGTATTTCCACCAATCAAGATATAGAAAACTTTATAAAACCTTATCGCGAACGTGTTAACAACAATCTAGACAGCACATTGTCTTATGCTGTGGATACTTACTCTAAGTCCGATGGTGACTATAACACAGCAATTGGCAATCTTATGGCTGATGCTGTTTACACTGAAAGTAATTCGATCTTCAATAAAAGAACAGGAAAAAATATTGATTTTGTGTTGTTGAACCATGGAGGCATAAGAGCTATAATTTCAAAAGGAAAAGTAACCACAAGAACAGCTTATGAAGTGATGCCGTTTGAAAACTCAGTAGTTGTGGTTGCTCTTAAAGGAGAACAAATAAATAAATTAGCGGATTACCTATCTAAAGCCAAACGTGCGCATCCCGTTTCATCACAATTTCAATTAACACTCAATAAGAATTTTGAAATCACATCTGTAACCGTAAATGGAAAAAATATAGATCCAAACAAAACCTATTATGTTGCTACAAATGATTATTTGTACAATGGTGGTGATAGAATGACATTTTTCCATCCTAATGATAGTCTATATGCGCTAGATTATAAAATTAGAAATGTATTGATTGATTATTTTAAAAGAAAAGATACTTTAGATCCTAAAATCGATAATCGCTTTATTCAAACCAATTAGAAAACATGAATAGAAGAAAATTTATACAACAAACCACAGCAGCAACTACAATAGCCGGTTTAGGAGGTTTAAGTTCATTATCATTTGAAGCTTCTAAAGCAAAAAAAATCACCATACTACACACCAATGATGTACACAGCCACATTGACCCTTTTGGTGCAGATGATGGTAGAAACGCCAATAAAGGAGGCATTGCGAGACGTGCCACTTTAGTTGAGAACATACGAAAAGAAAACCCTAACACTTTATTGCTTGATGCAGGTGATATTTTTCAAGGTACTCCCTATTTTAATTATTATGGTGGAGAATTGGAATTTAAGCTAATGAGTATGCTTAAGTATGATTTTGCAACGATAGGAAATCACGATTTTGACAATGGTATTGAAGGACTTTATGCACAATTACCTCATGCAGATTTTGAATTTGTCTCCGCTAATTACGATTTTTCAAACACTATAATGGACACCCACGTAAAACCGTATAAAACTATAGTAAAAGATGGTATTAAAATAGGAATATTTGGTTTAGGCGTGCAACTTGAAGGCCTTGTTGATAAAAACATGTACAAAGAAACTGTTTACAATGATCCCATTACCGTTGCCCAAGATATGTCTCGTGTTTTAAAAGAAGAACAAAAATGTGATTTGGTAATTTGTTTATCTCATATTGGCTATCATTATTCCAATGCTCCAGAACGCGCGAGCGATCTTAAATTAGCAAAAGCTACAAAAGACATAGATTTAATTATTGGCGGACACACACATACTTTTTTACCAAAACCAACAATTGAAAAAAACAGCGCAGGCAAAAATGTGCTTATCAATCAAGTAGGTTGCTACGGTTTATATCTGTCTCTTATACACATCTCCGAGCCCACGAGACCGAGGCTGATCTCG
>OJDK01000300.1_pt1 | contig 24300 bp, 22 predicted proteins | sample 1592791 | NCBI WGS metagenome assembly OJDK01 (sample SAMN05416878, study PRJEB24817) | seawater metagenome | isolation source: Sea water | place: Canada:Atlantic | collected 2013-11
TACAATTAACTCTAAGTACCTCCTACAATTAACTCTAAGTACCTCCTACAATTAAAGCTGAACCGAATGACTAAGCGTCAGCAACACTCAATCCATGCTCGGCCAGCATTTCAATAAACGCAGCTTCATCCAATACGGTGACGTCTAGCTGTTGGGCTTTGGCTAATTTGGAGCCTGCTTTTTCGCCAGCAACAAGGAAGTCGGTTTTGGCGGATACGCTGCCGGTTACTTTTACGCCTAGGCGTTCGAGTAGGGTTTTGGCTTGTTCACGGGTAATGTCGCTGAGGGTTCCAGTGATAACCGCTATTTGCCCACTAAGAGGCGCATCTTCGGCTTTTGTCGGCTCCTGTTCTTCCCAGCTAATGCCGGCTTTTTGCAGTTGTTCTATGACGGTGCGGTTGTGTTCTTCGGCAAAGAAGTTGGTGACATGAGCGGCAACGATAACGCCAACGTCGGCAACTTCTAATAGCTGTTCGTTGCTGGCGTTCATGATGCGTTCTAAAAAGCCAAAATGTGCGGCTAAATTCTGAGCGGTGACAGTTCCGACTTCACGAATACCGAGTGCGTATAAAAACCGGCCTAGGGTAGTTTTTTTCGCGGTTTCGAGTGCATCTAATACATTTTGTGCGGATTTTTCGGCCATACGTTCAAGGCCTGATAACTGCTCTAATGTGAGATGAAATAAATCATCTACTGAGTCAATTAATCCGGCGTCCACTAGTTGATCAATTAATTTATCGCCTAAGCCTTCAACATCTAATGCTTTACGCGAGGCGAAGTGTTTGATCGCTTCTTTGCGTTGCGCTGAGCACACTAGGCCGCCGGTACAGCGCGCCACGGCTTCGCCTTCTACCTTTTCGATGTGCGAATCACACACGGGGCAGGTTTCGGGCATAGTGATTTCAATCGTGGTTTCAGGGCGACGATCTTCCACTACCGATACAATTTGTGGAATAACATCACCGGCACGACGAATAATCACGGTATCGCCAATACGCACGCCTAGGCGCGCGACTTCGTCCATATTGTGCAATGTGGCATTGCTCACGGTAACACCGGCCACATGCACGGGCTGAAGGCGCGCTACAGGAGTTAATGCCCCCGTGCGCCCTACTTGAAAATCAACACCCAGTAATTCGGTCATTTGTTCTACGGCAGGGAATTTATAAGCAATAGCCCAACGTGGCGCACGGGCAACAAAGCCTAGGCGTTCCTGTAGGGTTAGATCGTTTACTTTAAATACGGTGCCGTCGATTTCATACGCTAACGAATGACGTTTTTCGCCAAGCTGCTGAAAAAAGGCTTCGGCTTCTGCAATACCCTGCACTACTCGCATTTCTTCGTTAATACGAACACCCCATTCTTTTAATTTATACAGAATATCGGCATGGGTATTGGGTAAGGTCGCTTCGTCACTAACAACGCCAATGCTGTACGCGCAAAATTCGAGTGGGCGTTGTGCGGTAATTTGCGGATCAAGCTGACGTAATGAACCTGCCGCGGCATTGCGAGGGTTAGCAAATAACTTAGTATCGTTCGCACGCGCCCGTTCGTTGTAAGCTTCAAAGCCTGCTTTAAGCATATACACTTCGCCACGAATTTCGATGCGTTGCGGGTAATCATCACCGCGTAAACGCAAAGGCACATTTTTAATGGTGCGCACGTTTTGGGTAACGTCTTCGCCGGTTTGACCATCGCCACGAGTGGCGGCACGCACTAATAATCCGTCTTCGTACAATAGACTAATGGCCAATCCATCAAGTTTTGGTTCACAAGCGTATTCAACGGTATCCGTGCTTTTTAAACGATCTAAAACGCGTTGATCAAAAGCGATAAATTCTTCGCCGTTCATGGCGTTATCCAGCGATAACATAGGGCGTTCATGGGTTACGCTGGTGAAGCCAGCGAGTGGAGCAGCGCCTACTCTTTGTGTTGGCGAGTCGGGGGTGACTAAGCTCGGATTCTCTTGCTCTAAGGTTTGTAATTCGCGCAATAAGCGATCGTACTCCGCATCAGGAATACTCGGTTCATCTAAAACGTAATAACGATGATTATGTAAGTTAATTTGCTCACGTAAGGCGATTATTTGTTCGGAAGGTGCGCTATTAGTTGCAGAAGTATTAGCAGTAGAAGTCGACGCGCTGGCGTCGTCGGAAAATAAATCGTGTTGGCTCATGACATTCTCTATCGACATATTGGTAGGCCAAAAAACAACGCGGCTGAAATCAGCCGCGCGTTATATTTACTACCACTAAATTTTCGCTTTATACGCTATTTTAGTGACGCTGTTTTTTTGCCCGCAAGCGCTGTTGGCGCTCGTAATCTAAAATTTGTTGGCGTTCGTGTTCACGTGTTTGCGAAGTCATGGCGCTGTGTGTGCCATCAAGTACGTCGGCTTTTAAATTACGCGATACAACCATCGCCATTTCAGACATGGCTTCGTAGGCTTCTAACGGGCGCTTAGCTCCCGGCAAACTCATAAAGAAACTCAATCCGGTAAACATTTGCTCGGCCATTTGTCCTGGTGCAAATACGCCCGGCTCATGGCTTTGAGCAACCGAGAACTGAATATTGCCTTGGCCATCGGCATCTTCAAAGCGATGGAAGATATTCTTTTCGCCGTAACGTAAATCACAACTATTGAACAAAAACAGTAAATCTTTACCAGAAAAACCCTCTGGATCACGAGCAATAGTATGAATCACTAATACCAATTCAGCATCAGGGCGGTTCGCTAATACTTCGGCATTTGGGCCAGCAAAATTTACCGGCTGAGAAATCGTATTTTCAGGTAGTAGGCTTTCAACTTCGTCTTCTAGATGCGGATCATTTACGGTGTCAGGATCTTCTACTTGAGGAAGGTCTGCTTCCGCCTCCGCTTCCGCAGCATCTTCAGCGTCTTGTATGGTGACATCGACTTTTGGCTGCGAAACGTTTTCTTTTTCTTTCTTTGTGGTTTCACCCACGACACGAGGGGCCGATAAAATACCGTCGGCAAACGCATCATCTGAACCCAGCTCTTCAACATCCAACAACACCGGCACTTGTTCATCCAGATTCACTGGGCGCGCTTTCGGAATTAGTGGAGAATTTGGGATTTCAACGGGCTTATGCGGAGCAGGATGACTTTCTTTATGCTTGGCAAAGGTAGAGGTGGTTTTCGGCTTGTTATAATTCGCTAGCGTGGACGGCTTCAGAGGCTGAGGTGGTTTCTGCGGCGATTTAATCGATGGTTTGACATCGTCGAGCGCTGAGAACGACACTGCGTCAGCAGGAATATCGGCTGAGTCTTCGTCTTTACCAGACATAAGCACTGCTAATGAATCTTCTTCGTCGCTATTAGCCGTATGGCCAATAACCCGAGCTTTGCCGGGCAATTCAGGATTGAAGTCATCTTCAGGAAGGTTGTGTCCGCCACTAGGGATATCCAAACGTAGTGCCTCTGCACGGGCACGTTTCATACGTCTAAATCCGTCGACTAGAATTACCACCATTCCTAATAATCCAATTAGGATCATGACGGTGCGCCAGCTCCACTCCATATTTTGCCTCTAAACCTGCTTGCCGAATGTATTGTTATAAAGTTAACGATGAAACTAAACCACGATATTACACCACGCTGGCTCAGCATGACATAACGCTATCAATCTAGTCCATGTTCAGCTTGGATGACAGCGCTGGCGAGTAGTTTCATTGGTGTGCATTATCCTTCCACCATGCTGGCAGCTTCTTCGACGTCCACAGACACCAAACGAGATACACCCGGTTCGTGCATGGTAACCCCCATCAGCTGATCGGCCATTTCCATGGCGATCTTGTTGTGAGTGATGTAGATAAACTGCACTTTTTCCGACATAGCTTTCACCAGTCGGGCATAACGCCCTACGTTGGCGTCATCCAGTGGTGCATCCACTTCGTCGAGCATACAGAAAGGCGCTGGATTGAGCTGGAAGATGGAGAAAACTAAAGCAATTGCAGTAAGAGCCTTCTCGCCACCCGACAGCAGGTGAATGGTGCTGTTCTTTTTGCCCGGCGGACGGGCCATGATACTCACACCCGTGCTCAGCAAATCATCACCGGTGAGTTCTAGGCAGGCATGGCCGCCACCAAATACTTTCGGGAATAACTCAGCAAGGCCGGCGTTCATTTTCTCGAAGGTTTCTTGGAAGCGGCTGCGCGTTTCTTTGTCGATCTTTTGAATCGCACCTTCTAAGGTGTTCAACGCTTTTTGCAGATCGTCGTTTTGCGCGTCAAGATAGACCTTACGCTCTGACTGCAATTTATATTCTTCAATTGCTGCTAAGTTAATAGCCCCTAGGCGCTGTATGCGTTCGGCAATTTTGAGAAGGTCTTGCTGCCATTGCTCGGAGTTGGCTTCATCCGGCATATTTTCGAGTACGTCTTTAAGAGTGAGCTTGTCTTCTTGTAGCTGCTCAACCAGACCTTGACGACGAATATCCAATGCTTGGCATTCCATCCGCACCGATTCTAAATCGTTACGTACTTCCAACGCGCGACGCTCAGCATCAGCGCGCTTTTGCTCTAGCTCGCGCATTTGCGTATCGACTAGCTCTAACGCATGACGAGCAGCCTGCATGGATTGTTCGGCGGTTAGGCGCTGCTCCAGCAACTCTTCTAGCTCAGCGCGTAACACATCAAGATCGGCATCGTGATCACGATTTTGATTTTCTAATATCTGTTGTTTGCGCTCTTTAAAGCGCTGCATTTGCTCAGCTAGGCGAGCAATGGCTTGCTGTAAACTATCTTCACGGCTGCGCACGCTTTGGAGTTGTAGCTGCAATTGATGCAAGCGATCTTTATTTTGACCTGCGCCTAAGCGTGCTCGCTCAAGCTGCTGCACACACTCTTGCTTACGAGCTTGTAACCGTTCACGCTCGTCGGTGTCGTCATCAATAGCCGCCATCGCGGTTTGCCATTCGAGACGCGTTTCTTCGAGATGTTCTCGCTCTAGCGTTTGCGTTTCGCGAATTTCACTCAGCGACTGATCGAGTTTGTCGGTACGTAACGATAGCTGCTCTGCTTTCGCTTTCATGCCCGATAACTGCGATGACACAGCGACCAACTTTTGGCTGATTTGCTGCAGTTCACGCTGTGCGGTATCGCGTTGTTGTTCTAGGCTACGCAGGCGCAGTTGCACCGTATCGAGATCAGCCTCCCACTCTTCGACTAACATATCGAGTTCGTCGGCTTCGTCCACCAGCACTTCGAGTTCTTGCTGGCGCGCTAAAACACCGCCTTCACCATCGGCTGCACGAGCAACGCGCAACCAATCAGGGCCAAGCCAAATCCCATCAGGAGTGATTACTGATTGATGAGATTGCAGTTGCGAACGCATGGCCAGAGCGGTGGTTAAGTCATCTGCAGTCAGCACGTTAGCGAGTAATGATTCTAAATTCTGAGCGCTTTGAACTTTGGCAGCTAACGTATTGGCGGCGCTGTTAGCCGTATTGGTATTACTTTGCCATAAAGTGAGCGTGCCTTCTTTAAAACCGCCCAGCCATTGTTGCGTTAGCGCCATGTCGTCGATTAACACGGCTTGCAGGTAATCACCCAAGACGGTTTCAACGGCGCGTTCCCAGCCGCTGGTCACTTGCAGTTGCTCCGCTAAGCGTGGCTTACGCGCCAACTGATGGCTTTCAAGCCAATGACTAACGGCTTCGCTGCCCTGACCCATCGCGGCTTTTTGTAATGCTTCAAGAGTGGCTTTACGCCCCAACATTTGTTGCAAACGCTGGCGGCCATCGTCGAGCTGACGACGCTGTTTTTCGCTGTCTTCTCGCGATTGCACCAGCTGTTCTTGCAGTTCATCAACGCGGGCTTGCTGTGATTCAACTTGCAATTCGGCTTCGCTGGCTTCTTCTTGCAGTAGCAGAATTTCGTCGTTTTCTGGGTTTTCGGTAAGCTGGCGACGCTCCTCTTCAAGGCGTTCGGCTTGCTGTTGTAGGCGCACCAACTGCTGTTCGATGGTTTGCATACGTGCTTGCGCCACTTCCGCTTGGCGGGTGGGTTCGCTGGCGCGTTGGGTAAAGCTATCCCAGGATTCTTGCCATTGCTGCTGTGCTTCTTCAGCTTCTAGCAAGGCCATATTGGTTTCTTCGGCACCGGCTTCGAGCATTTCGAATTCGGGTTCTAGCGTTAGGCGTTGCTCGGCAAGAGTTTCCATCGCTAATTGGTCATCTTCGAGTGCGCGTTGAGTATCGAGCAGGCCTTTTTCTACATCAGCCATATCGCGATCAAGCTGCAAACTCAGTTGAGCTTGGTGCTCGATTTTTTGTTCGGCGCGGGCAATGCGCGAACCGACTTCGTAGAACTTGCCCTGGGCGCTGTTGAATTCATCGGTGCGAGTCATGTGCTCAACCCGCAATGCTTCGATACCGGCGTCGGCAGCTCGTTGATCGGCCATTTGGGCTTCGAACTTCACATCAAGTTCGGCAATTTTGGTTTCGCGTATCTGATATTCGCCGTTCAGAGCTTGCCACTTCAAGGCTTGCAATTGGGCTTTCTTCTCACGTTCTTGGGCTTTGTATTCGCGATATTTCTCTGCAGCCTGTGCTTGGCGCTGCAGATGCGCGAGTTGGCGCTCTAACTCGCTACGAATATCGCTCAGACGCTCTAAGTTTTCGTGCGTGCGGCGCATACGATTTTCGGTTTCGCGGCGGCGTTCTTTGTATTTAGAAATACCAGCAGCTTCTTCGACATAAACCCGCAATTCTTCTGGCTTAGCTTCGATTAGGCGCGAGATCATGCCCTGCTCAATGATGGCGTATGAACGCGGCCCTAAACCTGTGCCTAAAAAGATATCGGTAATGTCTTTGCGACGACACTTAGTACCGTTGAGGTAATAGTTAGACTGGCCATCACGGGTTACCTGACGGCGAATACTGATTTCGTTATAGCCTGCGTATTCGCCGCGTAAAGTCGAATCAGAGTTATCAAACACAAGATCAACGCTGGCTTTACTCACCGGCTTACGTTCAGACGAGCCATTAAAGATAACGTCGGTCATGGCATCGCCGCGCAAATACTTGGCAGAGCTTTCGCCCATCACCCAGCGTACGGCATCGATGGTATTGGATTTACCACAACCGTTAGGGCCAACAATACCGGTCATATTGGTATTGAAAGGCACCGTAGTAGGATCAACGAAGGATTTAAATCCAGACAGGCGTATCGCTTTTAACCGCATGGCTTAGTTTTCTTCCTGCATAGCGGCCAACACGAGACTGCATTGATGGCGGCCATAGCTATGAAATATTTTAGGCAATACGTCAGTATCCCTGCTTAACACTGCCGTGACTAGGCCACTAAAGAATTGGCGACTCAGTTCAGTTTCATCGGGGGAATGGCGTATCGACATGGCGTAGGTACGATGAATCGCTGGCTGCAAGTCTTCAAGCATTTGCGCTAGATAATCGTTGTTAGCAATCGTGAATGCCTTACGCATTAGCTCAAAGCCCGCCAAGATAAACGCATTCTTATCCTGACTACTGGCCAACTCTTGCAAGCGCATTGCCTGATCTAACAAAACTTGTTTGTTGTTATCGTTCCAATTGCGCGCCAGAAGATCCGCTAGCATCGTCAGCAAAGTAACGTACATATCGTATAGGCTGCGCACGCGATGTGGTGTCAGTTCGGTAACAATTGCTCCGCGACGAGGCAGAATGGTGACTAGGTGCCGGCTTTCTAATAACAGCAGTGCTTCGCGCACCGGCCCACGGCTAACCTCAAGTTCTTGAACGACGCGCCCTTCTTGTATGCGCTCGTTTGACTTCAAATCACCCTGAATAATCCGTTCTGCTAGATGCCCCGCAATTTGCTCCGCTAGGCTCTCTGGGGTGACAAAACTCATTCGTTTTCCTGTTCTAAACTGTGACTAAACGGTTGGCGAGATAGTATCACAGGATTCATTTTACGCATCCTCGGCCCGTTCGAATGGCAGAATCGAACTCTTGATCTAAATCATCTTTTGTTGGATTGTAGGACAATATTACTAAATAAGAAAAAACTCTACCTAGAGGATTGCGCTATGACAACGAAAACGGCAACCATTATTCCAGCGACAGACTGGCGTATGCAGCTGAAAAAATACGGCTACTTGGTGGTACTGCTACCAGCCATTCTTTGGCCTATGTCTATCTCTCTTTGGGAGTCAAATGGCGCTAACAGCGATCTTTGGTTCTTTTTCCCGCTATTTTTTGTATTTGGCATTATTCCTATTCTCGATCATTTGGTCGGCAAAGACCCATTCAACCCCAATGAAGAAATGGATGTACCTTCGATGTCGGCTGAGAAGTGGTATCCATTTTTAACCATACTGACATTGCCAGTCATGCTCGCCAACGTAACCTATGCCGGCTTTTTGTTTGTAGATGATCGTATTGGTCTTCTAGGGCAATTCGGTATTGTGATTTCTACTGGCGTGATTATGGGTATCGTATGCATCAACGTTGGCCACGAATTAATTCATAAAGACAGCAAAATTGAGCAGTGGACCGGCGGTTTATTACTTGCTTTGGTAACTTACGCTGGATTTAAAGTTGAGCACGTACGCGGTCACCATGTACATGTATCAACACCGGATGACGCTTCGTCTTCACGCTACAACCAAACCTTGTATCAATTTTTGCCACATGCTTACTGGCACAACTTTAAAAATGCTTGGGTGTTAGAAGCAGCAAAACTACGTCGTAAAAATCAGCCGATTGTTAGCTGGCACAATGAATTAATTTGGTGGTACAGCATCTCGGCTTTATTAGCCGTAGCAAGTGGCGTGTTATGGGGCTGGGAAGGTGTCGTCTTCTTCGTAGCGCAAAGTTTCTTTGCCTTCACTTTGCTAGAAATCGTTAACTACATTGAGCACTACGGCTTGCACCGTCGCAAACTAGAGAATGGTCGTTACGAGCGTACTACCCCAGCTCATTCTTGGAACAGCAATTATTTATTAACTAACTTATTATTGGTGCAATTGCAGCGTCACTCTGATCACCATGCTAACCCTAAGCGTCGTTATCAAGTATTGCGCCACTACGATGAAAGCCCGCAATTACCAGGTGGTTACGCAACCATGGTGGTGTTGGCGATTGTTCCGCCACTCTGGTTTAAAGTGATGAATCCGCGCGTGGAAGCCTATTACAAAGGCGAAGAATATCAGCTAAACAATGATCAACTGTCGAAATAAATACTGAATAAAAAAAAGCCGTACTGGAAACAGTACGGCTTTTTTTATTTGCACAAACAATAAATGTTACATAAATGGATACAGCGACTTAGGCTCGTCGGCCGTTTCAGTATCGCTTGGTGATGCTTTCGCACCGGCTTCATAACTCACGCCCACGTAAGCAGCACGAGTATTAGTTAATGGCATTTGCGTTTGTGCCATTGGTGCTTGCGGGGCTGGTGCAACAGGCGCTGGGGCTGGTGCAACAGGCGCTGGGGCTGGCTCAACCGGCGCAGGCGCTGCCGCAGCTGAATAAGCCAATACTTGGTCAAATTCGGCGAAGGCCTTTTTCACCCAAACACGCGTACGTTGACGCTCCATTAATGTAAGGTGCGGTTGTGATGCATCAGCAAAGTGTTCAGCACCCCAAAAGCTAAAATTCAACTCGTCGATTTTGCGCATAGTTGCAGTGTGCAACACTGGCAAGGTCAAAATATTCAATTCTGAACCCGGTGGTAACTGCACTTGGGCAATAGATTGATCAGCAGGCCCAAAATCCAAACCGCGTCCCATATTTTTGACCACAACGCATGGCATAGATCCACCATGACGTTGTAAGAAACCTTTTAATAAACCAGCAGAATCCATACCGTCGTCGATGATGTACCAATATACGCAGCGCACATTCATTTCTTCGCACATTTCGGCTACGCCGTTTTCTTCCATCCAGCGATTAAGAAAACGCTCGCTTTGTGCCGGTAAATCGACCACCACTTGTACATCTTGTTCTATTGCCAGCTCCATAATGCGGTCGGCGCTTTCAAAGTGATCAAGATCAATTGCTTGGGTATATTCAGGATAAAAACGCGACAGGGTAGAGTGCGACTGATCGGCATCCAAACCGGCATACATCATCTTATTGTCTAAGCAATACTGTGATAACAAACGCGATACGACGGATTTACCCACGCCGCCCTTTTCTCCGCCAACAAAATGTATTGTGCTCATATCTAACTCCTTCTGATGACTCTATAAATAAAAAACGCAGTTCAATTGACGCTTGTTCTGATTTGATGCCGCTAAGAGGCGATACGATACCGTTGAAACAAGAGCATGCCATGTCATTTTTCATATATAAATGACATTGACGACATAGACCGCCTATAGGATCACATATGCCAGCAATGAGCCACCGCGATCTTGTCATGCGTTCGTATCATAACTGCAATACCGAGCCTCTAATTTAGTGATGCGATCCATAGGAAATCGCAACGAACGCTCAAAATAAAACACATTCGACATTGGAGGATCTATGCAAGTACGGACTCACTTACTCACCCTGCTCATGACGCTGGTATTCAGCCAGCTATCATTCGCCGATTCATCACACGACAACAGCCAAGCAAATGTTAAGCGTATTGGTCAGCACTTCTCAGCGGTAGAATTAGGACCACGCCCGTTTTTCTTAGTAAACGACATGGACGAAGGTGCACTGAAAGATCGCCTATCGCGTTGCGAAAAAGGCCCTTTCCGACCATCGACGTTCTCAATTGGTCACCGCGGTGCCGCATTGCAATTTCCAGAACACACGCGTGAATCGTATGTTGCTGCCGCCAAAATGGGCGCTGGCATTATTGAATGTGACGTTACCTTCACCAAAGATCGCGAGTTGGTTTGTCGTCATTCGCAGTGCGACTTACACACCACCACCAATATTCTAGCTACACCATTGGCTTCAAAGTGTTCTGTTCCGCCTGAATTTGATCAAAATGGCGTGCTAACCAATGCCAAAGCGATCCAATGTTGCACCAGTGATATCACTCTCGCTGAATTCAAAACCCTTGAAGGCAAAATGGACGCTGCAAATACCGCAGCCACCAGCATTGAAGAATACATGGATGCAACGTCTAACTTCCGCACAGATCTGTATTCCGCCCACGGTACTTTGATGACACATGCTGAATACATCGCACTAGTCGACGACCTAGGTGCAGACTTCACGCCCGAACTTAAAACACCAAGCGTTACCATGCCATTTGAAGGCGATTACACGCAGGCCGATTTCGCTCAGCAAATGATTGATGAATACCGTTCTGCTGGCATTCATCCACGCCGTGTATGGGCTCAGTCGTTTGATTTCGACGATATTCTCTATTGGAATCAAAACGAACCTTGGTTTGCCCGCCAAGCTGTTTATCTTGATGGTTCTGAAGATGCCTCTACTAGCCTCGAGCAAATGCAGCAATGGAAAGCTGATGGCATGAAGGTATTAGCCCCACCGATGTGGATGCTGTTAGACGTAAACGAGAATGGCGACATCGTGCCATCGCAGTATGCAAAAAATGCTAAAGCGGCCGGTTTGAAGCTTATTACTTGGACGTTAGAGCGTTCAGGCCTGCTTAAAGATAACGGCGGGTATTACTATCAATCGGTGAACGGCTCATTAGGAAAAGCCGATGTGATTGATAACGATGGCGATACCTTCACTGTGCTTGATGTGCTGGCAAAACAGGTCGGCGTTATCGGCGTATTCTCTGATTGGCCGGCAACCACAACCTTTTATGCGAACTGCATGAATCTATAGCCTCTTCATACGCAATAATGAAGCGCATTTAGCCCGTCGAACTGCGACGGGCCATTACTTGCCGTAAGTATTGCAAGCGCATTTATCACTCAGAATCATTCAACGCGCCATAACTCGGATAGGCACTTCAAGCACACCGTTAATTGCGATATAGTCGTTGCCATATGGCGCGTTACTGCCACCGGACTAATACCTAATAAGAATAATGGGACGACACCAATGAAGAAGACTTCCCTCGCGCTAACAATGACTGCGCTAATGGCTGCTCACGGTTCAGCTTATGCTAGCGACTATCGCTCTGAAGCCAGTGCAACCTTTGGCCAGATCAACTACCAAAACAACGATGAGAACACGTTTGGCATCGATTTGAAGATGAACCTAGAGCGAGTTCGAACCAAGAATCGTCCGTTAGCTGAGGCTGCCTTCCTAGGCCATAACAGCAACATCAACGCGAACTATGCGCAGTTCAATAAAGCAAAAGTTGAAACGCGTGGTTTTGGTGGCGAGTTTTGGGTTAACGACTTCTTCTTCGCTGGCAACTACCAAATGACAGAAGAGAACAACGACATCAACGCTCGTTTTGGTGTTGCTCTTTATCATGGTTTGCTGGTTTACGCTGGTTTAGATACCGGCGATAGCTATGACACTGATGCCATGACCTATGGCTTGAAATACGTTACTTCGGTAGGCAATGACTTCATCAACTTTGAAGTATCGATGACGGATAACGAAGCAGTCAGTTCTTATAATTTGATCACCGACTACTACTTTACGCGTGACATCGCCTTCGGTATTCGTGCCACCGATACGGGTGTAGAAGATGCCGATCCGATTTATGGTGCAGGCTTCCGCGCCTTCATCGTACCGCCAGTCAGCGTGAGCTTAGAATATACCCGTGACAATGGCATGGATACCTACGTATTTACGGGTGTTACCCGTTTTTAATACCGCTTAGTACTCTAAAGAAACCGGCATTAGCCGGTTTTTTTATACCTAAAATAAACAACGTGCACATACTCGATTCGAACATTACTGCCATTATCACTTCGATCAAGGTTGGCCAAAACACCTAGCGGTGGGTAGACTCAGGGCTACTTTATAACGCTTAGGTAGGCTCCTCCATGTCGTTATCCGCAAACCGAACCTCTTTAGTTCAACGTGCGCTAAACAAGGTTGAATTACTCGGTAATCGACTCCCGCATCCGACTCTATTATTTGTTTATTTATCGGCTTTTATTCTGGTGTTATCCGCAATTGCGGCAGGATTTCAGCTGCAAGCCTTGCATCCAATTAGCGGCGAAACAATTTCTGCGGTCAATCTCCTCAGCGTCGATGGTTTGCATAAAATTTTGGCCAATACGGTCACTAACTTCACTCATTTTGCGCCTGTAGGCACGGTACTGGTGGCCATGCTCGGCATTGGCGTCGCGGAAAAAAGCGGATTATTTGATGTCGCCTTGCGAGCCAGCGTTCATAAAGCACCTAGCACGCTATTAACTGCGATGGTGGTATTTACTGGCGTAATGTCGAGCATCGCAGCCGACGCCGGCTATGTTGTGTTAATACCGCTCGCCGCCATTATTTTCCAAAGTGCGGGACGCCATCCATTAGCCGGAATTGCGGCTGCGTTTGCCGGAGTATCCGGTGGCTATAGTGCTAACTTATTAATTGGCCCTGTCGACGCTATGCTCGCGGGGTTATCAACCGAAGCTGCTCATCTGGTGGCGCAAGACTATCAAGTGAGTGCCACCGCTAATTATTACTTTATGGTGGCATCGACATTTCTTGTGACGTTTGTCGGCACTTGGATTACCCAACGCTGGATCGAACCGCGCTTACTCGAATCAAGCCCTATAAATACGCTCGTGGACGTTAATTATGGCGAGGATAAAAATCATACTTTAACGCAACTCGATAAACGCGGTTTACGCGCCGTAGGCTTACTGACGATTATCGTGACGGCATTATTATTGTGGGGGCTTGTACCAGCAGATGGTCTACTGCGTAATCCCGAAACTGGCAGCATTTTACGTTCACCCTTTATTCAAGGCATTGTCGTAATTATTGCCGTTTATGCCTTGCTGGCCGGCATTGTTTTCGCCCGAGTATCTGGCCGTTGGCACAGCAACGGTGAAGCAATAATAGCAATGGAATCGGCCATGGCCAGCATGGCAAGCTACTTAGTATTAATGTTCTTTGCCGCACAATTTGTCAGTTATTTTGCGTGGAGTAATCTGGGCGCAGTGTCGGCTATTCAGGGTGCACAGCTACTACAAAGCTGGGATCTATCTCCAACCTTATTGCTCGCGGGTTTCGTTGTGATGGCCGCTAGCATTAACCTATTAATCGGCAGCGCTAGCGCCAAATGGGCGCTGCTCGCGCCTATTTTTGTACCTATGCTGCTACTGGCTGGAATATCTCCCGAAGCAACGCAAATGGCCTTCCGTGTTGGCGACAGCAGCACCAATATTATTACGCCATTAATGCCGTATTTCGGCGTTGTGGTGGCCTATGTACAACGCTATCAGCCGACAGCTGGGATTGGCACGATTATGTCGATGATGCTGCCCTACAGTGTTGGCTTCTTGATTGTTTGGTCTGGCTTAATGGTGCTGTGGTTAACACTCGGCTTACCTCTTGGGCCGAGCTAACGTAATCCGGTTATTGCCTCAACCCCTCTAGATCGTGCCAACGCAACATTTTTGTGGCGTTGGTAAATAGGGTAAACTGCGCGCCTAATATTCCTAGGACACTGTTTTATGGCCCCTCCAGCATCCGCCCAACGCATTGCCGTCATCGGTGCTGGCCCTGCAGGCCTAATGGCAGCAGAGCATATAGCCAACGCCGGATTAGCGGTCGACGTGTTTGATGCGATGCCCAGTGTTGCGCGCAAATTCTTATTGGCAGGCATTGGCGGTATGAACATCACCCATGCCGAAGACTACGACACTTTAGCTACCCGCTATGGCGGCGCGCAAAGTCAGCTCAAGCCGATATTAGATGATCTTCCTCCACTAGAATTGCGCGCATGGATTCATGCGCTTGGAGTAGATACCTTTGTTGGCACCTCGCAACGCGTTTTCCCCACCGATATGAAAGCCGCGCCGTTACTGCGTGCGTGGTTACACCGGTTGCGTAGCTCCGGCGTTATCTTTCACCCGCGTCATCGCTGGACAGGCTGGAACAACAACACCCCTCAAGATGGCTGGGTATTTGCCACGCCCGATGGCGAAGTAACTCATCAGTTCGATGCTGTCGTTTTAGCCTTGGGCGGTGCCAGCTGGGCGAAGCTCGGATCGGATGGTCGCTGGTGTGAGCCGCTTGCGCAGATGCAGGTTGATATTGCCCCGCTTAAACCCACGAATTGTGGCTTTGAGATACCGTGGAGTGACTTTATTCGCGAACGTTTCGCCGGTACGCCGCTTAAAAATATCGCGGTTTCAATTACCGATAAAAATGGCAATACCGAATACAAAAAAGGAGAATTTGTCCTCAGCGAATATGGCATTGAAGGCAGTTTGATTTACGCTATTAGCGCGCCGCTGCGCGATCTTATTGATACCAATGGCGAAAAAACAGCCGAGTTTTTCCTCGACTGGTTGCCGAATATGACAGTAGAGCAAATCATCAACAAACTCGACCAGCCGCGCAAAGGCATGAGTTTTTCTAACGTGTTGCGTAAAAAATTAAATTTGCCAGCCCTCACCAATGCACTATTAAAAGAATGTTGCCCCACCCTAAACAATAACAACTCGACGGATGTTGCTAACGCGATTAAAGCCATGCCAATGCGCCCACAGCAGACGCGCCCTATCGACGAGGCCATCAGCAGTGCTGGCGGCGTTCGCTTTAACTCAACCAATAACGATCTTATGCTAGAGCAACTGCCTGGGGTCTTTGTTGCCGGAGAAATGCTCGACTGGGAAGCCCCTACCGGTGGCTACTTACTGACCGCTTGTTTTGCAACCGGCAAACGCGCCGGTCTAGGTGTAGTGCAATGGTTACAGAAATAAATTAAAAAGTAATTGAAATTTCACTTCCAACCTAGCAGCCAATTATCGCTATTTTTAAGCATATTCCAATCGATTGATTCACTCCGCTTAGTCATTACCGCTTCAAGTTCGCAGTGAATAACCTCGCCTTCTTCGTCAAATTTCATCTTAGTGATAAGAAAGTGTTTTTCTTTATTCTGCGGCGCTACCGCGGTCCACTTGCTGTTTAATAATTTCTTTGGATTAATTTGATTCATTATTTAATCTCGCGCTTAACCTATTGAACACACTAAATTGTATTCAACGAAAAAGCCTCCTTACGGAGGCTTCAGTCGTATTAACACATCTATTTAAAGCGTTTTAAAGAGCTGGATAATCGGTATAGCCTTTTGCACCTGGCGAATAGAAGGTCGCTTCGTCAGGCGTATTTAGCTCAGCACCCGCTTTAATACGCGCCGGTAAATCTGGGTTGGCAAGGAAGCCCGTACCAAATGCAACCGCATCAAACTGTCCTGCGGCAATCGCGGCTTCTGCTTCTTCAGCACCGTAACCCATATTTAATACTAAATTACCTTTGTAGGCTGCACGCGCAGGTGTAATAACATCCGCCTGCTGCACGCCGAAGAAATCTGCACGCATTAAATGCAAGTAAGCTAACTCGAAGGCATTTAATTGCTCAGCCAAGTAACTAATTAGAGCAACTGGATCACTGTCTTTCATATCGTTGAAGCTATTAAGAGGCGATAAACGCACACCCACACGACCGGCGCCAAATACCTCAGTAACAGCGGTTAAGATCTCGATCAGCAAACGCGCGCGATTCTCCATCGAACCACCGTATTTATCCGTACGCTTGTTACTACCATCGCGTAAGAATTGGTCGATGATGTAGCCGTTTGCCGCATGCACTTCGATACCATCAAAACCCGCCGCTTTAGCATTTACTGCCGCTTGCTTAAATGCAGCAACCAGCTCAGCAATTTCGCTCTCGGTAAGCGCACGAGGAACCGTGTATGCTTTTTTGCCTTCAGGCGTATGAGTTTCGCCATCGATTGCAATCGCACTCGGTGCAACGGCTTCTTGGCCATTATTCAGCAATGGATGTGCTGCACGACCAGCATGCCAAATTTGCATAAAAATTCGACCACCGTTGGTATGTACAGCATCAGTGGTTTTCTTCCAGCCTTCGACTTGCGCTTGCGAATACACACCCGGATCACTACCAAACGCTGATGTACCTGGCATAACCATAGTACATTCGGTAATTAATAAACCGGCACTCGCGCGCTGTGAATAATACTCAGCCATGAGTTCATTCGGTTGGTGCCCTTCAGCACGACAACGAGTAAGAGGAGCCATGAGCATCCGATTAGGTAGCTCAAGGTCGCCAAGTTGAATACTAGAGAATAATGCGGAATGTGTAGCAGTCATGGGAGCCTCGTCGTGCTTTAAATGTCGGCTAACTATAGGAACATCACTGGCGGCCATCAAGCGATCAAAGAGAACAATAGCGCTGGATGGCAGCAACAGTGAGTTGCAACTAATTTTGTATTGAAATTAGAATATTTGCCCCAAGTTAGGCACTTAACCGACCGGCAATAGCTGCTACACGCTCGCCATACAATCGCGCGGTTTCTAGATCACCGGCTGGAATAGCGTCGTTGCCAGCGTCCGAAGGTGACTGAACTAACACACCAACAGAACCACCCAGATTGTTAACTTCACTACGCGTCGAAGCCAACTTATTCGCCGGTGGCAAACCTAAGCTAACCCAAATACCGCCATGCTGTGACGCTAATGTCTGCAAGTAGATCATAGTGACTTGCTTATCGCCGTTTAAGCTCGCGCTGTTGGTAAAGCCACCAAAGACCTTGTCTTGCCATTCGCGGGTAAACCAGGCTTTAGACGTCGCATCGGCAAACTTCTTAAACTGCCACGGCACTGAACCCATGTAGGTTGGCGCACCAAAGATAATAGCATCCGCCGCGTTTAGAGTTTCCCAATCGGCATCGGTGATATCGCCGTTACTATCGATTTTGATTGCCTCAGCATTCGCACCGTCGATAACAAAGTTTGCTACGTGCTCTGTGTGTCCGTATCCAGAAAAATACACTACGACTGTTTTGGTCATGTTCAAGTCCTCATAAGGTAAGCCATTCGATTGCCGTCAACACCTAGGCTTAAATAGGTATCTAGGCCATCACTGTTGCTGAAAGCAGATTAATAACTCGTACCCATCGAATCCATCTCATAAATTCGCACCAATCTTTCGAAAATTTATATGGTTATTGATAATCATTATCGTTTATGTAAAATACCACCAAATCCAAAATGACCCACCAAAGGTAATCCCATGCTCAAGATTGCTAGCTTCTTTGTAACAGCTCTATTTTTCAGTGCCTCCCTACATGCCGGAGCCGCATGTAAAGAACACCCAAAAAATGAATGGTTACACGTACTCGACATGCAGAAAAAAATCGTCAACGAATACGGCTTTGCGATTAAGAAATTTCAAACATCTGGCGACTGCTACGAAATTTACGGCTGGGGTTTAAACGAAGCCAAGACCGAGTTCGTTAAAATTGAAGTGTATTTCGATACCAAAACCGGCGAAATCATTAAGAAAAAAGAAGATTAAATGCAAACGCCCTATCAATCTTGGGACATCGTTATTCGCCTAGGGCATTGGCTAATGGCGAGCCTATTTTTAATTAATTATTGGCTATTAGAAGAAGGTGAAGATTGGCATGAGTGGGCGGGTTATGCCCTCTTCTGTATTTTAACGTTTCGCATGATTTGGGGATTTGTTGGTCCATCAAATGCGCGCTTTAGCGACTTTTTCCCCACGATTAAGCGCCTTAAATACAGCATTAACAACTTCAACCAAGAACAAAAAAAACACCTAACTGAAAATCGCCACAACCCGATTGCCGGCCTCATGGTGTTATTTTTACTATTTACCCTTCTCATCACTGCAGTGAGTGGATGGATGCAAACCTTAGATGCTTTTTGGGGCGAAGACTGGGTACAAAACCTACATGCTTGGTCGGCCGATGCCGTAATGATAGCCGTGGCTGTGCACGTTAGTGCAGTATTGATTATTCAATATCGATACAAAGTGCCCTTGATCAAACGCATGATCCATCGTTAGGAATAATGGGAGCTTACGCGGTGCAGAAGCTTTCTTAACGTCAAAACTCTAATTCAACGCACCTATTCCTAATTTAGAATCACTCTGAGGTTTAGCCTCGCGTCTAAATCGCTAAAAGACCTCTTATTCAATTACCTGTTATAGCGCAACCGGTTCGTCCCGCATTCTTTCCCATGTTTGTACCATAAGCTTTTTGGCGGGGCCCCAACGGTAACCGCCAAGCGCACCACTCTGTTGAATGACTCGGTGACAGGGAATCAGTAAAGCCACCGGATTTGCTCCAACGGCATTACCAACCGCTCGTGCAGATTGAGGCGCACCAAGTGCTGTGGCTACCTGACCATAGCTGGCGACAGCGCCCGGTGGTATTTTCAGCAACGCCCGCCATACCGCAATCTGAAAATTCGTACCTTTCACATGAATCGACAGCGGACCATGTTTGGTTGCTGTATTACTACCAAAAGACGCATCAACAACATGGCGCGTGGATGAGACGCTCTCCCTGATCGAACTGAGCGGCCAGGCGTTATGCAAGCTTTCTAGCAAATCTTCCATACTGTTGAAGTCCATAAACTCTGCTCTGCAAACACCACGCTGGGTTACCGCGACAAACATAGGTCCCAGTGGTGTGGTGTGTACGCCGTACTCAATTTGAACCTGCTTACCTCGACTTTTATACTCGCCGGGTGTGACAGCTTCCAGCTGAACAAAATGATCATGTAGCCGTGAGCTGCCACTTAATCCAAGTTCATGTGAGACGTCGAGCAAGGAATGAGCATTTTCCAGCAACACCTTGCCCCGCTCCAATGTCAGGACCTGTAAAAAGCGCTTCGGCGTAGTACCTGCCCACTGACAAAACACCCTTTGAAAGTGATACGGACTCAAATGTACATGAGCGGCTATCTCTTCAAGGCTGGGCTGATCCGTTGCCCTATCAACCAAATAGGTCATGGCGCTTGCGATTCGGTCATAGTCTGACATTGCATGGTCTCTCAAACACGATTGATAGATACACCGCCATCGACCAGCATTGCAGATCCCGTGGTGAAGCTGGAGGCATCGGATGCTAAGTATAATGCGGATTGAGCAATTTCATCGGGTGTCGCCATTCGTTTGAGAGCATGCAGATTATGCACAAACGCTAATGCTTCTGGCGTATTGGCGAACTCACGTCCCGCTGGCGTATCGGTACCTCCGGGCAGAAGGGCATTGACCCGAATATTCTGAGGCCCATTCTCTGACGCCAGCACTTGAGTTAATCCAATAAGGCCCGCCTTACTGGCCGCGTAAGCCGCCATGCCTGGCATACCAGCGGTGTAACCAACGAAGGTAGAAGTGAAAATCAACGAACCTCCTTTTCGGGCAGCCATAGCGGGCAGTTGGTACTTTGCGCCCAAAAATGCGCTGGTTAAGTTCGTCGCAATAACCTGATTCCAATCGGTTTGCGACATCTCTGGGACAGGGCCCATAGCACCCAAGATACCCGCGTTGTTAAAAGCGATATCCAATCCACCGAAGTGACTGACCGCCTTATCGACCAAAGCCTTGGCAAAAGCCTCATCACCAACGTCACCCGCTAGAGCCAGCGCCTGCCCTCCTTCCGCCGTGATTGAATCTACAAGGTCGTCGAGTTCCGCTTGTCGCCTTGCAGCCACCACGACGGCAGCACCTTCTTTCGCAAAAAGCTTCGCGGTTGCGTAACCAATACCGGTGCTAGCACCAGTAACAATAGCAACTTTATTGGCCAGTATATTCATCGATTATATCTCCTAGCTCTGCTGACAATTAAAGGGCATGCGCCCGAACGGATGTCATATTAGGAGGCGAAATGATTACTGCCGACCCGAATCTTGCTGTATTTCGATTGCGCTGCTCGCTTCGCTCCCTGAGTACCTCCTACAATTAATCCGGATCTATTAAAGATCTCAATTAAACGTGCTCGCCCTGTAGGAGCGACTCAACGAACGTATTTTGTTCATAGTCGCGACAAGCACCGAGAACACAATCAACGTCGTAAATCGGCACTGCTCGCTTCGCTCCCTGAGTACCTCCTACAATCAATCTGGAGTACCTCCTACAATTAATCCGGATCTATTAAAAATCTCAATTAAACGTGCGCACCCTGTAGGAACGACTCAACGAACGTATTTTGTTCGTAGTCGCGATCCGCACGAAAAGATCCCAAATGGATTACACCTTCAACTCTGGCGCTGGGCTACCGAGTTTGGCGACAACGATTTTAGGTTCGCCAATGTCGTTAAACTCTCGGCGCCATTTTGGGTAGGCCCAATTCTCCGGTTCGCGATATTCCGATATTTTTGCATTAGGCCATTTGCTTATACTGGCGCTTAGTTTTCGTTTTACGTTTTCATTTAAATTGAGTTTGATTGATCGGCTAATTTGTCCGCGCACTTTTGCAGCGAATGCGTCGGGCACGTAGCCGGTGTTATGAAACATAATTCTTAGAAGATGTTGTTCGTCCAGTGCAGTCATTACCAAGCTGGTGTATTGCATAGCGTCGTAAGGCGTTGGCCTTAATATCGCGTCTAGGTCGTTGCCCATTTCGCACATAACGAAAGTCGATTCGTTACGGCAAAATACCTTCCAGTTTACCGGCGCTATTTTCTTCCAAAAGCCAGGATTGCCTGGACCTAGGCGGTGCAGTAATCGCAGCATGACTTGTTCAAAGTGGTTGGGATTTAAGCAAGTCATACCGTTGGGTAAGCAGTTAACCTGATCGACAGCGACCGATACGCTAATCGTGCCAATACTTTTAATGCCAGAGGGTGTGGAGAAAAAATCCAAGTCGCGTTGAAACAAACACGCCGTACTGAATCCTTCGTGAGTGAATTCGTAACCACGTTGGTTATAAATATCGAACTGGCTAGTTAATGGTGTTGCTAGCGGTTTATAGCGTCGTTCACATTCGTTACCAGCCGGTACATTAAATACCAGTTGCGAACTGGATAGATCCATAAATACGGCTTGCGGGTTATCTAATCCCGGCAGAAATGGGTGCTTACGCGTTGCAGAAAGAAGTTTAAGCATGGTCCTTGCTCGTGAAAAAATAGCCAAAGCAGCACTCATACTGCGAGCGCTACTTTGGCTAAAGCCCAACGTTTAAAACATGGCTAACACACGCTATTTAATTCAAGCCGAAGTGCATAAACAAACGATGAAATTTGTTTAATATCGGCATCTGATACCACTAAAAAAATCAGGTAGCGCAACGCTAATTCAGGAAGACAAACGGATTCTGTAATGAAGGCTGCTTGGTATTCCGCCAATACAAGATCAAGGCCCACAGGAGAAACAGGCGATTGATCTGGCAGACAACGCAGAGGACTTAACATGCGAATGGCGCTAGCGTTCATTTAGGACTCCCTTCCAACACGCGGCAGCTATCTGTACTGCTCAGCTTTCGTGCTAGGATGTTCAGTTACATGATTATCAAACCGGCTATGGCAGTAGCCGACCAACAAACTATAGGGTAATTGACAATATATTTGCAAGCAATGACAAATAATTAGTCAATTGTATTTTTTAATATGAATCCACCGCTTGATAGATTTTTACTACTAATAAAATTAGAGGGCATTAAATTGCCTTGGTTAGAAGAAAATACTGGAGTAGGCAGGAAGCGTTGGGCATCTGTTAAAAGTGGCACCGTTGAAATGCGAGCCAGTGAAATTGAGCTGCTGGCGAAGGTATATCCTGAATATGGCTACTGGCTAGCAACAGGCCTTGAAATACCTGAAGTTGGGCAAATTAGTCCAATCACGAAGAAAGCCCAACGCAGTTAAATATGTATACGTTGAAGTAACTGCTTAGGAATGTGTAGGAGGTACTCAGGGAGCGAAGCGAGCAGTGCCGATACATTATTGATGCAGAGCACTGGCGCGCGTTAACGCGTCCAGCCCGCAGGGTGATTTTGCCTTACCTTGTTATAACTTTACTTGGTTTCATATTGGCGAAGTGCCTTCTCACACTTTGCGAAGCTGCAATTATTTTTAATAATATATTTTAGTGCGCCTATTGATTCAGAGAGTTTTTCTCTAGCCTGTTCAATATTTCCGGCTTCAATCTCAGACTGAATTTCTGACAAAACCATAAGCTGATTAATAGTATTATCAGAAAGTGTTTGCTCAACAACAGCACCAGATTCACGATCAATATGCTCGTTAATTGCTGATAATCCAAAATAACCTATAACTCCAATAATTAGAATTCCAGCTAACAGTATGGTGATTCCTTTCATTGTACTCTGCGATCTCTCATGAGTTATAACCGCCGCCAACACAGGCCTAGCGACAGCGAGGTACAGCCCATGTTTTTTGCGGTCGATTGTGCTTGGCCTTGTTAGCCATTTGTACCTCTACTGTAATAGAAAAATACCTCATCTTTAACCCAACCTAAAGACTCATACAGTTTTTGAGCTGAGAGGTTATTTTTAGCGGTTGAGAGTTCCAATCTCTTTTTGCCAGTTTTTTTTGCATGCTCTTCTGCGGCAAGCATTAATTTCTTAGCAATACCGTGTTTTCGATATTCAGGTTTAACGTATAGATCGTAAAGAATATAAATGGGTATAGCACTTACCGAGCAGAAAGAAGGGTATAACTGACAAAAGCCAACGGCTTCGCCCTGTTCTATTGCCACAAAGATAACCGATTCGGTTCGGTCAATCCTGGACTGAATAAATTCTTTGGCAAGTACAATATTTGAGTCTTGCTCATAGAATTGACGATAGAGATCAAATAATAGTGATACACCATCAATGTCTTCATTGCCTGCTATTTTTATCATTGAATTAAATATGATCTTGCCCCGATAAAACGGATACATGAATTTTCATGCTGCTATTCGCTCGTATTCCATCGGTGAACAATAACCAATCCCTGAATGCAGCCGCGTTCGACTATAAAAATCATTAATGTAACGTCCCAAAGCATACTTTAAATCTTCGCCTGATTGGAAGTTCGTGCATCGGATTAATTCTGCTTTCAAGGTATGAAAGAAGGATTCCATATGCGCATTGTCGGCACACTTTGTGTATTTGGGCATTGGACACCCCATCTGTTAGATGCATACTAAATTAATGCGCGCTGGTTTTTGAAAGCAAATTGAGAACAACAACGCCACCAACGATTAACCCCATGCCAACATACCCCCAAAGGTCAAGTTTTTGCCCGTGCATGAACCATGCGATTAGAGTTACTAAAACTATACCAAGCCCAGACCAAATAGCATATGCAATACCAACAGGGATTGATTTCAGAGTAAGTGAAAGTAAATAGAAAGCTGCGCCATAGCCAATAATAACAAGCAGCGATGGGGCGATTTTGATCTTCCCCCGATTTAACGGACACCAACATCTAACAGATGAGGTGTCCAATGC
>OJDK01000310.1_pt1 | contig 23352 bp, 18 predicted proteins | sample 1592791 | NCBI WGS metagenome assembly OJDK01 (sample SAMN05416878, study PRJEB24817) | seawater metagenome | isolation source: Sea water | place: Canada:Atlantic | collected 2013-11
GATCTACACGTAAGGAGTCGTCGGCAGCGTCAGATGTGTATAAGAGACAGCGCCGAGGCCGATCGCCCCGAAGCCGACGGCACCGAAGCCTACCTTGAAGGCCTCGGGATGCGCCGCGCGGGTGGCGGCGCTGGCCTTCCAGAGGGCCAGCATGTCGAAACTGCCGAACTCGGTTTTAAGGGCCAGGGTCAGGTAGAAGGCGGCAACGATGGTGCCGATGACGGCGCCGCAGATCACGCCGAAGAGAAGCGCGGCCCAGAGAGGAAGTGTCTTGGTCATGGTGGTCATCTCCCTCAGAATTCCATCTCGTCATCGAGACCACGATCCAGTGTCTTGGCGCGGCCGAGATCGCGACCCAGCTCCTGCGCCTCTTGCTGGCCGCGCAGTCGTGCCACCTCGGTCGCCTTGTCCGGCTGCAACCCGGCGGCACGGTCGGTGAAGACCTGGTCGCCAGTTTCTTCAAAGGTCATTTCCAGGAATTCTTGTGTCACGGTGATTTGGTCGATCTTGCTGGGCAGCACGTCATCAAGCACTTCATAGTTCCCGCGCCGCAGCTCACCGAGGCCTTCCTCGCCCAACTCCTTGAACAATTCTGCCTGCAAGGTGCGCTCAACGGTTTCTTCTTGGGCTTCCGACAACTGCCCGTCGCGCAGCATATCCGCCAAATCCTGCAGATAGGTATTGGGGCTGCGATCATCCTCATCAATCAAAGGCAGGTCTGCCGCTTCTTCCTCTGCAAGGCCGAGTCCAATTGCGACGCCCAGTTCTTTGGCCCGCTCGGTCAGGGCTTCCATAACCCCGTCCACACGTTCCAAGGCCCTATCGAGTTGCTCATCACTGGCACTCTCGACCGTCAGCCCGTCTTTGCTCAAGACGGCATTCATATCACGCTCAACCCAGTCCTGCGCCATGCCATAATTCTTGGTGCCGCCAGCTGTGATGCGTGCAACCAGCTCATTGCTGTCCATGCCCGCCTCATCGGCCTGCGCGAGAACACCCTTCAAAGCGTCGTCATCGCCAGATTGCAGCGCTGCAATCAGAACCTCGCTTCCAGCACCGGGCGGATAGGGTTCTTCGAGCTGCTTGCCAAACCGCGCCCGCAGTTCTGGGTCCGGCACCATCTGCGACAGATCCGCGATGACCGGCGCGGCCTTGGCCTCGAACGCGGCGCGCTCAGACACATCAAGCTCTTCGGCCTTTAGCCGCAGCGCCTCAATCGTGCGCTCAGAATAATCGATGGCATCACCGACGGTTTTGATGTCCTTCATATCGATCTCTCCTTCGGTGAATTTCCATGGGGTGCCTGTGCCGAGGTTCTCCGCCATGCCGCGCACCGCGCGGGCGATATGGCGCTGGTCCATGCGGTCCAACAGATCGGCAAATTCGGTGTAGTCTTTGGCAAAGCCCACGACCTGGGCTTGTGCGACGGCTGACTCCTCGGCGGTCATGATGATCTCGCGCGGCAGACGCGCTTCTTCTTTGGCGCGGTAGATTTCCGCGAGGCCTGCAGGCTTCTCAAAGATGCCGCGCTCAAGCCGCGTGGTGGCGTCCAACATGACGCCATAACCTTCCGCGATCTCGGCCTGCTTTTCGCGCATCAGCTGCGGCGACATCACACCCTCGGCCCAGCAAGAAAACCACGTGCCCTGATCGAGGCCTCGATTGTTCAGAATGATGTGGGCGTGTTTGTGGGCTCGGTCATCGTGCACGGCGAGGACGTAATCCCACTGATCGCCATACTCACCGCTCTCGAAAAAATGCTCGGTCCAATCCATCGCGATGTCGCGCACCTGATCGACAGTGACGTCTGTTGGGAATGACAGCAGCATGTGCGAGGTGAACCCAAGCTTGGTCGATCCGCGCCATGTCTCGGACCAGGCCTCGATGATATCTGACTTCTGATCTTCAGACAGCACCGCGTCATCGGTCAGCGCGTTGGTCATGGTCGAATAGGTGTAGACGGCCTTGTCATTGATATAGGCAAGCTGGTTGCCAAGAGAGGCTTGTGTTTTGCAGCCCCCTGCCCTGATCCGCTTGAACACAGCCGCGCGGCTCTGGCCACTGGCGGCCTTGGCGACGTTGCGCGCCGACATGGATCCCACGCGCCCGAAGCTGCGCCCTTGCCGTCGACCCGCGATGCGCGCATCAATCCGCGCCGCTGCTTTGCCCCGGATCCGCTCATCCTCCCAGAGCTTGCCCATAACGGAACTGTAGAGGGCAAGCGGATCAGCCATTGGAGATGTTCCGATCAATCACGGCCGCACCCGCCTGCAGCGCAGCTCTACCGTTCGGAGCCAAAGCCGCCGACGACCGCGCCCCTTCGCGACCGCCCTCCCCGGCCACCAAGCGCAGCCCCGATGTCGCGCACGCAGGGTCATCTCGATGCGCGCGCAGGGCTGCATCCCCTTCTTCCTTTAACGGCCAATCCTGCTTGCGCCGGACCTGCGCTGCATCCTTCATATGGCCAAGCTCACGGCTCATGCACTGCGCAAGATCAAGCAACTCAACCAGCAAGGCCCGATCCTCTGGCGACACAGACACCTTGCCGCGATGCACCGCCTTTGCGAGCGCCAAACCCGCGTCGCTGACGTCCTTGGCCTGTCGCCAACTGGCGCAGAATTCAGCAACCAGATCGCGCGGCACATCAAGGAACCCACACCGTCCGCGCAGCACTGCATTGAGGGCTTGGGAGCGGTTGGCAAAACCACGTGTCTGCCACTCTGCATCAAAGGCTGCGAGCTCTGACGCTGAGGCGCGGAAACTGACCCGCTCAGAGGGATCACGCACCGCCAGCCCCTCGCCCTTCACTTCTTTTGCAAGCCGCGTCACATGCCTACGAGAGACGCCATAGGCTTCCGCCAATACCTTTGGGGTTTCACCTGCATGGTATCGCCGCGCCAGTTCAATGCGCTGCTCCAGCTTGAGGCGTTTTGGTCTTCCTGTCTTCATCACAAGCGTACCTCGCCACATCCAAAATCAAATATCCGACGGCGCGTGCGGGGCAGCGTTTGCTTGCAAACGCGCATCCATGTGGTGGTGGTTTCACTGTTGCGTGGCACGCTCTCAGACCCCTCGGACAAATGTCGCAGACAAGTGGCATATCCTGCCAACGTCCTTCTCTTCTCTTTCCTTCATATATCAATAATACATATTGCACAATTTATGTTTTTGTATTGATAGCATTTCAACAACCCTTACGCCGCCTGCCAAAAGCCACACGGGGCATCAGACCTATTCTGGCGGTCTCTATTGGCTGCTCGCACAAAGCGAGCGCGGGCCTTCAAATACAAAACAATACGCAAGGATATGCGCCCCCAAGGCGCATCGAGTGATCAACATGAAAACAGCAAAAAAGCTGACGCCCGACCGCGTCGGTGTCAGCTTCTACAACTGCCTGTCTGGGGCCTCCCACAGGAGGTCGCCCTCCCCTGCGGATCACTCAATCCGCAGGGGTATCTGGCTCAATGAGCCAGATCCTGAGAGCGCAAATCTGCGCAGCGATCTTGGGCAATCAGAGCCTCGGTTGCGAGGCTGTCTATGACTTCGGGATGGTCACCCTCCTCAAAGGCTGAGAGGTAGGTTTCAAAGGCCATGTCAGCTTGCAGTTCTGCGAGGTCGAGGGATTGTTCGTAGGTCATGTTGTGATCCTTTCCATTGATCGTCGTTGGACGGATCGTGAAAAAGACTGGAGGCATCAGAGCGGGCTGCACCCAACTTGGGGCGCAATAAAATGGAGCACGGGAAGGGCGATGTTTGTTGTGCGCGATGCACGCAGCGCGCAAGGCGTCAGCCGTCCAGAAACATTGCCCAAGCGTTGCAGGCCGTTCGCCTCCGGGCTAGCGATCTGATGGGCCAACAGGTCAATGGGAAGGGGCGCAACGCGGTGATGAATTGAACCATCCCCTATCAGTTTTATTGCAGGCGACAGGGGACCGTATCACACGCTCAAATGCCAAAGTGCTGCACGCCACACAGAAGCCAAACCGCCGCGCAACATTTGATCACAGCCTCAAAGTCGCAGAATCATGGTCGGTCTAATTGCTCTTCAAGAGCCCCAATTGACGCCAGGATTGCATCAAAGGTAGGGGCTTCACCAAATATCATCGCTTCGGTATCTTTTGTAATCGCCGCCCAACCGCGCACCCAAGTCATCATGTGGAGCGAGCGGGGCGTTCAAACCTTCCATGCTCATACCCGACCACCCGCAGTCGCATCAGACAGAGGTCCACGCAAAATGTCCTGCATCCAGATTGGCATGGCTGACAAGCCGCCCTTCAGATCATCCAACAGAGCCGGACCCGCTTCTTTATCGGCAAGCATGCGGCGCACCGTTTTGCGAACAGGCGCTTTCTCTGCGTCGTTCGACATAACGTCATGAAGCCAGTGCAAGGCCTGTACCAGATACATACCAGGCCGCCCCGCCCAATACAGCCGACTTGGAGATGCCTGTTTGAAAACGATCTTTTGATTGCCCAGAGTGACGGGTTGAGGCCCGCATCCACCAGCACCTCAATTTTGGCCGGCACAGCGTTCGTGAGGCCAAGCATATTCGCAGCCGTCATACCATCGATCAACCAGCGAATCTGATCACGACGCGCAATTGCATCGATGACGGCGCGGTAAACTGGTGCGGTAGATTTGCCTGTTAGCGCATTCTGGGATGGTTTGTCGTAGAGCCCGCGCTGGATGCGGCGCAGCTGACCGGACGTGACCATGCGCTGCAGTGCCTTATCGACAGCTGCGCGACCCCCGATGTCGGCAAAATCAGCTGGCGTCCACACTTGGCGCGGCGCATCGTCTATTCGCGCGCGGAGGCGGTCTGGCAGAGTTTTCAATTGTGCAGATCCGATCATGTCCGAAATATACCGCAAAATTCGGACAGAAGCGAGTTCAAGCTGATGTACCGCCTTAAACGACGATGGCGTTCAAATTGGCAACCAGATCATCCATATCGGTTTGATGCCGTCACAACCGGTAAAATTGGTTCGTACCGCAGCACACTCAGTCATACAGATAACTCAGTAAAAAAGAGCTGCTCCGAGATAGGCTTGTAAATGCGGCTTGCAACCTTGCCTTTGGGGGCTTGGGTCACCGCAGCGCTCGCACTGCACACAGCATTACGGGTCGCCGACAGTTTCCTGTTTTTTGCCTGGTTAATGTGATCGGGAGCAATAATCAAACATCTCTTCGACCATTCGACCTCTGCGCACTTTGCTAAAAATGTACTGCGCATATCGGCTGTTTATTCCACTTAAGCAGTGCTCACTGCCGTGCGGGGAAAGTAGCCAGACCGCCGAAGCGGTCTGGCTTAACTGTTAAGCGGCGTCTTTCGGACCCCAAGGGATGATGGCCTGCAAAGACATGTCCTCCTGGCTCGCGGCCTTGCCAAGATTGGCGTTGAAGGCGTGATCGCGGACCGTCAAGGTGAAGTAATCAGAACCGGTGTCTTTGTTCTGCTTCTTCCAGATGCCACCGCATTCGACCAGTTTGCCGCGAGGGGAGCGGCCGAGGACGCGATGCGTTGGTGCCATGGGGTTGCTGCTGGCAACTGGTTCAACCGTGATGTCGAGGTCGAAGGTCAGAGTTGAAATTGAGCCGATACCTTTTGCTGTTTCGATATCGTCGCTGGTAAATTTGATGCAGTTCGTGGTCATTGCTTTTCTCCTTGTTTGCGTTGCAATGATGGTCACCTTGCAGCTGGCCAAGGCCCGGACACACCGAAGGCGAAGCGTCAGCGGAGAGGGGCAGGCGCGGATCTTTTTGTGTCGCGAGGAATGGCCCGCAGGGACAGGGGAAAAAGATCGGGGCCAACCTTTGTGGGCGGGGCGACAGCTGCGACCAGCATTATCGAGCAACTCAACACATCAGGAGAAAGCCTATGGCCACGTCGCTGATAGTGAACACTGACAAAAGAAACTGCGGGAAGGCATCTTCATTTCCAATTTGACTGACAACGCGCCAATCAAGGGCCCCCGCCCCACCAGACCTGACAGTGAAACGTCTCGTACTCTTTGAGCTCCCGTAAACGCTCTGGGGCCAAGTAGCTGGTATAAACGCAGTATTGACCCGTTTCGTTCATTTATCTGTACATAAGCGACTTAGTGTTCAGAGTACTGGACAACAACTTGACTCGACACCAGGTTAAAAGTACCTGTCCAATATATTGGACGTAAGGCCTCTCACGTCCATCTAATCAGACAATGGCGGTGCGATATGAAACGCAAAAGAAGTTACTCGCGGGTTACGAAGCAAGCTTTGTCTATCTTCGGCAAGCTGATCCGCGTCGCCCGCACGGAACGCGGCATGACAGCGCAAGACCTTGCGGACCGTGCAAACATTAGCCGCACGACACTGTATAACATCGAAAAAGGTGCACCCGGCCCTGAGATCGGCACGGTCTTCGAGGTCGCAGCGCTTGTTGGCGTGCGTCTGTTTGATGCCGATGACAGTACGCTGGCAATGCACAATGCCCGCCTTGATGAAAAACTAACACTCCTGCCTAAAAGCGTCCGGGCGTCCAAGCAGGAGGTCAACGATGACTTCTAAACTTGCTCAAGCCTCGGAGGCCTTCGTCTGGATTTGGCTACCCGAGAGCGCCGCCCCCGTCGTTGCAGGACGCATCACGCAAGATGCGGGCCGGTTCGTATTCAATTACGGTGCAAGCTACCTCGAGCGCACTGATGCAATACCGATATACGCACCCGAACTCCCGCTGCGTCGAGGCATCATCGAACCTCGGGCCGGTCTTTCGATGGCCAGCTGCATTCGCGATGGCTCTCCGGATGCATGGGGTCGGCGTGTCATCATCAATCGTTTGGTGGGCGCAAAGGCGAGTGAAGCTGAGGTCGGCAACATCACAGAAATATCCTACCTGCTTGCATCCGGTTCTGACCGCATCGGTGCCCTCGATTTCCAAGCGTCGGCGACGCAGTATGCGCCGCGCCGGAAATCCGAAGCCACATATGAGGAACTCATCGAGGCAGCCAGTCTCATTGAAAAAGGCGCGCCCCTGACGCTTGGCCTAGATCAGGCGCTCAACCATGGCACGTCCATCGGTGGCGCGCGGCCCAAAGCGCTGATCGATCGCGGAGATCGCAAGTTGATCGCCAAATTCTCGGCAAGCGGCGACCTTTATAGCGTTGTGAAAGCGGAATTCATCGCGATGAAGCTCGCGGCTGCCTGCGGCCTAGACGTCGCGCCCGTCTCGATGATTGAAGCTGGCGGCAAAGACGTGCTCTTGATCGAGCGCTTTGACCGGACCCGCGCAGGTGAGGACTGGCATCGCAAAGCGATGGTGTCTGCACTTACACTCCTTGGGCTGGATGAGATGATGGCGCGCTATGCCTCCTACGAGGATCTGGCCGAGATCATTCGTCACCGCTTCGCCAAGCCCAAGGAGACGCTGCGAGAGCTGTTTGGCCGGATCTGCTTTAACGTGCTGTGTGGCAATACGGACGATCACGCCCGCAATCATGCAGCCTTTTGGGACGGCGAAATGCTTACGCTCTCCCCCGCTTATGACATCTGCCCTCAAGGCCGCACCGGGAATGAAGCGACGCAGGCGATGCTAATCAAGGGCGACAACCGGATGAGCACTTTGGCCAGTTGTCTTGCCGCCGCACCAGATTTCCTGCTCACCGACGACGACGCAATCGAGGTCATCACGCAACAGATTATCACGATTGCCCGTAAATGGGACGCGGTCTGTGAGCTCGCAGACCTCAGCGCAACAGACAAAGCCCTGTTTGGCGGGCGACAATTCCTGAACCCGTACTGTATCGAAGGTTTGAGTTCTGATCATGATAAACTGACTAATCAATTTGAAGGGTCGCGAGGGCAATTGTTAGCTTAGTCAGGGTCGTTTCGATAGGTATTTGGCCTTTACGGTAAGCGAAAGCAGCCGTTCATAAATAGCGCAGCGAATGCTACAGAAGAGCCCAACTTGGCCATTTCGACTTTGTGCTGCGTGCGCACGCAGAATAAATATCTCTGCAACCGCTCAGTTCGTCCCGCAGCATCGCAGCAGAAAAAACGGTCATTCGTCCTCGGCGTACCAAGGAAAAGGGGGCAAGGATTGCTGCCAACGCACAGCTCGGATAAGGTAGCTCAAGGACACAAGGGATAACACGTTGACACATGAGATTACATTTTCCCGGCTGGTTGATGTACCGGCTTTCGAGATTGCCAGTCACATGTCCGACCCTAGGGTTGCCGAACACATGCCGCTTTTGACTGGCGCTTGGGACACGGAGATGGCAATCAAGTTTGTCAAAATGAAAGAGGAGTATTGGGCGCGGGATGGGCTCGGTCACTGGGCGTTTCTGGTCGACGACAAATACATTGGGTGGGGCGGTTTTCAGAAAGAAGGTCAGGAGTGGGATTTCGGGCTCGTTTTGCGGCCAGATGCGTTTGGTCTTGGTAGACGCATTTCAACGAAGGCCATAGATTTCGCCATCGCTGACGACCGCATTCCATTTGTGACGTTTCTGCTGCCACCATCCAGGAAAAGCCTTGGCGCGCTTGGAAGAATAGGTGCTGAGCACGTTGGCGATGTCGATTACAATGGAAAGACGTTCCTGAAGTTCCAGCTTAACACAGCGTAACAGCACGGCGCTGGTTTTCTTCATGACCGTCTCAAACGATCTTACGCCACAATGTATGTAAGGCATCTATGACAACCAGAACGATCCACACGAAAGGGCGCTTTGGTGACGGTGGTTGCAACTTAGAGAATGATACGCCGCGCCTGCGAGGCAATGCTGCGTCAGCAAGCCTAAGAAATCGAATGTCGGCAGAGTCCCGCTTCTTTCCCCTTCGTTGCGACCGCGCCGAATGGCCGGTCTACGGCTACAGCAAGCAACAATCATTGGTTGCATGAGTCAGACGATTAATTATTGAAGTAGGCAACCTTCAAATTTTACTTCAATCGACATTGGGTCGGCCAAAGTGGTAAGCAACCAAATGATTAAGTTCCATGACATTGCTGATGGTGATCCAGTACTCGATCACTCCCGCCTTCTGAAGGCGATGGAAAACGCCTTCGAATATGCCGCAGCGCACGGCGGGATTGGGCTTACGCAAACCAAGGCCTTCAACCGCAAGTTTGCCCATTGGATGGCAGATCATTCGCCTTGGCCGCAATATCATACTGATGAACTGATGCGACTCAACAAAGTCTTGAACGAATGGGACGTGCCGCACGCAATGGTCGTCCACGATTTGATGACTGTCGCCAAGTTCGGGCGTCATACCAAGGGTAAGTTCCAGGTTTCAAAAAAGGCGCAAGACCTTGCCAGCCAGCGTGGTGCGTTCTTCGCGAAGATCTCAGAAACTTACCTGTTCGAGTATAATCACGCGCGAAATGCCCGATCAGAGTTCACAGCTCCCGGAAACTGGGACATCTTCATCAACATCATCAACGTCGAGACTGATCAAGGCCTCACAGAAGCGCACCTCGTCAAGACGCTCTATGGTCTCGAAAAACGTGCGCATGTGATTGATCGGGAATACTATGACCACGCCGGGTTCATCTTCACGCATGTTCTGCAACCACTCAGCTGGCTTGGTTTTCTGGCAGAAACATCCGACGGTGGCAGACTGTCAGATCGCACCTACTGGAAAACGCCATTGTGGCGGGCGTGTCTGCAACTGGAAACCGACGGTATGGTCGACGTACCACATCGCCACTAAGGCTTCACTCAAGGTGTTGGCATCAAAATTGAGCCCTCTACCCTCCTTGCTTTGCTTGAGCGTCTTCGCATCATCTATTTTTGCGGCAGCCCAGTGGTCATTTGCAATCTCGATGACACGAAGCCAACAGATCAAGCCGAGGATCAGGGCATTTGAAACACAATCAAAAATTGATCGTGCTCCAAAGCGCACTCACCGGAAGGGCGAAGTTTCTGTCGCCAAAGGTGAGCTTTTCTTGGCCTAGGTAGAACACGATCCCCGTGCATGTTTTATTGCGGCCAGGCCCGTCTTTTGAGAACCATTTAAGGTGTTTGAAATCATCTCCATTAACTGATGCAGATGCCTTTATCTCAACGCAGACCAAGTGGCTGCCACCGTCGATCAGGATGTCAATTTCCCGCTGGTCTGCGCTGCGCCAGTGATAGAGCCGGTAGTCAGCGTCCTGCATTGGGACGGCACGCTGGATCTCGTTCAGAACAAAGCTCTCTAGCAGGCCGCCAAGCGCCTGCGGGTTGTTGTCGATAGTGAAGGTATCTTGGGTGAAACGCCGAAGGGCACAGGCGATGCCAGTATCTGCAAAATGGTATTTCGGGTTCTTGATCTCCCGCCTGCCCTCGCCTGATGTCCAGGCACCCAGCTTGGTCAGCATTGACAACCTTAGCAGGATATCAAGGTATTGATCGACGGTAACCCGTTGCAGTTTCGTCAGTTTAGAAAGCTCGGAAGTGTTGATTTCCTGCGCGGAGCGTGCCGCCATCTGATCTATCAGGATACGCAACGCATCCGGTTTTCGAACCGGCATGATATCAGCGACATCGCGCTCCACCACTGCGTCGATGTAATCCCGATATTGCCGCTGGCGGGATCTGATCGGTAGCTCTCTCACCTCTGGAAAACCACCTTCCAGAATGAAATCTATGTAGTCATGTCGACTGACCTGTTCTGGACCACCCACCTGCCCTAGTTTCGGTTCGTTTTGCATCGCCCAATCCATGATGCGATTGACGGGTGCCTTTTTGACTTCAGCGACGGATAGGGGCCAGAGCTTAAGTGTTCGCATTCTACCCGCAAGCGAGTCAGCCACATCAGTGGTTGTGAATACGTTGGAGGAGCCGGTAAGTACAAATTGCCCCTTACGCCGATTGGTATCGACGACCCTCTTGATCGCGAGAGCTAGTTTTTTGGATCGCTGGGCCTCATCAATGATAAGCGGCTCGCCGTTCAAATTTTCCGTTAAGCTGGTAAGCTGCCCCTCCGGGTCCGCTTCAATGGCCGCCAAGACAGCTGCGTCATCCAATGTGATGAAACGGCCATTGCCAAACAAGTCTCGTACAAGTGTTGTCTTGCCAACTTGCCTTGGACCAATGAGGTTGACCACACGTGCTGATGCAAGTGCATCTTCAAGCTCTGGGATGAGGTGCCTTGGCAGATATTCTTCTGTATCAGTCATGAACCTTTTGTCTCTCCCTCGCCTGATGAAGCCCAAACCGAAAAGAGGTCCGCTTCCTTCTTACAGAATGCATATTAGAGGCCCCACCATTTGTCTATTAGATGTATCACCATTTGTTCATTAGTGCATCTACAGTTTGCCTAGTACACAGGTTTGCTGGGAATTTCGTAAAGTTCACATTCACTCGCTCTCTGGGCTTGGCCAGGTCACGTGAGCTGTATATCTCGAACATCACCAAGAAATTCCTAGTGGTAAAACATGGAAGGGCGCTGATTGTAGGGCGTGGCGAAATGCGCGCGGTCCACTGATGCTCCTGCGATGGCATAACTGGTTGTACGCCCTTCCCCGAGATTTACAATTGGTCGCCCTCGACAAGGCGCTTCAAAGAGTGCGAACTGGTCGTTCTCCAGGCTTTCTGAGCGACGCCTTTGCGGATTACCTCGCGGCCGCTTTTGGGTGCGCAGCATTGAAATCCAGGATAGCCTGGTCTGTGAGGACCATGAAACGAAAGTCTGAGAAAGCGAAACGATTAAGGCATTGAAATCGTACATCTATTACTGAGCACAGTTAAATCATTCCAGCAGAAATGAAACGCAAATTGCTCACATTGCGAAGGTAATAGAACAAAATACCAGAACGCAATCATGCTATCAGTCCTATTTTGACCTCGGTTTCTTCAAGAGCGTACGCCAATCAAGGCTCTTATTCGCAAGGTCCTGGGACAATTTGAACGCGTAGCCACGGTGATTGCTGATCGTCTCTGTGCGTTCCAAGAGATATCCTAAGATCATGAAACTGAGCGCTGGACCAAGATCCTTTATCGAGAACCAAGTGTTCCCGAGGTTGAGATATCCGGCAAGATCATCCATTAAACGACGGCAGTCTTCTTGGTTCTTAGCAAACCTGAGTTCCGCGCAGAGCCTTGGGTAGGCGCGCTCCATCTCTTCTTGGCCAACTTCAATCTGAAAAGAAGTTTCATCTTTAACATACTGAGTCTTGGAAGTCTCTTTATGCCCCTCAATTTCGGGGTCACTGGCCCTCAAATCATTTGGTTCTGCAGAGCTTATCCTCGAGATTTCCACAGTGATTTCATCCAGAAGATCGCTTAAAGCTTGCTTGTCTGGCTGGCGTCTCAACAGGTTGCGCGCTTTGGAGAGCAAGCCTACGTCCCACTCTGCGGGCAAGAGGCGTGTTTTGAGGTCGCTCAATGCTGCTGAGCACATGTCTCTGAGCCGCCCCAGTTCGTTTCTGAAGTCTTGGTGGTCTTGTGCCATGCGCACGAACTCAGGGTAACGCTCAGCGAGCGGCAAGAGTGACAGGCCTGTTGCAAGGACAATGCTGCCCTGACGGTCTCGACGGGCCCACCGTTTGCCATTGCCGCTTGATCGCCGCGTCAGCAGGCCCAAGGACACCAATCTTGCAATGTGACGTTCAACGGTTTGAATGCTGACATGGGCGCGTTTTGCGAGGGAGGCATTTGATGCAAAGCAAATATGCCCGTCGTCGCGGGTGGCATCGACATTATCGACACGCAGGAACGAGATCATCGCTCTGAGGAGAGAGATGGACGTGCCTTTTAAGCCAAGCGGCTCTCTGATGTCTTCGATTACCTTGAGGAGTTGCCATTTGTTTTGGGCAATACCTCTCTGCCCCGTCGCTTTGTGCGACGAGTGTGCTCCAGCAGGAGCCATTCCTTGAATTGTTCTCATGATTTGCCTGCAGGCAAAGATTTCCCGTTCGCCCAAGAGCGTTTTTTATTGCTTAGCGATTCGGTGACTGCTACGATTCAGGTGTCTAATCTGAGAAGCGTAGAAATACGTCCAGCCCTCGAAGCTTCGGTTTCGGGGGTTTCTCTTTGCTTACGTCCTCCTTTGTTGCTCTAGCCTCTGGTGTCATCCGCAGGGTTTACAGCTGTAAACTCCTGGTAGGATTTCTTGATGATGCCCTCGAGCTCACGGTCGAGCCACTCAGCAAATGCTGCGTTCTCCCCTGCCCTCTTGATGGACATCGCGATTGATCCGCGCCCCGATTTGATTGTAACGCCCGGTACCGGTGTTGCCTCCCTGCCCTCGCTTGGACGCGCGCCACGCCGTGTAATCTCTCTCATAAGCTGCTCAAGGCGGTCATCTGACGACAGCTCGGCGTTCAACTTTGACAGGATTGCGAAGGATGATGATGCATTTACCTTCTTGGACGCGAAGGCTTCGGCTAAGGCGGTCCACTTTGGGCGGCCAGACTTAGGAGCGGCTCCAATTTGATCGCCAACATCGTCGGGAATATTGTCCGTGACCTTGGTCAGGTGGGACAGCCCAGATGCGGACAGGCTGAGAACTTGGCGGATGGTTTTGGTGTTGTGACCAGCCGCCCGTATGACGGCAGCAAACCGAGCCTTTTCGTAAAACGACAGGTTGCGACGTGCCGCATTCTCAAGGCCTTTGGCGAGAAGAGCTGTGGCGTCATCGAGGTCCTGAACATTGGCGCGGACTTTCAGGCCGAGCTCTCGGCAGGCGCGCAATCTTCGGCGACCATAGATGATTTCGAACCGGCCCTCTGCCCCTGCCCTGCGAACCAAAATGGGAACCTGTTGGCCGCCGTCTTTGATGCTGGATTTGAGTGTTTCAAAGCCGTCGCCATCATCTTCGGAGTTTACAGCTGTAAACCCATCAAGGCGATCTTTGGGTCCCCAGTCATCAATGAGCGATGGGTCAAGTTCGCGAATGGCTGACAGCGACCCCTGCAGGGCCCCCAAAGCGGGTGCTGCGGGTTTGGTGGTTCGATCTTTGGGTTGCGGGCTGGAATTGGCAATCGTCTTGGCAATGCCGCTTAGATCCTGAAGTGATTTACGTGCCATCAGCTACGCCCCCATGCTTGGTGAATCATTGCTTCAACTTCGCTGCCAACCGCATCCATAGATTGTTTGGCGCGGTCGTAAGTCGCTCGTGTCATCTCTGAGCGGACGACCTCGTAGATCGATTGTTTGAGCATCGTGGCATCGCTAATCGCGGTGCTTTTGAGCGCAGTGGCTGTCATGACACGGTCCAAAAAGAGAGCGCGCATGAACGAGGTTAACTGTTGTGACGGCACATCTGTTGGCTCGTCGCGGGTGATCAGAAACTTGAAGTGGTCATATTGAAGCTCGGCACCCGCATCTTCGATGACACCCATATAGGCACCGGCAAGCTCAAGGAACTGCGCGGTTGAGGACACGTCGAGCATTGAGGGCGTGAGAGGGACGATAAGGGACGTCGCGGCGGCCATGCCGGAGATCGTCAGGAAGCCCAGCTGTGGAGGGCTGTCCATCAAGACGATGTCGTACTGATCCTCAACCTGGGCCAATGCATTGCGAATGCGCAAGAAGAAGGGCTGGTCAGGATTTGAGTTTACCGCTGATTCAGTCTCGAATTCGGACAGGAGGAGGCGTGCCGGAGCAAGCGACAGTCCCGGAAAGTATGTGGGCATGACGACGTCAGAAAACGGCACCGGATCATCATACCGGATGGCGTCGTAAACGGTGAGGCCGTCAAACTCGATCTCTGGGTTGATGCCGCACATTGAGGTCAGTGACCCTTGAGGGTCCAAATCGACTACAAGCACCCGGTAGCCATTAAGTGCGAGATAGTGGGCCAGGTGAATTGTGGAGGTGCTTTTGCTGCTGCCGCCTTTGAAATTCATCAACTGCCAGACTTGCAGTCGCTCGCCTTCTTTGCGGCCAGGGACGTATCTGCCCTTTGTTCGAGACGCTTTTTCCAGGATTTGGCGCGCTTCCCACAACTCTTGGGCACTGTAGTAGCGGCGACCAGCGCGAACGTCTTTTGGCTCCGGGATCGTGCCCTCGCCGTGGACTTTACGCATGAACTGGCCCGACACGCCAAGCAATTCGGCGGCTTCTGGGGCCGAAAAAGGGCGCAATGATTTGGTGTTGTCGGGTGCGAATGCAGAGAGCAGATGCTCACTGATCGCACGGTTTAGGCGCTCAGAGATGTCCGTTGCCAACTCTGATGGTCTGTCTGTTTTACTCGGTGTCGCGGGAATCATCTGGTTGCCCCAATTTGCTCAATGTGGCTCTTTTCGCGCCACTTGGGGATAAAAGGTGCGATTCACCTCTCTAAGTCAACGACTTTCTTACATTTAGTGTCTAGCACAGCGCAATACGCAAGATAAGACACTACGGACTATTGGCCAAACGGGTCGAAGTTTACAGCTGTAAACTCATCGCAGGGCGCCGTTCGCTTGTTTGGCGATCAGGTTTGGTGGCCACCTGGGTCGGTCAAAAGACCAATGTCATAAATTTTTCGACAGCGAAACGCCATTTCGCGATAGCAATTCCGCGCGAATATCACCGAGCCTGAAAGGGCAGGGGATGTGGCTGCCGACGAAGCAAGACACCTTACCCAGCCAGACCGCGCCATCCTATACCCCAATCCGTTTAACTCGGATCCCCAGCTTGCGCGCTTTATCAACGATATTCTCGGTGATCCCTGACCCTGGCGTTGCGATCAAACCCTGAGGCAGGATTTCCAACATCTTGTCGTTGCGCTTGAAGGGGGCTGCTTTGCCGTGGCTTTTCCAGTCAGGCTTGAACACCACCTGCGTCACGCCACGTGCATCTGCCCACCGTGCTGCGATCATCTCTGCACCTTTGGGAGTCCCCCCATGCAGCAAAACCATATCGGGGTATTTTTGATGCGTGGCATCGAGGACTGACCAGATGAGATCGTAGGCTTGGTAGTCCCCACCTGAGAAAGCAATACGGGTGCCTTCAGGGCAATGCACTTCGATCTCTTTGCGGCGCTTGGCCGAAAGAAAGGCCCGACTGTCCACAACAGCAGATGTCAGACCTCTGTGCGAGACTTTCGATCCGGTGCGGGGCATCCAAGGCGAACCTGTCGCTGCAGAGAAATGGTTACAAGCCAGATCGCGCATCTGCTCGAAGGCGTCGCGATGGTCCCAGAGCTTCAATCCAATCATTTGCAGACGTTCCAGCTCGACCGAAGCAACCTCTGACCCGTCCTGTGCGCTCATGCTGTCGCGGATCTCGCATTCATTGTCATCAAGACGCCTTTGCAGATGGGTGAGGCGGCGATGAAACAGGGAGGTGAGGGACCAGAGCATTTCTTCGAGGTTGTCTTCCAACTGGCTGTCGTCGAGCAGGCTGATGGTGGTGTCAAAGAGCGTCGCCATGGCGAGTTCGACCTGATCTGGCTGTGGTAGGGGGCGATGATCGGTTTCATCTGGCCCTGGCTTTGCGCCATGAAGGGCAAGGTGGTCGAGGATTGCTGACGTGAGGCCGCTATCTTCGGGGTTGGTTTTGTCTTGAAGGGGCATGGTCTTGTTCCTCTGTTTAATCTGACCCGGTTTGGATGGGGCGATAACAGGGCCGGCGGCGACGGAGCCGCATCCCTTGGGATCGCAGCGCAGCGGAGAATGCGCACACGGCAGAAAATTGTTTCGCGAGGAATGCCCCGCCTTCTTTCTTTGGCGGGGCAGGGGAATTTTCTGACGGGGGCGCATTGCGGTTCGGGCGAGGAGCACGCAGCTCCGACCCGCTGGCCCATCGCTCCCCTTATCCAAACGGGATCAGATTGAACGCCTTGGAACGCCTGCCACTGGCAATACACATCCCGATGAGCACGCTTTCTCTTACATTATCAGATACTTATCCCTTCATGGCTGCCAGAAGCGCGTTGCGAAGCCTGTCTTTGCCAAATGCCAGCAGGTCTTCGTTGAAATCACCCAGCTTTGGGACGAGACGCCGACATTCAATGCTCGACGATCCCAGTTTGGCCGACAAAGTGTTTGCGGCGCGTTCCCCTGCCGCATCATTGTCGCGCGCAATCCAGATGCGCTTGATATCTGACGCTGGAATGAAGAGGCCAAGATGCGTGGCTGTCAGACAGGACGCCAGGTTGAAGTCTGGAAGGGTTGTGCCCACTGACAGCGTGTTCTCCAGACCTTCGCCGACGATGAGATCAGCGGAATCTGACGCGGACCAAAACCGAACGGCGTTGCCGTGAAGCTGGCCCAATATCCGTTTGGGGCTACTCAGGTTAGCAATGCGACCAGTGTTCGGGTCGAGATACGTCCGGGCGCATCCCGTGATGTTGCCCTGATTGTCCGTGATTTTTGCCAGAAGGGCAGGGGCGTAACTTGGCAGATCTCGGCCAGTGTCCGCGTCACGAAAGTAGACCCGAGGATGATAGCGCAAGGCCGGTCCGAAGCGTGCGATGCCGCGCTGGTGCAGATAAGCGGCGGCCAAGGTGCCCAAGACAGGTCCGCCAGCGGCATAGAGCTTGCGTGCAAACACCATTCGCGACGTGTTGGAGGCTGCAGGGCTTTTCAAGGTCCGCCTTGGCGCGGGGTTGGCAGAGATGGGTGCAATGCCCAAAAAATGTTGGGCCTCGGTGATGGTTTCCTTGAGAGAGGTTGATCCGAGTTTGGCATGCAGCAGATCAATGGGGACTGTCCTGAATTTTGTGCTCTGGCGTGGTAACTGCTCTATAAGGAGACCCACGTATGAGCATCGACAAAAAGCTATTAGACGAACTGATGGAAGGCCGGTCCTCTGGCGACCTATTCGGCAAGGAGGGCATTCTTGCCGAGTTGACCAAAGCATTGGCAGAACGCGCTTTAACAGCTGAGATGGAGGAACATCTTGGGGCAGAGCGCGAAGAAGGTGTCGCGGAGGGCCAGAACCATCCGCCCAATCGTCGTAATGGCAGCAGCCAGAAGACTGTGACTACCGACAGTGGGAAGGTCATCCTGGACATTCCGCGCGACCGCAACGGCACCTTTGATCCGCTGTTGATAGCCAAGTATCAGCGTCGTTTTCCCGAGTTCGACCGCAAGATCGTCAGCATGTATGCACGCGGAATGACGACCCGTGAGATCCAAGGGCACATTGAGGAGATTTACGGCTTTGAGGCATCACCCAGCTTGATATCGGTGATCACTGAGGCTGTGATGGACGAGGTCACCGCCTGGCAGAGCCGACCACTGGAACCCTGCTATCCCGTGGTGTTTATGGACGCGATCCGCGTAAACATCCGCAGTGATGGAGCGGTCTCGAACAAGGCGGTCTTCGTAGCCTTGGCGATCCGTCCAGACGGCACCCGGGACGTTCTGGGGCTGTGGTTCCAGGCCAACGAGGGTGCCAAATTTTGGGCAAAGGTTCTGAATGATCTACGTCACAGGGGCGTTCAGGACATTCTGATTGCCGTGGTCGACGGTCTCAAAGGCTTCCCTCAGGCCATTGAGGCAGCTTTCCCGGAAGCCCAGGTTCAGACGTGCATCGTTCATTTGCTGCGCCACTCTATGAGCTTCGCCAGCTACAAGGACCGCAAGGCCGTGGCGACAGCCCTGAAGGCAGTCTACACCGCCTTGGACGTCGAAGCAGCGGAGGCTGCACTGGCCGAGTTCGAGGAGAGCGATCTGGCCAAGCGCTATCCGGCCATTGCACCGAGCTGGCGCCGAGCCTGGAACGAGGTGATCCCGTTTCTCGACTACCCGCCCGAAGTGCGCCGATTGATTTACACAACGAATGCCATAGAAGCCTTGAACTCAAAAATCCGGCGTGCGGTGCGAACCCGAGGCCACTTCCCGAGCGATGAGGCGGCAGCAAAGTTGATCTACTTGGCGCTCAATGCTACTTCCGCCGAGTGGAAGCGATCTGTGCGTGAATGGCACCGCGTTAAAAGCCAACTCGCCATCATGTTCGAAGAACGCTTTCCCATGGCGTAACTAAAGGCGTCAGGGCACAAAATTACGCACACTCCCGATCAATGAGATCACCAAATTCACCTGTGGCATAATCTATCCAGCCACCTGCTTTGCGTCCGTCTTGAGCCTGCAAGCGGATGACGAGGCTGCGGCCCGCTGCACCAGACGTGTCGCCAACCTGCCAATAATCGCCCTGGCGACAGCCTTCTGAGAAGTAGGCGCGGCAGAAACTCTCAGCACGCGCCCCAAGGTCTGCTGAAATCTCAGCAACCGGGACATCCCTCGTCATTGCGCCGCGCCATCCACAGCCGTGCCAACGGGGAAGCGTGACAGAAGTGACGCCAAAACATCAAGTGCTTCTGATGGAAGAAACACGCGCGTCTTCCATTGGATCACTTCAGAAAAGCAGCCCATGGCTTTCAACTCAGCGAGTATCGCACCCGTGGCACCGATTAATTCAAGCCGTGGTTGGCCCATGACAAGCGAGCGACGGAGTTGGAACCCGTTTACAAGACTGAGCGTGGCACGGGTTTCCATAACAGCGCGTACGACTTCGTCTGGTTGCATCTGGATATCACTGTCGAGCCCAAGCCGCGCATAGACGTTGATCAACTGTTCTTGCGAAACCAAACGGCCGATTGCGCGTTCACCATCCTTGGCCTGTAGACGGTAAATCCGCATATTATCGGCAGGCAGGCGATCCCAGATCGGCAAAAGAAGGCCGCAGATCAGTGTGATTTTGGAGGTGGTGAACTCCGGTACGGCTTCGACCTCAGCCTGCCAGAGCTGCTCGAACGTCGCATCATCAACTTCGTGCCAGTTTGATTTTATAAACTCACCCTGCTCGAACAAATCATAGGTCATTGGGCGTAGCAGTTTGATCCGACGAATTGGGACGCCGTCCTCGTCCATGTAAGCAGGCGCAGGCGTCATCAGTCCCGCACGCTTTGAATTGGCGTTCCAACAGAGCTTTGCATCGGACATAGCGGCGCAAATGGATTTCACTTTGGTGAGCGTCAGCGGCGCGTTGCGATCAGTCCGCTCGACCGTCAGCGCTGTGGCCGTTGCCCCCGTAGCTTCATGCTCGAAAATGACTTTGCGGTCGATGATCTCAAAGCGCTCGGCCCTTAAGGTCTCAAGGCCGACATCAAGTGTGCCCGCCTGTCGCGCATCTTCGATGATTGCGGCCAAGAATTCACCAAAGGCATCAAAGATTGCATCTTGCATGCTGATCTTGAGGGCAAGACACCGATTGAGGAATTGCTGGATGGGCGGCAGGACCTCCTTCATGCAGCCATCTGCGTCATCAAGGGTCAGGCCCGTCATCTCCTGAAACCGCGCATAGGAGCAGGCATCGATCTTACCTGCGCGCAGTTTGTAGAAGAACTGGCGCAGAGCGGCGCGGGCATAGGGGCTTTCAAGATTGTCCTCGGCACGGAACATGTTCTGTCCGCCGGTCTCTCGTTGGCCCTTCGTAATCGCACCAAGCGTGTCGAGGCGACGGGCAATTGTGGACAAGAACCTCTTTTCGCCTTTGACGTTGGTCGCGACGGGGCGGAACAGCGGCGGCTGCGCTTGATTGGTTCTGTTGGTGCGTCCAAGACCCTGAATGGCGTTATCGGCCTTCCAACCGGGCTCCAGCAGATAGTGCACCCGCAACCGTTGGTTCTTCGCCCCAAGGTCCGCGTGGTAGGAGCGCCCCGTGCCACCCGCGTCTGAAAAGACCAGAATGCGCTTGGTATCATCCATGAAGGCTTGGGTTTCGCCCAGGTTGGAGGACGCAGGTCTATTCTCGACCTTCAGGCACCCCTCAGACGTCCGCACAATCCTGCGTTTACGCCCCGTGACCTCTGCCACCACATCCCCGCTGAAATGCCATAGGATTTGATCCAGCGCACCTTGCACAGGTGCCAATGCTCCAAGGTGTTCGATGAGGGCATCGCGCCGCTGCTCAGCCTCACGGCATATGATTGGCGTGCCATCCACATCAACTGCGGGACGGGATCGCAGATCACCGTTTTCGTCGGTGTAAGGCTCAAACAGCTGTGTCGGGAAGGAGTGGGCTAAATAATCCATCACATATTCCCTCGGCGTGATGTCGACTTGCAGATCGTGCCACTCAGAAGGGGGGATTTCATCAAGGCGACGTTCCATCAGCGCTTCGCTGGTTGAGACAACTTGTACGACAGCGGCATGACCTGCTGCGAGATCCGCCTCAATGGCTTTGATCAGTGACGGACACTTCATGGCCGTGATTAAGTGATTGAAAAACCTCTGTTTATTGCTCTCAAAGGCGGATCGCGCTGCGGATTTCGCTTGCGGGTTCAATGTGCCGCCATCAGACGAGATGCCTGATGCTTCGAGCGCTGCTTCGAGATTGTTGTGAATGATCTGAAACGCGTCGGCATAGCTGTCATAGATCGCGACCTGTGCTGGCGTCAGGTCATGCACCAGCATGTCGTATTCCACACCGGCATAGGACAACGATCGCGCCAAATAGAGCCCGAGGGCTTTCAGGTCGCGCGAAATCATCTCCATGGCGGCAATGCCTCCAGCTTCCATTGAAGACACAAATTCGCCTTGGGTCACGAAGGGGAAATCGCCTGTGCCCCATAGCCCAAGACGGGATGCATAGGCGAGATTGCCGACAACGGTTGCGCCAGTGGCGGAAACGTAGAGGATACGCGCATCAGGTACGGCGTTCTGCAATGCGAGCCCAGCTAGACCTTGCTGTGATGCCTTTTTGTCGCCTCGAGCTGATTTCTCGCCAGCCGCATTCGCCATGGCGTGGCTTTCATCAAAGGCGATGACGCCGTCGAACCCATCACCAAGCCACGCCACAACCTGATCAAGACGAGAGGCTTTGCCCTCACGCTCTGCAGAACGGAGCGTCGCATAGGTGACAAACAAGATGCCCTCAGCCAGTCGAATATCGCTGCCCTGGCGAAACTTCGACAGCGGGACAATATCGCTCTCACGCCCACCCAGAGCCATCCAGTCGCGTTTGGCGTCCTCAATGAGCTTATCGCTCTTGGAGACCCAGACAGCGCGCTTTCGGCCACGCAACCAATTATCGACGATAACGCCTGCAACTTGGCGTCCTTTACCGCAGCCGGTCCCATCACCTAGAAACCAACCCTTGCGCAGACGAAAGGCCCCTTCGTCATCTTCCGCGGCCGTAACAAGCTGGCCTGCGATCTCGCTTGGCTTGAACCAGCCTTTGAGATGAAAGGCATGGGCATGGCCGGCGTAAATAACGCTCTCAAGCTGGGGCGCAGACAGAACGCCGTCACGTGTTAGCGTAGTGGGGAGGAGAGGTTGATAGGTAGGCAGCGGCGGCGGGACAGACGCCATAGCTGCGGACTGCACCAGTGACGTTGGATGGGTGGCAGCACCCTCAATCTCGAAGGCTTGTAGTATATAATCCTCGTACACCGTGTCCTGCAACGAGCCTTGGGGATCGGTCCAGTCCTTTGGTTCATACACAAGCGGACACGCATCAACGCTGTCGAACGGATGCTTGGCGCGCTCTGCAGCGAGATCACGGGTTTCCTGGCGAGCAGCATCGCGCAGCGCATGCAGATTGAGCCGTGTCTTAGGTTTTGCAGCGGTCTGACGCACGCCAGTGGGGCAGGGGGGCATCACACTGGGCCGTTCCGGGCAATTGGCCAAAACAGCGGCCAACAGATCACCTGTGATTTCGCAGAGCGGATGATAGACGTCTTCTGCGTCAGTCAATGCCACGTCCTCGCCAGCGGATCGTTTGTCGATGACCGTCAGACGTGTATCGATACTCGTCCCGTGCCGCGCAAATACCTTGCCAGCAATGGCTGCCGAAAAGACAACGTCGGCGACTTCGCCAATGCTTCTGAAGGTCGACTCATGGCTTTTGGTTTTGGGTGCGAAGCTTTCGCCTGTGATCACAACGAGGCGTCCAGCGGGGGCAAGGCGTGCCAAAGCTGACAGAACGTGCTGACTGGTTGCCTTGCGGTACTTCCCGTCGACGTGTTGAGCCGCAGAGAAGGGCGGATTCATGACGATCACCGAGGGTGTAATCGCGCGATCAAGCCTGTCGTCGATGGACGCGGCATCGTGTCCGGATACCGGTGCATTTACAAACATAGCGCGCAAGACATCGCGACGGATCTCAGCGAGTTCATTCAAGGCAAGCCCTGCGCCCGCAATCTGAGCAAAAACGGCCAGCATGCCCGTACCGGCTGAAGGCTCAAGAACCAAGTCAGATGGGCGAAACCCCGCAGCTTGAGCAACAATCGCTGCGAGGGGCAGGGGGGTCGAGAATTGCTGCAAACGAACGCTGTCTTCCGAGCGCCGCGTGTGTGAGGGCGCCAGTGCGGAGAGCCGCTCAATCATGCTGAGAAACTGGGCAGGGGAGGCGGCCTGCTTTCGCATTAGCGCGCCGTAGCGCGAGATCATCATGATCTGGGCAATTTCTGCCGCATCATAGGCGTCCTTCCAGACCCAAGCGCCGCTTGTAT